>Ga0214473_10008313_pt1 | contig 12279 bp, 2 predicted proteins | sample RVTome_7_FD_203509 | JGI IMG/M metagenome (GOLD analysis project Ga0214473, IMG submission 203509) | Soil microbial communities from uranium-contaminated site in the Upper Colorado River Basin, Wyoming, United States - RVT98D197 | ecosystem: Environmental > Terrestrial > Soil > Contaminated >... | reverse complement strand
TCCTGGTCGAGCGCCGGAAGTCTGACTTGGGACATTTCCTCCGAATTCGCCGTTTCCACACGAATCTTCGGACGGATTCCGATCTCCTCCGTCAGCACCTGCTCCAGCGCTTCCCTCGCTTCCGGGCTGCGAAGCTGCTTCAGGTGAAAAGTCAGGTCTTCGTGGAGAAGGAGTACGAGTTCGTTGCCATCGAAAGCGTGCGGCACGGCGTCGGTCAGATGTCCTCCGATGCTAACGTTCTTTTCCGTGACCTTGTGGCAGATCGCCTCCCAACGATCCAGGAGGGTGTCGACTAGATCCCGATCGGGCTCGTCCGCCATGTGGATATGGATTCCGGCGCCTTTGTCCGTCTTTTCAGGGGTTTCTTCCTCATCGGCTTCCACCTGGTTCGTATTCTCTTCCCGCGCGGTGGGTGCGGGCTTCGCCTTCGCCCGTTCCGGCCCGGCCGAGTCCACTGCGACTTTCTCCGGCGCCGGACCGGGAGTTGGTTCCTGCTTCGCGTTCGAAGCGGCGGATGGCGCGGGATTTGGCGTCGAAGGACGGAGATTCGCGAGTGGAAGATCGGTTCTCCCGAGCAGGGCTTCGATCTCCACCGTCGTGGGCATCAGGGCCAGTTTGACAACGGCCGCTTCGCACACCGCCCGCGCCGATCCCGTCACTCTGAGACGCCGCTCGGCCTCGAAAAGGATGTCGATGCCCTGAAGCAAGTCTTCCATCGACATTTCCTTCGCCTGTGCGACCAGCGTCTGCACTTGATCCGGGGGAAGGCCGATGAGTTCGGGATTCTCCGGAGCGGTCCTGCCAACCATCAGGTTCCGGAAGTGCGCCAGAAGATCGCGAACCAACAGAGCGGGGTCCTGGCCCTGCTCGTAGGAAGTGTGGATCATTTCGAGCGCTTTCAAGACGTCCCGCCGGCGAATGGCTCCGGTCAGGTCGAAGAGTGTCGAAAGCCGGACCCCGCCCAGCACGAGCTCCACCTCTTCCAGTGTCAGGGACTCGTCCGCCAGGCTCATGACCTGGTCGAAAAGCGAAAGAGCGTCCCGCATTCCCCCCTCCGAGGTTCGGGCGATGAGGAAAAGGGTCTCATCCAGAATCGGACCGGGAATGGGGACTTGCTCCTGACTCTTCACAACCGCGCGAAGGTTCTCCACGATCCGCTGGAGAGAGAGCGGTTTGAAGCGGAATTGCTGGCACCGCGAGACGATCGTGTCCGGCATCTTCTCCGCTTCCGTGGTGGCGAGGATGAACTTGGCGTGCGGAGGAGGCTCTTCAAGCGTCTTGAGAAGCGCGTTGAAGGCCTCGCGAGTCAGCTGGTGGGCTTCGTCGATGATGTAGACCTTGAACCGACAGCTCGAAGGGGCGAATCGGACATTTTCCCTCAGGTCCCGAACCTCGTCGATCCCCCGGTTGCTGGCCGCATCCAGTTCGATGACATCCATGCACCTTCCCTGGGTGATGCTCCTGCAGGATTCGCATCGGTTGCAGGGCTCACCCTCGTGGACCTGGGTGCAATTGGCGGCTTTGGCCAAGATCCGCGCGGTCGAAGTCTTTCCGCACCCCCTCGGTCCGCTGAACAAATAAGCGTGCGCCAGACGTTGCCTGCGGACCGCATTTCTGAGTGTGGTCGAAATGTGGTCCTGTCCGCTGACTTCGGCGAAGGTCTGTGGACGGAACTTGAGAGCGCTGACGACGAATGGAGTCACATCAGTCATGATTCGGATTCTAGCGAAAGTGGGCCAATATGACAGGGAGTCGGTGCATTGACGACCCTCCCAGGTTACATGTCGGCCCCACGTGCGGATTCGGCAAACTGGAAGGCGTAGAGCCTGCAAGACCGCATCTCGAAACGGAGTCGGACCGGGCGCCCCGCAAGGGACGACACGTCGGCTTTGCCGTTCCAACTGACTTGATGGTGGACTGCATTTCCCATGACCTCTTCGCACTCCTCGATGGTGAAACCGGGAATGGCCTCACCCGCGGCATCGGTAATCGCCACACGCAGGACCCCGGCTGCTGAAGCGTTGACGTTCAGGATGAGGTTCTCTCCCTCGAAAACCAGAGGAGGTGTCACCAACCAGCCCCCGGTGTACTCCGCATCCGCCGAACCAAAACCGTCGAGCCTTTGCACGACCCTTCCGATCTTTCCCCAACGGCGCCATTTCTCACGTTCCGCCTCTTCCATCCTGCGCGTTCCACCGTGCGTGAGGTCCACACCGCTGTAATATTGGTAAATCTCATCTCCCTGGCGAACCATGCCCACCCCCATCATCACAAAACAGGCATCCCATGCCTCAGCCGTCCCGAGCGGAACGTACGGTCCCCGGTCGGGTCGGCGCCACTGGATGCCGTCGCGGCTGACGGCAAGGGAGGTGTCGAGCAGTCCGTCATTTCCCATCTCGGGCGGAAAATGGTGGTAAGACGCCGGAAACATGAAGTAGGCATCCTGCGCCCAGGGATAACGGACGCAAGCGTTGGTGTAGAAGTCGACATCGGGCGGGTCCGACGCGTCTGTCTCCAACACCACCTCCGGCGTACAGTCCCAGGGGTCTTCGACGTCCGCCATCTCGGCACGGACGACGAGCCTGTTTTTCGGCTCGAACCCCATTTCCGGCCGGCCGCGAAGATACGCGACGTATTTCCTGATATTCGGATCCCAGAAGGCGTTCTGTTGGCTGTCGGGGTTCCAGTCCACCACGGACCGCTCCGCCATGGTGAAATGGATCCCATCGCTGGAGGTGGAAACGCGCAGTCCGCCTTTGTGAGGACCGAGTGTGGAAAGGAGCTTGTACCGTTTCTCGGGTGGGGCGTTCGGGTCCAGGAAAACCGTTCCATCCACGACGCTCTTCATCAGGATGTTATTGTCTTTCGAGCCCTCGAATTCGACGATTCCAAGGTCCGGCTTCACCCAGTGGACACCGTCCTGGGACTCCGCATAGCACAGATAAGCATGTTTCTCCCAGGAATCCGGCGTGTGCCATTGGTCCTTCGAAAAACAGGAGTAGTACATCCGGCAGATCTCGCCGTCCTGGAGCACCGTGAAATAGGAAGTGAAGCGAAACTCTTCCCACGGACGGTCCGGAGCGAGGACAACCCCTGCCTTGACCGGTGGGTTCATGACGATCCGCACTCCCTCGCTGGTGTCGATGAATCTCTCGTCCATGAAGAGCTGCTTCTCAGATCCCACAATCAGCGGCTCTTGAATGCCGGCCTTACCGAATGAATCGCAGGTGATTCCCAGCACCAGCAATAGAGATGCGAGAACCCCGAAAGCGCTCATCTTTCGACAAAGAAGCGTTTGCATTTCCGTTAGCTCCTCCAGCAGTGAGCCTCACAGGTCTTTGAAATAAACCCGCTTCACCTGGATCCCCGCTTTCGCGGGGATGACGATTGGGGAAAACGTCCCGTTTTCCGTCATTCCCGCGAAAGCGGGAATCCAGGCCGAAGCTCCGCACCGGCGTAAACACCGGTGCTAACGCTGCAAGCACGCTGAAGCGCGCTACCCCTCCAGTTCCTCGCAGGATCGATGCTGCCTGTATCAACTCCACGTATTATCCCTCCCCCTCGAAGGGGGAGGTTAGGTGGGAGTGAAACGTTGCTGTGTCGTGAATCCCCTCTCGACACCCTCGCGGTGCTGACCTGTCGCGAGTGGTCAAAACCGACTCCTTCTCCCGGAGTCCTGTTGCTGCATCACTTCACATACTCCGGCCGGATCGGATTCCCTTGGGAATCCGTCAATCTGACACTGAATGCCCACTCTCCCCCCATGTCGAAGATCTTGACGAGGAGGGCGTTCGGTCCCTCTTTTCCTTGCACGGTGAAGGTGTCCTGGTCCAACTGCCAACCGCGACCGCCGTCGAAGCGGCCGATCTCCAGGCCGTTCAGCCAGCACTTGAAACCGTCGTTACTGCCCACTTTGACGAGTATCTCCTGAGCGGCCGGGAGTGTGAACGTCGAATAGGCATAGACTGCGACCCGGTCGTTTGGACGAAAGCGCGAATCGAGGTCGACTCTTGCTTCGGGATTCACCACACTCTCCCAATGCAACTCCTGACCGGTGGATGGGTACCGATCCTCCAATGAGATTTGAGGTTCATTGACGAAGGTCTTGTCGAGCGTATTGGTTTCGCTGTCCCAGGGAAACGGACCGACCAGGCTCCATCGCGTCAGATAGCCTTTACGCGAAGGTTCTTCGTCGATGGGAGCACCGAGCCGGTCCAGTCTACCCACGACCTCAAGACGGACCTCCGGCGTCTGGGCGAGTGACAAGGTATGGCGGAACAACCGAATAGCCTTTCCCTTGTCTCTTTCGACCAGGTTGTCCGCGATCGCCAGGAGGGCGGAAGTGCCCGTCTTGAGAAGATCCGGATCGGGGTCTTCGTAATTGCGGAAAATGGGCGCGGTGTCTCGGCAAATGGAAGCCAGTCGGCCCAGCGACTGTGGACTGCCAATCCGCGCCATCCCGTCCAGAGCCTGCCTGCGCAAAGCCGAGGTTGGGGCGGCGTCGAAAGCGAGGTGGTATTCGGCGAGCGCCTTTTCGAGATCGTCTCTCGCAAAAGCCTCTTCCGCCAAGTGAAGGGTCCGCGCGACGCTCTCCACCGAAGCGCCTTTCTCGGTAACCTTCTCTTCTCTTGTCTCAGTGGAATCCTCACGAATCGCCTCGATGCAATTGAGGATAGGGGCCCGTTCTTGTGAGGGACTCTCCATCTTGGATGTCAACTCAACGGAGAGCACATTGTTAACGACGACTCCCTGGATTTCTTTGATGACGGCGATGTTCGGCCCTCCGGCTTCACGAACGACGTCGAGATCCTTCAGAACCGCCTCGGCGCCGAGTTTCACGTCGAAAACCCTTTGGCCTTCCACGTCGCCAGCCGGTGCGGCAAAACCCAAGCGGATCGTGAAGGTTCCGGGTCCTTCCTCCCAAAGGTCATCGACGAGAGGAAGCACCAGTCGTATCAGACCGGTGCAGCCGGATGCAAAGAGCCACGGTTTGTCGGTTCTTCCGATTTCGACACCTCGATAGCTGTGTGCAAAGTAACCCATCCCGGGAAGGACTTCGTCGCGCAAATCAAATCGGACGCCATACTTGCCGTACCTCGTGTCGGGGCGGGGGTATCCGAACCAGAGGGTATCATCTACCGGATCCTTCATGTCGCCCGGCGCTCCGAGATTGAACGCAAGACGATCGGCCCCAGCGACCGGGCCTTCCGAAATAAACACCGTCCAATCGGTTGGAGTCTCTTTCGCTTTCGGCTTCAGGGCGACCGAACACCTGACCGGAAACGAACAGGTACAACCCGAACTCGCCTCAGGAAAAAGAAGAAGACCGTTGGCCGAAATGGTGTTGATCCAGCAACCGGGGCGGATGGCTCCGAAGAGTTCCATCCCGGAGTCTTGGGCCAGGTCGTAAGTCGCGACACAATAGGACCGGTAGAAAATGTTGTTGAGGGATGCCGTGGTGATCCCGCAGCTGTGGCCGGGCCGCAGGAACTCGAAGGGGACTTCGCGGTTGGTGATGGGATGATGGCGGGTTGTTATTTCGCCCGTCACCAGGTTCACCGACCTGGGCTCGATGACGATCGTATCTCTTACCACCACCGGACGTCTGAGGTAGTTGAGCGGTTTCGACCAGACCATTTCGCCGGTCTTCGCATCCAAGACATGAATCCGGCGCCAGCGGAGGGTTCCACTGTTGAAAAAACCTCGGTCGTGGTTGCTGAAGTGCCCGAACGAGGCGAGGAAGCCGCGGCCGTTAACATCCTGATAGGCAAGCCCCATCTTGTCGCCGCCACAACCTGTGAAGTCGACCGGACTCTCCCAGACCGTATCGCCGCTGGCGAGGTCGAGACACCGCAGCATCCGGATGTCCAGGTCTTCCGTTTTGAGGTCGGCTTCTACGCTCTCTTCGTACGAATCTTTCTGAATGCCATCTTTGCGGTCCTGGAGCGCGCGTTCCCTCTGTTCCGCCGTGATGGAACGGTCCGCGAGAAAGACCTTCCCCTCCCCGATTGTCACCGCGATATGGGCGATCCGGTTTCCCTTGTGAATCCACCTAACCTCTCCCGTGTTAGCATCGAGGGCGAACAGCATGTCCCCCGTCATCATCCGATCGGTTGCAGCCCCCTCTGGGGATTCCTGGCTGTCCCATGCTGGGAAACGATGCATCGGGAACCAGAAACTACCGCTCCGATGGAAGTCCTCCCAAGCTTCCTGGCTCGGTGTCGGATACCTTTCGCGGATCTCGTCCAGATAGGCTCGCCAAACATCCCGATCCTCCTCCGGAATCTCTTCAATTTCTTTCCATCGACCCTCTGAGGTGAGTTTCTCCCAGAAAACTTGATAAACCGCCTCCAGCGCCAGCGCGCGGGAACCAAGAAGCAGATCGCCGGCGCAAGCGATGTAACCCCAACGTCGAGGCGTGTCGCCAGCTGCCGCCGGCAAGTCGTAGGTCCTGAGGGTTTCGCCGGTTGCGGGATCGAGACGGTAACACTTGTCATAAGCTGCAACGTAGACTCCGGTGGAACTGGCCGCAAGGTTGCCGCCATCCACGTCCACGCGAACGCGGACGGCTCCGGGGATAGGACGCTCCCAAAGGAACGCCCCGTTGTAAGCGTCGTAGGCCATGATGAGGTTCTCGCCTTGAACGAACAAGCGGCCATCGAGTGACAGTGGGCTGGAGGCTCGCGCATGACGTTCCACCATTCCGCGGGGGCCCGGTTCGCCATACCATAACAATCCCAGGGGAGATGAAACGAGGTTGTCGTTCGAGCACGCCGTGTTCTGGGGGTTTCCATACAGGCTGGTCCACTCCCCCGCCCCTTCGAGTGGCCCACGTGTCACTTTCATCCACTCCCCGTCCGCCTCGAAGACGGCTGGTTGGGTTCCACAAGTCACAGCCACTCGTTCAGCCAAGTCTTTCCAATCCGAGTTTTCATTGCTTCCATCGGGTCCCCTGAAAACGGCAACGCCCCCGCACGGTCGGAGAATTCGCCCGAGATCTTCCGGAGAAGGGGAATTCTCGGATCTGGATGGTGTCTCCTGGTACACGATGAGATTGGCAAAGTAGTCCGGAAGATCGGAAGCATCCCAAGGTTCAATAACTACCCGTGAGCCGTACAAGCCCTTCGCACAGAGCCGCTCCCTCGCAGCTGCCGCCTTGGCGCGGTCCGGTTCGAGGTCAACGACTGAGAGAGTGGAACGTTCTGCAATCTCCTCGGCCAGATGACCATCTCCATAGCCGAAGACAAGACAGAATCCGTTGCTAACACCCGATTCCTTGAGGAGAGCTTCCGCAACCAGTTCGTGCCCTGATTCTTTCTCTCTATCCGACTCCGTCTCGGGAAAGAGTGGAGGAGGAATCCTGACAACTTCTCTACCCTTGCCTTCTTGGAAGCAGTAGACGGGGCCGCGATCCGTGCTTACAAACAGGCTTCCGTCTGCCACAGCGAGTCCGAGGGCAACTCCATCGATCTTGCCTTCCCAAACGGGCGACCCGTTGGATACATCGAGAGCAACGGTCTCTCCTTCTCCACCGACAAACAGTGATTCCCCCGCAAGAACCAGACAGTTGAGGCCCTTCCTATCCAAGGACCACTTGACCGTATTGACGCTCAACTCTTTTTCTTTCGCGGACAGTTCGGTCAGACTTTGCGCGATTTCAGCCAGATCATCAACGAGTTTCTTTCTCTTCTCTCCTTTGGCCTCGCCGAGTTCCCAACCGAGTTCAGACCGCCTCTCTCTCAGCTTGTCCCTTTGCGCCGCTATCTCTCTGAGGCGCTCGTCCCTGTCCCGGTAGGCTTGCCTGTCGATGGCCACTAGACCTCTCTCGGTGAGGGTGTAAGACACCTCGGGAGTCACGACCATATCCAGTCCGGGAAACGACGCGAACACGTCGCCCTCGCGGTTTCCGGTGTTGGCGTCGAAAGCCACCTTCGCCGGCTCGCCCGTGCGATCCACTCCGGCTATCAGGCGGTTGCCTTCAACGAGCGCCCAGGTGCCGCCTACCTTTCCGTCGGAAGAACACCAACGGATGAATTTGCCTGTCTTCTTGTCGAAAGCTGCAGGCATGGCCCGACCCGAAGGAACGTAAAGGGTCGATTCGGAAGCAACGAGATAACCCTGCGGCGAGATCCCGCCGTAATCGAGTTCGTGCGCGAGGTCTCCCACCGTGTCGTTCTTCCAAAGGGCGCTGCCGTCTCTCGCATCGAGCGCTGTTATGTAAACCCCCTCATGGGGGAAAACACCCGCACCGAAGTAGACGATTCCATCATCCACAAGAACGCTCGTGCGAACCGGCCACATAGAAACCATTCGGCCGTTTCCGATCGCTTTCTCTCCCGTCGGACCGGCACGAACCTTCCAGACAACTTCTCCCGAGCTCTTCTCCAAGCAGTAAACAAAACCGTCATCCGAACCGAAGTAGACCTTGCCTTCCCAAAAAGTCGGTGCGAACCGAACGGGGCCTTCCGCAAAGAAGGACCAGAGAATACGGCCGGTCTGCCGGTCCAGCGCGAACACCCGATCGTCTGCCGACGTCCCCAGAAAGACGATGCCGTCCCCGATGGCCACCTGATAAGCCGCATCCGCATGGGCGCGCGGTCTCTCTTCGGCGGGGACGGGCCAAGCGGGGGAGGGGGCGTGAGTCGGCTCGAAGACCCAGGTCAGTGAGAGTGGAGTTTCCACCTTTGCGGCTGAAATTCCGCTCCGTTGCGGGTCAGCCCGGAAGGTCGTCCAGTCCGGAGACGAGCAGGCGTGTTGGCATACAGGCAGAAGAAGGGGAAACATGGCCCCCGTCAATAACAATAACTCACGCAGAGTCGCAGAGACGCAGAGTATTTTTTCCCTCTGCGCCTCCGCGCCTCCGCGTGAGAAATCACAAAGAGCATGTGCACGTCGGAAAGGAGAGATTGTACACCTCATGGTCGGCCTCCTTGTTCCGGATATTTGGGTCGAATCGGAGGGTCGTCGACGTCCGTCAAACGCACGCTGAGTTGCAGAGACGCAGAGCTCTTTTTCCCTCTGCGCCTCCGCGCCTCCGCGTGAGAAATCACAAAGAGCATGTGCACGTCGGAAAGGAGAGATTGTACACCTCATGGTCGGCCTCCTTGTTCCGGATATTTGGGTCGAATCGGAGGGTCGTCGACGTCCGTCAAACGCACGCTGAACGCCCATTCGGCCCCTCTTTGATACACCTTGATGAGAAACCGGTTGATGCCCTTCTTCGCGCTCGCCTTGTGAACGTCCTGGTCGGGTGTCCAAAGGCGGTGCCCCTCAGTCCGGCCGACAAGCTCGCCGTTGAACCAGCATTTCGACCCGTTGTCGCTTCCGATTTTTATTAAGACGTCCTTGTCCTCGGGAAGGATGAATTCGGTGTAGGCGTAGGCTGCAACGTTCTCGTTGGGGCGGAGGATCTTCTCCAGATCCACCATCGGTTGCTCGCTTGTGTAACGCTGCCAAGCCAGCGTCCTCTCTGCGACCTGGAAAGTGGCATCGAGAGAGATCTCCGGTTCGCCGACAAACACTTTGTCCACGTTGTTCTCTTGTTCATCCCAAGGAAAAGGACCTACCAAGTTCCATCGGGTGATGAAGCCTTCCGACGAGGCTCTTGCATCGATTTCCACACCAAGGTCCCGCAAATTTCCAACAACTCGGTCGCGCGTAGTCAGATCGATCGGCAATGACAGCGATTTCTCAAACATCCGGGCGGACTTGGCGGCATCGTTTGTCCTCAAGTTCTCAGCGATGGCCAGGAAAACTTGCGTGGCCGTATCCCGAAGATCCGGGTCGGGCGGTTCGTAATTCCACAGAATCGGGTCCGCGTCTCGGGCGAATGGCGCGATCCGGGAGAGGGAGCTCGTATCGCCGATCTTGGACATCCCTTCCAGTGCCGCCAGCTTAAGCCGGGGAACGGCTGCACCGTCAAAGGCGCGATGGTAAGAAGCCAACGCGGCGTCGGCGTTCTTCCGTCCGAGATCTTCATTTGCATCTTGAAGAAGGGTTTCGACTTCCGAATCCTTCATCCGGCTTAACCGTTCGGGACCTTTGGCAAAAAAGAGGGGAGATTCCCTGATCGCCTCCACGAAATTGAGAAGCGGGGCGGTCGATTTGGATGTGTTGGAATCCCGCGGCACAAACTCCAGGACCAGTGTGTCTGCAACAGGAAGGCCCTTGAATTCCTTGACCACAGCCCTTCCCGGTCCTTCGGCTTCATTCACGATATCGAAGTCTTCCAGGAGAACCCTCTCATACGTCTTCACATCGAAGACACGCCGGCCGGGGACGTCTCCCTCCGGCGCGGCGAAGCCGAGACGGAGAGTGAACGTTGCGTCCCCCTCCTCCCACACGCTATCCACCAGAGGAAGAACGATCGTGGAGATTCCCAGACAACCCGATGTGAACAGCCAGGGCTTATCGGTCTCCGCCACGGTCACGCTTCGCTCGTCCCAAGCGAAATAACCCATGCCTGGAAACACCTCATCACGGAGATCGAATTTGACACCGTAGGGCGCATCGGGACGAGGATAACAAAACCAGGTGGTTCCAGCGTCATAATCTTTCCTGTCCCCAGGCGCACCCAAATTCACCGCCAGATGCCCGACCGACCCAAGCGATCCTTCACCCACAACCAACGACCAATCGCTCGCTCGCCTCCCGGTATCGGGTTTCAGGGCCACCGAGCAGCGGACCGGAAACGAACAGGTACAGCCCGAACTTGCCTCCGGAAAGAAGAGCAGGCCGTTTGCGGCGATCAGGTTGACCCAACAACCCGAACGGATGGCGCCGAAGAGCTCCACACCGGAATCCCGGTCGACGTCCACTGTGGCCACGCACCAGGAGCGGTAAAAGATGTTGTTGAGAGAAGCCGTGGTGATCCCGCAGCTGTGTCCGGGGCGCAGGAATTCAAACGGGACTTCTTCCCCCGAAATCGGATGAGACCGTTTGTTAATCTCCCCCGTTTCGAGATCGGCCGTCCGAGGTTCGACGACGATCCTGTCTTTCATGACGACGGGCCGTCGCAGATAATTCAAGGGTTTCGACCACAGGACTTCACCGTTTTCGGCCTTGAGAACGGTGATTCTGCGCCACCTGAGGTCACCATCCTTGAACAGCTTTCGGTCATGGTTGCTGAAGTGACCGAAGGCCAGGAGGAGCCCTCCTTCGCCCGATTCTTGATACGCCAATCCCATCTTGTCGCCGCCGCAGCCGGTGAAGTCGACCGGCTCCTGCCAAAGGGTTTGTCCGGTCGAGAGATCGAGGCAGGTGAGAAGCCTCACATCCGCCGCATCCGGCGCGAGCTGCGCTTCGAGATTCTCTTCGTAAACGCCTTCCGCAATGGATTTTCTCCGTCGTTCCGACGCTTCTTCTATCTGCTCCGGTGTGACTGAGGATTCGGCGAAAAAGACCTTTCCATGGCCTTCAACGATTGCGATATGGGCCACCTTCTGTCCCGGGTGGATCCACACGGGCTGCCCGGTCTCCGCGCCCAAGGCAAAGACGGAATCGCCGGTCATGATGTCGGGCGAGAGAGCCCCCTTAGGAGATTCCTGACTGCTCCAGTCGGGGAAGTCCGCCATCCCGCGCCAGAGCATGCCGCCGCGATGGAATGCGTGCCAGGCATCCTGGTTGGGAACGGGGAAGTCGGCAACGAAGCGTCCCAGATAGCTGTCATAGATTCGGCGGAAATCCTCCGGCATCTCGTCGCGCGTTTTCCAAGCGCCGTCCTTCACCAACCGGTCCCATAGGGCGGCGTAGTCGGATTTCAGAGCGGGCGCGGCGGAACCCAACAGGAAGTCGCCGACGCACGCAACGTAGGCCCACCGTCGAGGAGAACCCTCGGAGGAGGGAGGCAGGTCATAGACCCGTTCGGTTTCGCCCGTGCGTGGATTGAGGCGATGGCACTTGTCGTACGCTGCAACATAAAGGGCTTCAGGACCGAGAGCCAGGTTGCCACCGTCGACGTCGGCGCGGACTCGAACGGCGCCGGGAATATCTCGGATCCATAGAGGCGTCCCGTTGTAAGCGTCATAGGCGGAGACCACGTTTTCCCCCTGCACGAAGAGACGCCCGTCCATGGAAACCGGACCGACCGCGCGGGCGTGGCGTTCCACCACCCTCTGCGCGCCCGGTTCGCCATACCAAAGGAGACTGAAAGGAGAACGCGCCAAAGCGTCTCCCGAGCAGGCCGTGTTCTGAGGATTCCCGTAAAGGCCGGTCCAGTTCCCTGCCCCATCGAGGGGTCCCCGGGTAACCTTGGCCCAGTCCCCTTCAACGCCTGGCTTC
>Ga0214473_10008312_pt1 | contig 12279 bp, 14 predicted proteins | sample RVTome_7_FD_203509 | JGI IMG/M metagenome (GOLD analysis project Ga0214473, IMG submission 203509) | Soil microbial communities from uranium-contaminated site in the Upper Colorado River Basin, Wyoming, United States - RVT98D197 | ecosystem: Environmental > Terrestrial > Soil > Contaminated >... | reverse complement strand
GCAGAAGATCAAGGTGAGCTACCCGGAGAGCTTCGGGGCCGAGGCCCTTGCCCAGGGCGCCTGCATGGGTGCGTTGCGGCTCTACCTCGACTTCATCAACCTGTTCCTGATGCTGCTCCGTCTGTTCGGCAATCGCGAGTAGCGATTCGAGGAATCAGCAAGTCTGATTGGAAATCGGAGGGGCCGCGGTCTACAAGGACCGCGGCTCTTCTGTTTGGCGGACGACGATGAACGACGCTTCTCCCATCCTGCTGTTGCGCGGCTATCGACCCGAAGACGCCGAAGCGATTGCGGCGATCTACGCGCACTATGTCCGCACCTCGGTCTGCACCTTCGACTTCGAGCCGCCCCCGGCTTCGGCCATGGCCGCAAAGTTCGAGGCGATGGTCAGCAAGGGCCATCCGGTGGTCATCGGCGAAATCGGCGGCAAGGTGGCCGGCTACTCCTATGCCAGCGACTACCGGGCGCGGCCGGGATACCGTTTCACCTGCGAGGATTCGATCTACCTGGACCCCGAAATGACCGGCAAGGGCTATGGCGCGGTGCTCCTGGGCGAGCTGATCGAGAGGGCCCGGGCCTTCGGCTTCAAGCAGATGATCGCCGTCATCGCCGGCGGCATCGAGGGCTCGGTCAGGCTGCACGAGCGCTTCGGCTTCAAGACGCTGGGCGTGTTCCCCAGGCTCGGCCACAAGTTCGACCGCTGGATCGACATCGTGCACATGCAGCGGGAGCTTTAGCGGTGGGGCGCGGCGCCTCGGCCAACGACAGGCAATATGGCAACAGCGGCAAGCTCGCCGCGCGGGCGCGCCTGCACCAGCTTCACAGCCGCGACGAGGCGCCCTGGTTCCCCTGGGTTGCGGCCAGGGCCGATTTGCGCCCGGGCGACCACGTGCTCGACATCGGCTGCGGTCCGGGATGGTTCTGGGCCGGGGCCGCAGACGCCCTGCCCGGCGGGCTACACCTCACGCTCGGGGACCTGTCGGCCGGCATGGTCGAGGAGGCGCTGTCGCGCGTTCGGGCGCTGGACCGCGGCTGGGAGATTGGCGGCAAGGTCGCCGACATCGCCGACCTCCCCTTCCCCGACGGCACCTTCGACGCCGTCATCGCCATGCATATGCTCTACCACGTGCCCGACCAGCACAAGGCGATCGCCGAAGCGCTTCGTGTCCTCAAACCCGGCGGACGGCTTGTCGTCACCACCAACGGTCTCGACAATTTGCGCGAACTCTATGCGCTCGGCGCGGCCGCCTTCGGCGTCTCGGGCCGCGACCCGGGGGCGGAACTCTTCGGCTTCGGTGAGGCGGAAGCGCTGCTTCGCGCCGCCTTCGGGAACATCGAGATCCACCTGTATCCCGGCAGCCTCCACATCACCGATCCCGAGCACGTGTTCGAGGCACAGACCTCCTACCCGCCCGGCGAGGATGCTCCCGAATCGCAGCTCGCAGCGTTGCGCGCCGCCATCGCGGCAGCGTTCGAGCGGGGCGGCGGCGTCCTCGACGTCGCAAAGGAGACCGGCGCGTTCATTTCGAGGAAGCCGGCGTGAACGCACCAGCCGCGCCGGCGCGGATGTCTCCGGGCATACCGCAGCCTTCAGGCGCGGTGGCGGGGTGGTGCCGGGGACTACCCAGCGTCCAGCACCTTGCGCATCGGGTATCCCACCACCAGGTGGCCGGTCTCAGGCGGGCCGGTGTCTTCCCAGCCCGCGCTCCTGTAGAAGCGGCGCGCCGTAGCGGTGCTGGTCAGTGTCGCGACAGTCGCGCCCTGATCGCGCAGCTCCTGCTCCATTGCTGCCAGCACGGCCTTGCTGGCGCCGGCAAAGCGGTGCGCTGGACTGACGTAGTTGAGCGCGATCTCGCCGCTGTGCCGGCTGCATCCGACCGCCGCAACCGCCCCGTCGCGCTCGGCAACCAACATCGCCAAACCCGGATTGTGCAGCATCTCGAGCACCCCATCGGGCGACTTGTTGCGGGTCCAGCTGGCGATGATGGCGGGGTCGTCGCCGTGGTCGGCAGCGCACAATTGGGTGATCGAGGCGATCAGGACGCCACTTATCTGCGCAGCATCGGCGTCTGTCGCGCGACGGACGACAAGCGTCACTTCACCAGCGCGAGCTGCGGATCGAGCACGCGGAGGACGGCGCCCAAATCGTGCCCGCGCTTGAGCACCCGGCCCTCCTGGCTCATGACCATGTATTGCCCTTGCCGCTGGCGCAGCCTGGGGTTCTTCTCGATCACATAGAGCGGGCGTTCCGAATTGCGCCGGTAGATCGAGAACACGGCCCTTTCGCGCAGGAAATCCATGGCGTAGTCGCGCCACTCGCCTGCGGAAACCTTGCGGCCGTAGAGATTGAGGATAGTCGTCAGTTCGAGCCGGTCGAAGCTCACGGCCGGCACGACCCTTGAGAATTGTCCCGTCCCGGACTGGCCCGCGGCGTGCCCGAAGTCGATGAGCAGGCCCGAGCCACGCTGCGATGGTTCTTCAACCATTCGGCATCCTCGTTACATAAGTGTCATGATCGCGGGATTCCGCGCCGGATGCAAGCGGCTCGATGCCTTTGGATCAGGCGGCGCAAGGGATCAAATACCCAACTTTGGTCACAATCCCTCCCTCGTTGCGCCCGATTGGATTTCTACAAATCCAAGCATTGCCTCCAGTGGCTGGCATCCGGGCTGACCGAGCCCCCAAACTACGATGCCCGGATGCCAGCCGCCCCAAACATGCACCAGTCATTCTTGCTCCCGCCTGCCCCCTCCGGCAGGCGGGAGTTCTGTTTTTCGGGGTAGCGCTGAGGTTACCGCACGAACGAGGCGGCGCCGATGATGCGTCCGGGCAGGCCGTTGCGATCTTCCTGGACGAGGATGACGGCGCCGTTGGCAGGATCGCTCAGAACCTCGGCCAGCGGCAGCTTGAGCTTGGCGCCGGTCGCCGGCTCCCACATGCCCAGCACCTGCCGGCCGGTGACGATCTGGGTATAGGTCATCGTCTTGCCCTGGTTCTCGCCACGCTCGATCGCCACGTCGGCACGATCGACGAAGGTCACCAGCCACACCACCGCTTCGCTGAGGCCGGCCTTCGGCCCGATGTCGATCTTGAGCATATCGCCATAGGACTTGAGCTCGATCGGCAGTTCGAGTTCCGCGTTCTGGACGGCGATGCCGACTTCCTGCTTGCGCGAGCCGACCACTCCCTCAGAGCCATTCACCACCATCTGCGGGGTGAAGATGCGCGACGAGCCCCAGCTTTGCGCGTAGGCACGCTGATGGTCCGAATTGGCCGGGCTCCCGAAGGTGTCGGGCCAGCCGATATAGTCCCAATAGTCCACGTGATAGGCGAGCGCGATGATCTCGGAGCCCTTGCTCATTTCGGAAAGGAGCGCGTCCGCCGCCGGGCAGGACGAACAGCCCTGGCTGGTGAACAGCTCGATCACCGCCTTGGGGTTCTGCCGTATCTCACCGGCTCCTGCGGAGGAGGCGAACATGAGCGCAAATGTGAGGGCAGCAACAAGGAGGCGAAATGGCATGCCGACCTTTTTAGGCACGCACCTCGACGAGAGCCAGTCAATTTGGCGTTAGCTGCCTGCCGGCGCCGCCGCAGTGGATAACCGGAGCCAGAGCCATTTCGATCAAATCGAATGGCTCTGGCTCCACGCTCTTGTTTTGCCGCGCGATCGAACCGCAAAAAGTCTGCAACTTCTGCTGATCGCGCTCCGGGGCGGCGCCCAAGCTCAGGCGGGTCTCAGGCCGCGACCAGGTTCCGCAGCACGTAGTGCAGGATGCCGCCGTGCTTGTAGTAGTCGAGCTCGTTGATCGTATCGATGCGGCAGCGCGTCTTGATAACGTCCTTGCGGCCGTCGTGATGGGTGATCGTGACCTCGACGGTGGAGCGCGGGGTCAGGCCGGTCAGCCCTTCGATCGAGATCGTCTCGGTGCCATCGAGCTTAAGGCTCTGCCAGCTCTCGCCCTCGGCGAACTGCAGTGGCAGGACGCCCATGCCGATGAGGTTGGACCGGTGGATGCGCTCGAACGATTGCGCGACCACCGCACGCACGCCCAGGAGCCGGGTGCCCTTGGCCGCCCAGTCGCGCGAGGAGCCGGTGCCGTATTCCTTGCCGGCAAAGATCACCAGCGGGGTCTCGGACTTCTCGTACGCCATGGCCGCATCGTAGATCGGCATCACCTGGCCGTTCGGCCCCTTGGTGAAGCCGCCTTCGACGCCGGGCACCATCTGGTTCTTGATGCGGATATTGGCGAAGGTGCCGCGCATCATCACTTCGTGATTGCCGCGCCGCGCGCCATAGGAGTTGAAATCGCGCACCGCGACCTGCCGCTCCACCAGATACTGGCCGGCCGGCGTATTGGCCTTGAACGAGCCGGCGGGTGAGATGTGGTCGGTGGTGATCGAGTCGAGGAACAGCCCCAGCACGCGCGCATTCTCGATGTCGGTCACCGGCGCCGGTTCCATCTTCAGCCCATCGAAGTAAGGCGGGTTCTGGACATAGGTAGACGACGAGTTCCAGGCGTAGGTCTCGCCGCCCTCGACCGCGATCCCCTGCCAGTGCGCATCGCCCTTGAACACGTCCGAATAGCGCTTGAGGAACATTTCGGGCGTGATGTAGGCGCGTACCAGTTCGGCGATCTCCTTGTTGGTCGGCCAGATGTCCTTGAGATAGACCGGCTTGCCGTCAGTGCTGGTGCCGAGCGGCTCGGTCGTCAGATTGACGTTCAGCGATCCGGCGATGGCGTAAGCGACCACCAGCGGCGGCGAGGCAAGATAGTTCGCCCGCACGTCCGGGTTCACCCGGCCCTCGAAGTTGCGGTTGCCCGAGAGCACCGAGGCGGCGACCAGATCGTTCTCGTTGATGGTCTCGGAAATCGCCACCGGCAGCGGGCCGGAATTGCCGATGCAGGTGGTGCAACCGTAGCCCACCAGGTTGAAGCCCAGCGCGTCCAGATCCTCTGAGAGCCCGGCCGCGTTGAGATAGTCGGTCACCACCTGCGAGCCCGGTGCCAGCGAGGTCTTGACCCAGGGCTTGGCGCGAAGGCCGAGCGCCCGCGCCTTGCGCGCCACCAGCCCCGCCGCGATCAGCACCGAGGGGTTGGAGGTATTGGTGCACGAGGTGATGGCGGCGATCACCACGTCGCCGCTGCCCAGGTCGAACTTCTCGCCCTTGACCGGGAAGCGCGCCTGGTCCTTGCGACCGCCCTGCAGCTCGACCAGCGCCTCGCTGAACTTCGGCGCCGCTTCGGTGAGCGACACCCGGTCCTGGGGCCGCTTGGGGCCAGAGAGCGAGGGCACCACCGTCGAAAGATCGAGCAGCAGCGTATCGGTGAACACCGGATCGGGGGTGTCGGTCTCGCGGAACATCTCCTGGGCCCGCGAATAGGCCTCGACCAGCGCCACGCGATCGGGCGAGCGGCCCGAAGTGCGCAGATAGTCGAGCGTATCGCGATCGACCGGGAAGAAGCCGCAGGTGGCGCCGTATTCGGGCGCCATGTTGGCGATCGTCGCCTGATCCTCGAGGCTGAGGTGGTCAAGGCCCGGGCCGTAGAACTCGACGAACTTGCCGACCACGCCGCGCTTGCGCAGGAGTTCGGTGACGGTGAGCACCAGGTCGGTCGCGGTGATGCCTTCGTTGATCTTGCCGGTGAGCTTGAAGCCGATGACTTCGGGGATCAGCATGGTGATTGGCTGGCCGAGCATCGCCGCCTCGGCTTCGATGCCGCCCACGCCCCAGCCCAGGACGGCAAGGCCGTTGATCATGGTGGTGTGGCTGTCGGTGCCTACCAGCGTATCGGGATAGGCGACCAGCTCGCCGGTCTCCTCGTCCTGGCGGGTCCACACCGTCTGCGCCAGGTATTCGAGGTTGACCTGGTGACAGATACCGGTGCCCGGCGGCACCACGCGGAAATTATCGAACGCTTTCTGGCCCCAGCGCAGGAACTCGTAGCGCTCGCCATTGCGCTCGTATTCGAGCTCGACGTTCTGCGCGAAGGACATCGGCGTGCCGAAGTTGTCCACCATCACCGAGTGGTCGATGACCAGGTCGACCGGGACCAGCGGGTTGATTTTTTGCGGATCGGCGCCGAGCGCGGCGGTGGCGTCGCGCATCGCCGCCAAATCGACAACGGCGGGGACGCCGGTGAAATCCTGCATCAGCACACGTGCCGGGCGGTAGGAAATCTCATGCTCGGAGGTTTTGGTCTTCAGCCAGTCGGCGATGGCGAGGATATCGGATTTGGTGACTGTGATCCCGTCCTCGAAGCGCAGGAGATTTTCCAGCACCACCTTCATCGAATTGGGAAGCTTGGATATCCCAGCCAGCCCGTGCTTTTCCGCCTCGGCGAGGGAGAAATAGATGTAATCCTTGCCCTGCACCGTAAGGGTGGTGCGGGACTTGAAGCTGTCGAGGGATCTGGTCACGGCTCCGCCTGTCTCTTGTCGTTGTCGAGCGCCTCGGAAAAGCCGCACGACGGACCGGAAGAGAGGCCCGTTGGGGCAGTGAGGCGTAAGCGCCTGACTGGAAGGATTCCAATCTGAGAGGGCTTATAGAGAAACAATTTCCCGCTTGCCAGCCCGGACTTTGGGCGAATACGAGATGGGAGCCATGACCCCATCACACGCTCTCCCACCGCGCCGATTGCAGGTATCAGGCCTCTCCTGCCGGCGGGGCGAGCGGCTTTTGATCCGTGGCCTCGATTTCGAGGTCGGGCCGGGCGAGATCCTGCTGCTGCGCGGGTCCAACGGCGCCGGTAAGACCACCCTGCTGCTGACGCTCGCCGGCATCGTCCGGCCCGAATCAGGCAGCATCGCCATTGCCGCGGTGGGCGGGGAGGCGGTCGATGGCGCCCAGTTGCATCTGCTGCCGCACCTGCCCGCGGCCAAGGCACGGCTGACTGTCGGTGAGAATCTGGAGTTCTGGGCCGACATGAACGGCGGCGACCGGGCGCTGATCGCCCCTTCGCTGCAGGCTGTCGGCCTCGCCCATATCGAGACGCTCGCTGCCGGCCATCTATCCGCGGGGCAGACCCGCCGGTTGTCGCTGGCGCGCCTGCTGGTCGCCGATCGCCCGGTCTGGCTGATGGACGAACCCACCGCCGCGCTCGACCGCGAGGGCGAATTGCTGGTTGGCCGGCTGATCGATGCGCATCTCTTGCGCGGCGGCCTCGTCGTCGCGGCGACCCATCACGACCTGGCGCTGAGCCCCCCGGACCGCATCAAAACGCTAACCCTGGGGAACCCGGCATGAGCGCGTTCTGGGCTCTCATCGTCCGCGACCTGCGGGTCAGCACGCGCATCGGCGGCGAGGCGCTGACCCTGGTGCTGTTTTTCGTCATGATCGGGGTTGTCGTCCCCTTCGCAGTCGGACCGGACAAGGTGCAACTGGCAAAGCTGGCGCCGGGGATTGTCTGGATCGCGGCTTTTCTGTCGATGCTGCTCGGCCTCGACCGGCTGTTCCGCAACGACGACGAGGATGGCTCGCTGCTGCTGTTCCGCCATGCCGCCATCCCCATGGAGGCGATCGTTGTCGCGAAAGTGATCGCCCACTGGCTGCTGACCGCGCTGCCGCTGATCTTCGCCACCCCGGTCCTCGCCATCCTCCTGGCCATGGACTTTGCGAGCTGGTGGCAAACCGTGCTCTCGCTGGTGCTCGGCACGCCGGCCCTGGTGGGCTTCGGGGCCCTCGGGGCCGCGGTGACCGTGAGTTTGCGACGCGGCGGGCTGATTGCCCCGGTCCTCATCCTGCCGCTCTGCATCCCGGTGCTGATCTTCGGGGTGGGCGCCATCGGCGGCGACAGCTCCGGGCCGGCGATGCTGTTCCTTGCCGCCATCACCCTGGTCGTGGTGGCCTTTTCGCCATTCGCCGCGGCGCTTGCCTTGCGCACGGCCGGGGACTAGACGATTTCAATGACCGATTGATCCCGGTCAAAGCTGCGCTCTCGCTTAAGGTGAAAGACAACGTCGACCCGCGCGCCACAAGGAACTCGCTTCGCCCATGACGCTTGACGCCACCGCCAGAAAGACCAACTGGTTCAGCCGGCTGGCCCATCCCGGCCAGTTCCTGAGCTGGTCGCGCCTGATCGTTATGCCGCTGGCCGTGCTGACGGCGTTGTGCTTCGCCGTCGGGCTGTGGGTCGCCTTCTTCAATTCGCCCGAAGACTACCAGATGGGAGACATGGTTCGGGTGATGTACATCCACGTCCCCAATGCCTGGCTCAGCCAGTTCGTCTATGGGCTGATGGCCGCCTCGGCGCTGGGCACGCTGGTCTGGCGGCACCCCTTGGCCGATGTCGCCAACAAGGCGGCCGCCCCGCTCGGTGCCGCGTTCACTGCGCTGGCCCTTTTTACCGGTGCGCTCTGGGGCCGGCCCACCTGGGGCACCTTCTGGGAGTGGGACGGACGGATGACCTCGACCCTGGTCCTCCTCCTGATCTATCTGGGCATTGTCGCGCTCTGGCGCGCCTTCGACGATCAGCTGCGCGCCGGTCGTGTCGTCGCCATCGTCACCCTGGTCGGAGCCATCAACATCCCGGTGATCAAGTTCTCCGTGGACTGGTGGAACACTCTGCATCAGCCCGCCAGCGTTTTCACCGCCGAGGGTCCCAAGATGCCGCTTTCCATCCTCACCCCGCTGCTGGTGATGATGCTGGCTTTCACCCTGCTGTTCCTGACGCTCCATATGGTGGGCATGCGCACCGAGATCTTGCGCCGCCGCGCCGAAACCATGTCACGGCAGGCTGCGCTTTCAGGAGGCCAGTGATGGATCTGGGTCCGCACGCCGAATTCATCGTCTGGGCCTATGCCGGGGTCGCCGTACTGGTCGCGGCGCTGGTCTTTTATGTCGCCTGGGACGCCCGCCGCGTCGCTGCAAGACTCAAAGCACTCGAGGACAGGGGCATCCGTCGCCGTTCGGCAGGAAACGCCTCTTGAGCCGCATCGCCCTGCTTGTCCTGCCGCTGGTCGCGCTGGTCGCCCTGATTGCCGTGTTCGCGCTCAACATCAACCGCGACCCGAGCCTGATCCGTTCGGTCCTGATCGACAAGCCGGCGCCCGAATTCTCCCTGCCGGCGGTCGAAGCGCTGGGCCTTCCCGGCTTCGATACGGCGGCGCTCCGGGGCCAGGTGACAGTCGTCAACATCTTCGCCAGCTGGTGCATCCCCTGCCGAGACGAACACCCGGTCCTCACGGCCCTCAAGGCCCAAACCGGCATAGCGCTCTACGGCATCAACCAGAAGGACGCGCCGGAAAACGCCAAGGCCTTCCTCGACGAACTCGGCAATCCCTATGACGCGATCGGGGGCGATACCAATGGCCGGGTCTCCATCGATTGGGGGGTTTATGGGGTGCCCGAGACCTTCGTCGTCGATGCGGCGGGAATTATCACCTTCAAGCACGTGGGCCCGCTTTCTCCCCAAAGCGTCGAAGCCGAGTTGCTGCCGGCGATCGCGCGGGCGAAGGGCTGAGCCCCGCAACGCGGAACCGTCCGGTTTTCCGATCCGTTCTGTTCTGGGCTTACCGGTCCAGACGACCAGCACACGAGAACAGACGGAGGAAAGCCATGCATCGGGCAAATTTCCTGCGCGATATCCGCGAAGGCATGAGGGTCTTCGACAAAACCAACACGGAGATCGGAACAGTCGAGTGGGTCAAATTCGGCGACGACAATCCGACGACACCTGAGCCCGAAGCCGCCGACATCAGCGCGATCGAGCGGCAGCGCGGCGATGCCGTGGCTTTCGACCCCGACCAGATTCCCGAGGAGGTGCGCGAAAAGCTGCTGCTTCAGGGTTTCGTCCGCATCGACGCCGCCGGTCTGCTCAACGCCGACCGCTACGTGATGCCCGAGCAGATCGAACGGATCACCGGTGATGCGCTGGTGCTCAATGTCAGCAAATCCGAGTTGCTGAAAGAGCGCTGACGGCACCATGCGCCGGTCGGGGAGCTACTCGGCCGGCGTCACCGGATCGGGCGCGTACTTGCTCAGCACCGGCAGCTGGAACATCGAGAACACCACGGTCAGCGGCATGATGCCCCAGACCTTGAATGCCACCCAGGTGTCGGTAGAAAAGTTCCGCCAGATGACTTCGTTGAGCGCGGCCAGAACGAAAAAGAAGACGCCCCAGCGAATGGTGAGGACCAGCCAGCCCTGCGGCTTGAGCTTGTAGACGTCGCCGAAGACGTAGCGCAACAGGGACTGGCCGAACAGCAGCCCGCCCAGGAGTACCGCGCCGAACAGCGAATTGACGATGGTCGGCTTCATCTTGATGAAGGTGTCATCCTGCAGCCAGAGCGTCAGGCCGCCGAAGACCAGAACCACGATGCCAGTGACCAGCGGCATCACCGCGACGCGCTTGAGGATGAACCAGCTCGAAGCCAGCGACAGCACCATTGCGCCCATGAACCAGGCGGTGGCCGCGAAGATATCGGCATTGGCGTTGACGAGGAAAAACACCACCAGCGGGCCGAGTTCGAGCGCGATCTTGATCAGCTGCGGGCGCAGTTCGTCCCAGTTGACTTGCTCGGCTTTGGTTTCTTCGCTGGCCATCAGTGCTTTCCTGCAATCGCCGCGGCGAAATCGGCTGCCGCAAACGTCTCTATGTTATCTACGCCTTCGCCCACACCGATGAAATGGACGGGCAGGCCGAATTTCTGCGCGATGGCGACAAGGATGCCGCCGCGCGCCGTGCCGTCGAGCTTGGTCATCACGATTCCGGTGACGCCCGCACGCTTACCGAAGATTTCGACCTGATTTAGGGCATTTTGTCCGGTGGTCGCGTCCAGCGTCAACAAGGTTGCGTGAGGAGCGGTCTCATCCACCTTCTTGATGACCCGGATGATCTTTTCGAGCTCGCTCATCAGCTCGTCGCGGTTTTGCAGCCGACCGGCGGTATCGATGATGAGGACGTCGGCGCCTTCCTGCCTGGCCCGCGTCACCGCCTCGAAGGCGAGGCCCGAGGCATCCGAGCCGGGGGGCCTGGCAACGACAGGCGCGCCGGTACGCTCGCCCCAGACCTGCAACTGCTCGATCGCAGCCGCACGGAACGTATCGCCGGCAGCGAGCATCACCTTCTTGCCCTGGGTCCGCAGAAGGCTCGAGAGCTTGCCGATGGTGGTGGTCTTGCCCGAGCCGTTGACCCCGACGGTGAGGATCACGAAGGGCTTCCTGCCGGACTCGATGACCAGCGGCCTGGCCACCGGCTCGAGCACCTTCTGCACTTCGGCGGCAAGCACGGCGCGCACTTCCTCTGCAGTGATGTCGCGGTCGAAGCGGTCACGGCGGAGTTGATCGGTAACGTTTGCCGCCATCTCCAGCCCGAAGTCGGACTGGATCAGCAGGTCCTCGAGCTCTTCGAGCATCGCCTCGTCGAGCTTTTTCTTGGTGAAGACCGCGGCGATGCCGCCGGTCAGTTGGTCCGATGAGCGCTTGAGCCCGGAGGCGAGGCGCTGCAACCAGCCCTGCTTCTTGTCGGGAAGCGGCACCGGCGCCGGGACCGCCTGGGTCTCTTCCTCGAGGGCGGCCTCGACCTCCTCGACGTAGTCGATGGTTGCTTCGGGCGGACCGGCCAGCGCGTGTTCCGCGGCGGACCCCGTCGGAGCGGGTGGAACTTCTACGGGCGGCGGCGGGAACTCCACCGGCGGTTGAGGGATTTCGACCGGCGGCTCGGGCACTTCGACCGGCGGAAACGGCGGAAACGGCTCCACCGGGCCGGGTTCTTCGGGCGGCAGGGGTGGCGGCGTCTCGGGGTCCGGTGGCCTCTGGCCGCCGCCGAACAGCCGCTCGAGCAGGCCTGGTTTCTTCGCGGTCATCACGCCGCCGTCCTGACGGCTTCGCCGATAAGGCCGGTGTCGCTCACGCCGACCACCCGCACCGGCACGATCTGCCCTGGAGCAAAACCGGGCGCCGCGATCGGCGCGAACTGCTCGGTGCGGCCCATATCGTCACGCTCGACCAGGACGTTTTCGATCGCGCCAATTCGACTCTCGCAGTGCGTACGGAACTGCCGGTCTCCGGCGGCGCGCAGCAGCGCCGCACGGTCGCGGGCGAGCCTGCGGTCGACCTGCGGCATGCGCACCGCCGGCGTTCCCTGGCGCGGCGAGAATGGAAAGACGTGGAGATAGGTGAGATCGGCTTCGCTGACGATTCTGAGCGAATTTTCGAACATCTCGTCGGTCTCGGTGGGGAAGCCGGCAATGATGTCGGCGCCGAACACCATGTCGGGCCGCTTGGCGCGGACGTCGCCGACGAACGCCAGCGTGTCGGCCCGCAAATGGCGCCGCTTC
>Ga0214473_10008311_pt1 | contig 12281 bp, 6 predicted proteins | sample RVTome_7_FD_203509 | JGI IMG/M metagenome (GOLD analysis project Ga0214473, IMG submission 203509) | Soil microbial communities from uranium-contaminated site in the Upper Colorado River Basin, Wyoming, United States - RVT98D197 | ecosystem: Environmental > Terrestrial > Soil > Contaminated >... | reverse complement strand
CGAATGGATTATGCATGAATCCTATTCTACCCGGGCCGGCGTCTTCTTCGACTCGGGCGCGGATTGGGAAAACTGCGATATAAGGGTTCCCATTTTCCCCAAGATTCTCCCCAAGTCAGTGACAAAAGGTCGTCTTCACTATGTGGAAGAACGGCGTTTTGAGCGTGAGAACGGGGTTTTTCGGTCTCCCTCAAGATTGTGATCTTCTGGCACGGCTTTTGCTCTAAAGTACCATGCACCCAAACGCCCGCCGAGCCTCACCCGATAACGGTTCGCGGTCGTTGGATCAGTGAGGGGAATGGAACCCAGGGGCCTTGGGGAATTGCCCGTGAATCGCCATAGGGGGCAGCGATCACCATGGGCCGCGACTTGGGGTAAGCCGCCGTCGGGGTGGCGGCGGCTCGTTTGTGCTTAGCCGTACCTTGGGGAGGTACTTGAGGTACGTGTAGCTTTGGGGGTATCAACCGGATGGGTTGACAATCCGGGTCGGTGGGGAGTGATGTTCGAGGAGGGCCGACCCGGGACGCATGGACGCGAGACCACAGCGGCCGATGCGCCACGGGGGGCGCGTCGGCCGCTTCATTTTTTCGTGGATCCGGCCCCTCCTCCGCTATTGCGCTCGGTCACGCCGGCGCGTCACAAACCGTCGAGGCCTGAAGGCCCGACCGGGGTGTCGACGGACTCGGATCCCAATGGGGGAATGGTGATTGACGCCCTTCCGTCCCCGTTAAATCGCCCCGCCGCCAATGGACTCCGGCCCGTATCGGTCCTTTTTCGGGGACGAGCCGCGCCCCGAAGCGGGGGCCAGGGGAACCATCGCGGCCTGCGGGGTTCCTGACCGCCGATTCTTCTTCTCCCACCCGAACATGAATTCCAGCCACTTGGGGCGTGGGGTTGAGCGATCCACATACTCCTGTTATAAAGATCGGTTTTCGCCACCGCCGCAGCCCCTGGGTGCTGCCCGGCGGCGTCGCCGCGTGAGCGGGTTCCTAAGGAGTGATTGACCATGCACTATCCGCGACGAACCAGCAACATCAAACGCGCCCGAACCCAGGGGTTCCGGGCGCGAATGCGAACGCATAACGGACGGAAACTGATCAATCGAAAGCGGCGTCGCGGAACCAAACGGATCAACGTGGTTTGACGAAGTCGCCGCGACCCCGAATGCACGGAGCCGGCGTCTTGATTCATCCAAAGCATTTCGCAGGCCAGGGCCTGCGGGTCGGAAGTATACCGGCGCAGTTGGCGCAAAGCGTTTTGCGCCCGCCGAATATGAAAACCATGTGCGGGCGACCCCGAATCGACCGCCCGCGCACCGCCTTTTTCGACGGTGGACCGGAATAACATCCGCCGTGAACGAGAGCGGAACGGGTACGCTGAACAGGCATTCTGTTGGCGGCGACGCAGGTTGATACGTTGTCCTGCGCGGGCCCCCGATCGTATCGGGATTCCTTCCGCCCGCGAGTCGCTCGGTTCGCCGAACGTGAATCCCCTTTTGGCGTCAAGACATCGAAATCGGATCTATGGTCAACTACAACCTGATTAGCGAATTGGACCTCGAGGGCAGTGATCTTAACGCCGAGTTGGAAACTCTGCTCGGCGGCGCGCATACCGACGAGCAAGTGGGCACGCTGATTTCCCAGGAGGCGGAGGAATTCAAGGCCGGGGCGATTCTCAACGGCCGCGTGGTCGGCCGATCCGGCGACGACATCGTGGTGGATGTGGGTCTCAAGAGCGAAGGCCTAGTTCCGCTCCACGAATGGGACGATCCCACCTCGGTCGACCCCGGCGACGAGGTGCAGGTGTGGCTGGAAAACGTCGAGTCGGACACGGGTCATATCATTCTGTCCAAGCGGAAGGCCGATCGCATCCTCAACTGGCAGCGCATCGTCGAAGAGAAAAAGGAAGACGATACGGTTGAAGGTCGGGTGATGCGCAAGATCAAGGGCGGTCTGCTGGTGGACATCGGGTATCCGGTGTTTCTGCCCGCCTCGCAGGTGGACATTCGCCGTCCGGGAGATATCGGGGAGTACATCGGCAAGACCATCCGGGCGAAGATCCTCAAGATTGACGCGGAGCGGCGGAACATTGTGATCTCCCGGCGTCGGTTGATCGAAGAGGAGCGCGCGGCGGCGAAGGAGGCGCTGATGTCCACGCTGGAGATCGGGCAGGTGCGCAAAGGCGTCGTGAAGAACCTCGCGGATTTCGGGGCGTTCGTGGATCTGGGAGGGATCGACGGCCTGCTGCACATCACCGACATGAGCTGGGACCGAATCAGCCATCCGTCCGAGGTGTTGAAGATCGACGATGAGGTCGAAGTCAAGGTGCTGAACATCGATCGCGAGAAGGAGAAGATCGCCCTGGGTTACAAGCAGCTCAAGGTGAACCCGTGGGACGAAGTCGAAAAGAAATACCCGCCGGACACGCGATTGAAGGGGGAAGTGGTCAACATCGTCAATTACGGGGCGTTCGTGAAGATTGAGCCGGGGGTCGAGGGGCTGGTACACATCAGCGAAATGAGCTGGACGCGGCGCATCAATCACCCGTCGGAGGTGCTTTCCGTCGGGGACATGGTCGACGTCATCGTCCTGGAGATCAACAAGGACAAGCAGGAGATTTCGCTGGGCATCAAGCAGACGCAGCCGAATCCGTGGGAGCACGTGGCCGAGAAATACCCCCCGAACACCAAGATCAAAGGCAAGGTGCGGAATCTGACGAATTACGGAGCATTCGTGGAAATCGAAGAAGGCATCGACGGGCTGCTGCACGTGTCCGACATGAGCTGGACGAAGAAGATCGGGCATCCCTCAGAAGTGCTGAAGAAGAACGACGAGATCGAGTGCGTCGTGCTCAGCGTGGATCAGGAGAAGCAGCGCATCGCCCTGGGTCTCAAGCAGCTTCACGAGGATCCCTGGGCCCGGGCGGTTCCGGAAAACTACATTCCCGGTCAGATCGTGGAGGGCACGGTTACCAAGATCACGAATTTCGGAGTGTTCGTGGAGCTGGAAGAGGATCTGGAAGGGTTGTTGCACGTCAGCGAACTGGCCGATCACAAGGTGGACGACCCTCATCAGGAAGTGAAAATCGGCGATAAGCTTCTCGTCAAGATCCTTCGCGTCGACCCGGTGGAGCGGAAGATCGGACTGTCCAAAAAGCGGGCGGAGTGGTCGGTCGAGCAGGACGCAGAGGCGGGACCGGCGCCTGCTCCTCGCCCGCGTCGGGGCGGACTGGATGGTTCCGGCCCTTCGGGCCTGCTGGAGGCCCCGCGGGGCGGTCGCGCGAAAGACCCGAAGGAATCCGTCGATTCGTCCGATGAATCCTCGGACGAATCGGAAGGCGACTCAGACGTCCCAACCTAGGCGATCGCCGTCGCCCGAGGAAGGATGATCGGGGCCGCTTGGTCCCAGTGACCGAGGGCGCCATCGGGGATTGCCAGACTGTATCGTAGTTGCTTTGCGGGAGGATGCTGCCATCGCCGTTGACACCGACTTGCAGGTCTATTTGCGTCAGATCAATGAGGCGCCGCTGCTTTCCGCCGACCAGGAAAAGGAGTTGGCCTCCATCGTGCGGCGGCGGCAGTGGGCGGAGGAGAAGTTTGCGCGCCGTGAGATCACCCTGGCGGAGCGGGAACAGATCGAGTGCGACGCGGCCACGGCGCGGGAGCAGATGGTCAAATCCAATCTTCGGTTGGTGGTCAACATCGCCAAAAAGTATGCGAAGCGCGGCGCGCCGCTCAACGATTTGATCAACGAGGGAAACCTGGGGTTGATCCGCGCTGTCGAATGCTTCGACCCGGATCAGAACACGCGGTTCAGCACTTATGCCTCCTGGTGGATCAAACAGGCGATCAAACGGAGCCTGATCAATTCGGACAAGCCCATCCATATTCCCGCCTACATGGTGGAGATGATCTCGCGTTTTCGCGAGGCCCGCGACGAGTTCGTGGAAAACGAGGGCCGCGTACCCTCGGTGCCGGAACTGGCCGAGCGCATGCAGATGAGTGAGAACAAGGTCGATCATATTCGCAGCGCGGTGCGCGCCGTGTCCACCCCCAACCACGATCCGGACGGGGCGGACGGACAGGCGCTTACCGAAGGACTGGCCGATTTGCGAACGCCGCGACCGGAGGAGGCGCTTCTCCAGGAAGCGGAAGCCACGCGGATCATTGGGTTGTTGGAGGAACTGGACGAACGGGAATCGAAGATTCTTCGTTTGCGCTACGGGTTGGACGGGGACGAGGCGCTCACCCTGAAAGAAATCGGGCAGCGGGTAAACCTGACGCGCGAGCGGGTTCGGCAGATCGAGCTCGAGGCGCTGCAGAAGATCAAGAACCGGATGGACGGTTGACCGCGCTTTCGCCGCGATTCTCGTCGGTATGCGCGGCATCGCGCGCAATACCCGCCGACGCGATGCTCCCGTTGACCCCGAATGCTGACTGATTCCATCCCCTACCGACTCCTCCAGTGGGGAATAAAGGTCGGCGTCCATCACGCCGCGAATGTGGATTCTGACAGCAGCATGGCTTTGGAAACGTCAACCCATTCAGATCATACGTCAACGCCTGACAGAGTCCGTGGAGGGAGTTCTTCGCCGCTCCGTAGCCGTGGAAGGAGAGGTCTTTTGAATACAATGGCGTTTTTCCATTATCGGATCGCCAAAGGGATTTTGGTCGTTCTTGCCTCGGCCTCGCCGCCGGTTTTCGCCCAGGATTCGGTTCGGGAAGCACGGCTGCCGGATACCAGGGCTGGCCGCCTGGCGACGGCCTATGTTGCGGCCTTTAATTCCGGCGATCGAGAAAAGGTACGTGAATTTGAGATGAAGTTCCGAGCGAACGCGCCGCTATTGATGGATTCGCTGGAGCGGCGGATCACGAATCTCATGCAGATGCACGAGAAGTGGGGAACCCTGAGGGTCGACGGCGTGTTCGAGGCGAGCGATCTGGACTTGACGGTGGGTGTGATGGCCTCGGCGTCCAACGAGTTCCTACGCTTCCGGTTTCAATTGGAAGGGAAAGAGCCGTTCGGAGTCTATGCCCTCAATATCGAAAGGGGATTGCCCCAGCCGGAGCGCGTTGTCTCGGAAGCAACTCCGCTGGACGCGGAAACGCGTCAGGCCACGGTGAACCGGATCGCCAAGCTGCTCAAGGCGCTTTACGTATTTCCGGAGGCGGGCGAAAAGATGGCCGACGTGATGCGGAAGAATATGGCGGAGGGTGCTTATGACGGATTCACGCGGGCGGAGGCATTGGCCACGCGCTTGACCGATGATTTGAGGGACATCTGCCACGACAAGCATCTGCGGATTCGGGCCGGTCATTTACCCGGGGAAGGTGAAGACGATGCCGGGCATGTAGCCCCGTGGGAGAAAGGTCACTGGGACAACTACGGTTTTGAAACGGTGAAACGATTACCCGGCAACATCGGGTACATCAAGTTCAACTATTTCAGCGGCGATCCGTCGGCGCGACCGACGGCCTCAGCGGCAATGGATTTCGTCCGCCACACGGACGCGCTGATCTTCGATCTTCGGCAGAACGGCGGCGGCTCGCCGGATATGATCGTGCACCTGTCCAATTACCTGTTCGATCAGCGAACGCATCTGAACAGCTTTTACAATCGCCGCGAGGACACCACGAGTGAAACGTGGACGTCGGACGTGCCGCCCACCGGCGGGCGTTATGACATGGCGAAACCGGTGTACGTGCTGACGAGCCGCTACACGTTTTCCGGCGCGGAAGAATTCACCTACAACCTCAAGAACCTCAAGCGGGCGACCATCGTGGGTGAATCCTCGGGGGGCGGCGCCCATCCGGTGGATCGCCATCGCCTCAACGAGCAGTTCGTCATCATGGTCCCCTATGCCCGGGCCATCAATCCCGTCACCAAGACCAACTGGGAGGGCGTCGGCGTCTCGCCGGACATCGACGTTCCCGCGGACCAGGCTCTGGACGCCGCCCGGCGTGATGCGCTTCAGCGGTTGATCTCGGCGGCCAAGGATGAGCGCCTGGCCGACAAGCTCAAGATGGAGCTTCAACAGCTAACCGAGTCGTCCACGAAGGATTCCGAAAGGTCCTCGACCACGGAAAAGACGGAATCCAAGCCGGATCAGGACGAATGATCTCCGTACCGGCCTCCGATGGATCGGCTCTCGACGGCGCCGCCACACTGTCGTGCATGGCCTTATCCCTTAGGAGGATTACGCGGTGAACGCAGTTGGCTCGTTGGTCGGGCGTTCGGAAGTACGCCGCTCCTTTATGCTTCTCGTCGCCGGTCTCCTTACTTTGATTCCGGGGGGATGGTTGGCTTATGGCGAGGATTCGGCCTCCAGTCCTCCCCTACCCGATACTCCCGCCGCTAACGCTTTTGAACAATTTCTTCGCGTCTTGAATGGCGGCGATCGAGCGGCGATGGATTCCTTCGCAAAGTCAAGCTTTTCGCCCGCGGGCGTCGCTAAGATGTCCACCGAAAAACGTATTGAATGGCTGCAGGACACGTTTGCGAACAGCCAAGGGTATGATTACCTTTTCGAGGCGTCGGACGAGGCCCTAAACGCGCATGGCTTCACCGCGATGGTCCGAAATCGAAAAACCGGCGAATGGGAAAAAATCGGCGTGGAGGTTGAGGTCGAGCCGTCCCACGGGCTGATTCACATTCATAGGCATTTGACCAAGCTGGGAAGGCTCGCACCGGAGGTGAGCCTGCTAGATACGGCCGGGCGGAAGATTTCGCTGCGCGAACTTCGTGGAAAAGTGGTGGTGCTCGATTTCTGGGCAACCTGGTGCGCGCCGTGTCTGGCGGCCCTGCCCGAGATTCAGAAAATCCATGATGCGTATTCCGACCGCGGGGTGAAGGTCATCGCCGTCAATATGTGGGAACAGAAAGCGCCCACGAAGCACGATCCCGAGGCTTACGTATCGCTGAACGGATTTACATTTGACCTGATGTTCCTGGACGATCAAGGGGTCGAGGCCCTGGACGTGCGAAGTCTCCCGGACCTTAGGGTACTGGATTGTGAGGGACGCTTCGTTTATGTGGCGCGGGGTGCGCCGCCGGAGCGCAGCGATGTTCCGCCATTGCACGCCGCGATTGAACGAGAACTTGCGAAGACCCAGGGGCAGGACGAGGCGCCGTAAAGGCCGCCGGGAATCGGGCGAATTTCCATCTGGGGGAAGGGCGCGCCTGCGCCGCAGAGGAATCCGGGGGCGCGGCGCACTTGCAATCGCCGCCACCGATTGACTTACCTGCGTTCCTTGCGGTGACGGTCTAGCTCCGGCAGATCATGGCGTGAATCGCGCGAAACACATATTCCCTGCTGCCCGCGACGGGATTCCCAAACCCACCATGAATCTGTATAAGGCACTTTCGCGGGTTTGCGATGTCCGTCATCGAGGTCAGAAGCGGACCCACCCGAGGGGAACCGATTCAAGGATGGAAATCTCCGTCGATGAAACGAAATCCGTCGACCGACTCGCCCGGCGCGCCATGGCTCAGCCAACCACGACCTGCGAATGAGGCCGCGCAAGTCCGTGGTCGGTGCGGCCGGATCGCGTTGATCCTGACCGCGGCGTGCCTGTCGGCGCCGCTTTTCGGCCAGCCGGTTCCGGAACTCCCGCCGGAGTCCGAGTTCGTTCGATGGATGAACCTCGGCAAGGCCTACCTGGAAAACCGGAATTCGGCCGACGCCATTGCGACCCTTCAAAAGGCCGTCGAGACCCGTCCCGATTCCGCGGCCGCCCTTCGCAATCTGGGTCGGGCTTACATGCTCGCCAAAAACGCGGAACAGGCGATCGAGGCGTTGCAGCGCGCCTCCGGGATCGAACCGGATTCGGCGGCGACGGCCTATCTGATTGGCTTGAATTATGTACGGCAGTCGAAGTTCGCCGACGCCCTGCCGTTTTTGGAACAGGCGGCGCGTCTCGATCCCCACACCGCCGCGTTGCGATTTCAGTTGGCAGGGGTGTATCAGGCCCTTCAGCGCCACGAGGACGCGCGGCAGCAACTGCTCGAAACCGTCCGCCTTGATCCCTTGCATGCCAGCGGTCATTTCAAGCTCAGCGTGTACGCCCGGCAACGTGGCGATCAACAGGAGTTGCAGGCCAGAACGCGAGAATTCATGCGTCTGCGCAGTCTTTTCGGCGACGAGACGCGGAATGCGGAAATGCTCGAAACTTGCTTTCCTACGAAGCCGGAAGCGCCGCCTCCGGAGGGCGTCATCGCCGGTGCGGAGCGTCAGCCGATCAACGTGCGGTTCGTCGATGTGACGCAGGACGTGTTCAAGGATGAGGAACTGCGCAAAATCTCTGTCGCCGACGTGCTCGACATGGATGAGGACGGGAAAGTCACGTTGTTTGCCGCCGACGGACGCACCGGATATCGCCTCCTGCGGGCGTCGGATGACGGATCGTGGCAGGGAACGCCCGCGATCCCCTTGGAGAAGGAAACGGAAGTCCGTCAATGCCTCGTCGGCGATTTCTACAGCGAAAAACCGCCGGGGCTCAAGGATGCCACGCCGACCCGCGCACAACACGACGTCGCCCTGGTCACCTCCACCGGCATACAGCTCTTGCTTCGCACGGGCGAGTCATCCTTCGTCAATGTCACCACAAAGGCCGGAATGGACAGCGTGGAGGCCCGCCATGCGGCCTGGGTCGATGTGGAGCATGACGGCGATCTCGATCTGCTGCTTTCGCGAGCCACCGGTTTGGAGGTCCGGCAGAACAATGGGGATGGCACCTTCCAGGACGTCACCGCCGCACTGGGTCTGGGCGGAACGGAATCGGCGGTTCAGTCCACCGGCGTCGAGCTTGACGGCGACGTGGCCGTCGACCTGCTCGTGGCCCGCGACACGCTGGAAACGCTGATTCTCGAAAATCTTCGCGCGGGGGTGTTTCGCCCGCGCCCCGACCCGCCGGGCCCCCTACCGCCCGCCCGGCTGCTGCTCACCGATGACTTCGATCACGACGGCCGACCCGACATCGTCCTGATTCAGGAACACGGAGCGGTGATGGTCATGGGCTCGAACGATCGGCGCCCGACGATCGAGGTTCACGACCTGACCATCCGGTCCGCAGCGCTCCTCGACGCGGACAACGACGGTACCCGGGAACTGGTGATCGGCGGTGGGCGGACCGGGGCGACGGATCGCGGAGCCGTCGAGCTCTTTCGATTCGATCGGGGGCGATGGCAGTGCATCACCGAGCCGCTGGGCCTGGCCGCCGTCTCGATTCCGGACGTCCGAGGTATATTGGCTTTCGACGCTGATTCCGACGGTGACACGGATCTGACACTCTTAACGGCCGACGGCCTTCGACAACTCCGCAACGACGGGGGAAACGCGAATGGACAGATCAAAGTGCGACTCAGCACCATTAAGACCAACCCTTCGGGCTTCGGCACGCATATCGAAGTGCGCCGGAACTCGTTTTGGGTCACGCGGCAGGTGGATCGATGGCCCATCGAGATCGGCGTCGGCCCCCACCGGCGTCTGGACACCGTGCAAACCGTCTGGACCAACGGCGTGGTGGACAATCAGATCGACGTGGCCGTCGAGCGCAAACCGCTGCCCATCATTGAGAAAAACGTCGCCACCGGCTCATGCCCGTTTTTGTATGCGTGGAACGGGCAGAGCTTCCGCTTCGTCACCGATCTGCTGGGCAATTCGCCCATCGGGTTGCCCGTGTCGCGGGAGGAGATGCTGCCGGCCGACCCCGATGAAATCGTGTGGATCGGCGATGCCCGGACCTTCCCGCTGCGTGACGATCAGTACGCGCTGACCGTCACGGAAGAATTCCGCGAGGTCTTGTATCTGGATGAAGTCCGATTGATGGCCGTGGATCACCCCATCGGCACGGAAGCGCACCCCACGGACAAGATCATGTTTCCGCCGTTTCCGCCGTCCGAAGTATGGCTGTTGGGGCAGCCGCAGTGGATTGTCCGCGGGATGGGCGATGACGGGATCGATCGAACGGAGGCCCTTCGGGCCATGGATGGTGTTTTTGCGCCACCGGGGAAGTTGCAACCGCCCCCCCTGCGGGGCATGTGTGAACCGCTGGCGCTGGAACTGGATTTCGGACCCATGCACGCGGACGCGTCCTTGGTGCTCGCCTTAACCGGATGGCTGCAATACGGGGACGGAAGCCGCAACATCGCCCTGTCGCAGAACTCATCCATTCCGGTCGTTCCGCCGCTTCTGGAGGCCCAAAGCGAAACCGGGGAAATCCGGCCCATCGACGTGGTTGTGGGCATTCCCGCGGGGAAGACCAAGACAATCCTGGTGGATCTCACGGGGAAACTGCCGCAAGGAACCAGGAATCTACAACTCAGGACAACCTTTGAGATACGTTGGGATCGAATCGCTCTTTTCCAACGGGTCCTTCTTTCCCGCGAGGACGTTCATGAGACTCGGCCGGCGCGGGCGAAGTTATCTTGGCGCGGCTTTTGCGAAATCGAATCACGCGCGCCCGGGCATCCGACAACGCCGGATTTCGACAAACTCTTCGTGCGGCCGAAATGGCGACGCACGCCCGAAGGGTGGTGTTCCCGCTACGGGGACGTGCGAGAACTGCTGATGGGCCGTGACGACCGTATGGTCATTATCAATGCCGGCGACGCCTTGCTTTTGGAGTTTGCACCGGGATTCCTGCCCGAATTGCAACCAGGCTTGACCCGCGACTTTTTCTTCTACTCCGTCGGCTGGGACAAGGACGGCGATCACAACGTCGTCGAGGGTGACCGCGTGGACCCGTTGCCGCGGAATGAAAGCCCCTTGCCGGAACGGTCAGCGGGCTTCGTTCGGGTCATCGATGTGGATGGCGAACGGTTCGAGGTCCCAGTTTCTGACTGGCAGCTGGAATTCAACACGCGATGGGTGCCGGGCGACCGGTTTGAAGATGGTCCCCCCGCATCCGATCCGCGATGGGAGAATGGGGTTTCGCCGCCCATGAAGGACCGTCAAGCCCCGGAATCGGCCGGAGGTTGAGTTCGGGGAAAAAATTCGTTATGGTGAAGCAATGCCCAAGAAGCTTCCGTTTATCGCGCGCATCTTCTGGAAAGTCCTGGCGGTTGTGGCCTTGTTGATTATGATTGCCTGGATCATCGCCGTGAAAGTGTTCACCTACGAAATGCAGCCCCAGGATTACCCCGGCTCGGCGATCAGCGGCGTCATCTTCGCGTACCTGGTCCACCTCTGGCTCATGCCCGAGGAGACCACTCCGCCCAGCAGCAAATAGTCGAATCCGACGGTTCCCGCGGATCATCCGACGGGGTTAATCCCATCACAGTCAGGGCTGACCCCGCAGGTAACGCACCATCCACCATCAACCGTTGACCTTGAAAGCGTCCGCTGAGTGATGCCCCCTCGCCAGGGGCGCTACTCGAGTCAAGGTCCGGCGAACGGGTAGGGGTCTCCGGTGAAGGCGTTCAGCGTCATGGTCACGTCGCTGATGTTGATCAGTTGATCGAGGAGCCGCGGCTCCACGTCGCTTCTTGCCTTTCGCGGGCCGCTAATCGCGTTCTTGAACTTGTCCAGAACGGCAACAATGTCTATGTTCCCGACCGTTCCATCCGGCGGAGTGCAAGGAAGGGTGGAACAATTGCCCACGACATCTCCCCATCGGCTCGTCTTCAGGGTGCGTGATTGCGAGAACCTCTGCACGCCGCCGTTGTAACAGGTCAGGGCGATGTGTTGCACGACATAGTCGCCGCCGGGAATGACCGCGGGCCCCTGTACGTCGATCATCCCCACGCCGGACCAATCACGGAAATTGGGGGTAGTTTGCAGGGCCGCCCGCTGATAAGTTCGGCTTGGAAGCCCGGGCGCCGGTCCGCAACCGTCCGGTGGCGGCGTCACTTGTCCCGAATTTTCGCACGTGGTGATCGGATTGGTGACCCAGTACACCGAACCCTCCAATCCCGTGAAGGGTGCGGGCATATTCGCCAACACCACGCGAATCGCCGTCAGACTACCCGCATTTTGGGGCACAAACGACAGATGGCGGTTCTTGGCCGTCACCAACGTCTCCGTGAGCACCGGGGCCGGCGTGACGCAGGGCTCACAAATGCAGAAACCCGCGCCCGTGTCGCAGATTCCCGGCCCGCAAACCGTGTTGTTCACGCACGGCACGTCGTTGTAGTTATTGAGTACGCACGCTCCCGTTGCGTTGCAAAGCCCGCCGAACGTACACACGTCAGAGTCATCACACGGCGTATTGGAAGGCAGGTCGGCATGCTGACAAGCGCCCGCCAGACACGTATCCGTGGTGCAATCGTTGTGATCGTTGCAAT
>Ga0214473_10008310_pt1 | contig 12281 bp, 12 predicted proteins | sample RVTome_7_FD_203509 | JGI IMG/M metagenome (GOLD analysis project Ga0214473, IMG submission 203509) | Soil microbial communities from uranium-contaminated site in the Upper Colorado River Basin, Wyoming, United States - RVT98D197 | ecosystem: Environmental > Terrestrial > Soil > Contaminated >... | reverse complement strand
GCCTGGCCTGGCGCTACCAGCATTCGCTGGTGGATAACCGGCAGCCGGAGCGCGAGCGCTCCGACTTCGCCACGACCGGCTACGGGGCGACGCTCGGCCTCACCGCATCGTCGCGGCTGACGGCGGCGGCCGATCTCTTCCGCGAGACGCTGCAGAACATCGAGCTGGGGCAGCGGGCGCGGACCGACCGCCTCGCGCTGCAGGTCAGCTGGCGGCCGTTCGGCCACACCGCGCTCAGCGGGACGTACTCCCTGGTCACCACGGACGACCAAACGGCCACCCAACGCGCCAAGAACGTCGAATTTCGCGTCGAGGGGTCGCAAGGCTTCAACCTGTACGCCCGGCCGCAGGACGGCTCGCAGGCGCGTGTCTTCCTCCGCTACGCGCGCGCGGGCTCGGCGCTCCGCCTGGCGGGCGAGCCCCAGCCCGTCACGCGGCAATGGAGCCTGCACGGTGGCCTCTCCCTTCGGCTCTTCTGAGGTGCGCGGATGCATCGCCTGATTTCCCCGTATCTCCTCGCCGGCGTGGCGGCGGGGATGCTCGGCGGCCCGCTGACCGCTCAGGTCACGGTCAGTCCCACGGGCGTCAACCTGTCGAGCCAGGGCGCGACCACCGTCTTCCTCACCTTCGGCGGGCTCACCGACGATATGCTGCCGGCCGAGGCGTTCTGGTGCGGCGAGCTGATCGATGCCTCACCCGACATCGGATTCCGCTGTGACCCCGCGACGCTCTTTGGCAGCCTGCCACTTCGGGTCGACCTGTCGCGTCTCAGTGGAACCGGCGGCTTCACCGACATCATGTCGGTTCCGCCGTCCGTCGCGCGACGCGCGTATCAGGCGGCCGTGGCCGGGCGGAGCGCCGAGTTCTTCTACGTGCGGCGCTTCGCGAGCCGCAGTGGCGGGCGCGACGTCTTCGCCTCCGTCATCTGTCGCCTCACCGCCGGCGGGGCCGGGGTGCCGCTCTCGCTCACCGACGTCCGCCTCGCCTTCGACGTCGAGGCTCCGGTGCTCGCCCTCGCGCAGCAGGCCGATCCTCCGACGTGGCACGCCGATATCCGCTACACCGGCACCGGGCGGTTGCAGGGGCGGTGGGAGGTGGTGCGCCCCGGAGAAGAGCCGCCGGCCGAGCAGGATCTTCTCCCCGAAGCTTCCCTGCCGCTCGAGCAGCGCGGCCCGCAGCGGCGATTCACCGAGCTGGAACGGTTCAGCGTCTTCCTACCGCCCACCGGGCAACTGCGACTCCCGGGTCCCGATCCGGCGCGGCTGCCCCGAGATGCCGACGGCACGTATCTGATCCTGCTTCGCATCGAAGCCGCCGCCGATCGCGACAGCGAGTCCGATCTGGCCGCGGTGGGTGCCGGCAACGGCCCGGTCTCCAGCGGCGCGGTGGCGGGCTTCGCCATGCCGACGCTGCGCTACGTCGTCGGGAGCGGAGCCCGGACCACCGCCCTCGCCGCGGATCGAAGCCTGACGCTGCTCGAACCCGCGGCAGGGGGCACGTTGGCCGGCGCACCGACCGGGAGCTTCACCTGGGCGACCGTCGCGTTGGCCCAGTGGTATCGGCTCGAGATCACGCGCACCGACGGCACGCCCGTGTTCGAGGCGCTGGTGCCGGGCGTCAGCGCGGCGTATTTGCCGCCACCGCTATTGGCCGAACGCGCGGGTGACGCGGCGCTCCGTTGGCGGGTCCGCGCCGAGGATGCGGCCGGCCGGGAGATCGCGCGCAGCGGCTGGCGGCGTCTCACGTTGGGGCCCCGGTGAGGCCGCGAGGAAAGAAACAGAAGGAAGTCTGACCCATTCACAGGAGGAGATCCATGTTCCGAATCAGCGCTGTTCGCAGTGACGCCGGCCGCCGGTCCGCGCCGCGGAGGTCCGCTTGGTGGGTAATGCTGGGGCTTCCCGCCCTCGTGCCGGCGATCCTCGCGGTCGCGGAAGTGACCTCGCTCTCCGTCTCGCCGACCGACATTTCCTCCCGCAGCTCCGCCACCGGCACCGTCAAGGTATCCGGGTTCACGGGGATCAGCACCAGGCAGCAGAACGTCACCGTCACCCTCGCGAACAGCAATCCGTCGGTGCTCATCGTGCCGGCAACGGTCGTCGTTGGCCCCCCGCTGGGAATCGGCACCTTCACGGTGTCCGCCGTGGCGGGCGCCGCGGGGTGCGGGACCATTTCGGCCAGGGTGGGAACTACGCCGACCAAGTCCACGGTGGTGTTCGTCCCGCCACCACCCGCGCCGGCGCAGACGCCCTTGAGGCTGGCGGTCCCCGCCCAAATGGTAGGCGTCCCCACCACGACCACCGGCACCGTCAGTCTCCTGCTTCCCGTACAGCAGCCCCCACCGAACGGGGTGGTGCAGCTCACGAGCAGCAACCCTGCCGTGCGCGTCCCGCCCAGCGTCACGGTGGCGCTGCACGTCGACGAGATGGGGGTTCTCCTCGGTCAGGCGTCCTTCCCCATCACGCTCACCACGTCCTTTTCTACGAACTCGTGCTCGGTCATCACGGGCACCACCGCGGGCGCACAGGGTCGCGGACTGCTCAAGATCCTCCCCTCCTCCGCCATAGGGGGCTGAGCCTGGCACGCAGCGAGTTTCGTTTCGGTCTTCATCCCTCAAGGTCAGCGCATTGGCCCGGCCGGCGGGGCGCTGACCGCGACGTCGAGCGCCGGCCGCTAGTTCGGGGTGAAGGTCAGACTGTCCGTGCCCCCCGCGGGCGCGCCCCGGAAGCCCCGGCTGACATAGACGGTGTACCTCACCCCCGGCGTCAGGCTATCGGTCATCACGACCACGGTCGTCCCCGGCGGTCCGGTGCCGTAGCGCAGCGGAGGACCGAAGGCCGAACCAAAGCCGGAGACGGACCAGAGTGGGACGTTGAAGACGGCGGTGTCGGGCTGGATCAGCGTGACCGAGTGAACGCCACAACTCGGGGTCCAGCCCACCTCCGGGCGCGTCGTGGCCGTCACCTGTACGGCGACGCTCTGGGTGCAGGCCGTGAGGGCCTGCGGTCCGGACTCGGCGCACGCCACGGCGCCGGCGGCGGTCAGGATCAGGAGGCCGACGCCTTGAAGGCCCCGGTAGTCCCGTTGCCCGGCTCGGGCCGGAAGCACGGTTCGCGTCGTCCCGCGTTCAGTGCCCGGCGTCGGCCAAGTCCCTCACGGCCGCCGCCAGCGTGCGCACTTTGGCCTGGTCGGCGGCGCCGGACGCATCTCCGTTCACCTGCTCGGCCACCCGCGTCAGGGCTTCGCGCCGCTGCGCGTCGGACAGCTTCTCCGTCCGCGCGAGCTCGGCCCGGACCGCGGCGATTCTGGCGGAGGCGAGGCCGTTCGACCGCGCCAACTGGTCGAGGTAGGCGCGCGCCAGCGCGAAGCTCGGCGGCCAGACGATCTTCGGCTGCTGCTGCGCGTTCAGGTACTCGAACCGCACCGTCTTTGCCGCGTCGATCTCGTTTCGCGTGAGGAAGCCGCTGGGCACCAGCTCGAAGACGTCGAGCCCGCGGGAGATCTCGGAGCTGACCAGGTACCCGTTGTACCAGTAGACCGACCACGACCCCGCGCTGAGCAACCGGGTCGAGTCCATGGGACCGCGGTCGAAGAAGGCGATCTCCTTCGGGTGGGCGGGATCGGTCCAGTCGAACACCGAGATGCCGCCCTGGTACCAGCCCTGGACCATGATGTCGCGGCCGGGGACCGGGATCAGCGACCCGTTGTGCGCCACGCAATTCTCGAACGGCGTCTGCGGGGCCGGCATCTTGTAGTAGCTCTGGAACGCCATCGTGCTTCCGGACAGCGTGAAGATCGCGTTGGCGCCCCATTCGTACTTGTCGGTCGCGCGGCACCGCGGCTGCGAGCCCCCGCCCCACTCGTCGGTGAACAGGATCTTGGAGCCGTCGTTGCTGAACGTGGCCGAGTGCCAGAAGGAGAAGTTGGAGTCGGCCACGGCGCCGATGCGCCGGGGGTTGGCCACGTCGTGGATGTCCAGCAGGAGCCCGTAGCCCCCGCACGCGCCGCCCGCCAGCCCGATGGCCGGATAGACGGTGATGTCGTGGCACTGGGTGGGACCGGTCCGGGCGCGCCCGGCGCCGGCGGGCCGGCCCACGCGCGCCGCCTGCCGGGCGGAGTCGACCGGCTCGGCGTGTCGGGGCGGCGCCGCGAGGTCCTGGAAGATCCGGGGCGAGCTCACGATGGCGGCCTGCCCGGGCGCGGCCAGCGGCACCCGGATGACCTCGATGCGGAACAGCGCGCTGTTGGGATCGTCTTCCGGCGCCGCTCCCGAACACCCCGGCAGCTCGGTGGGCGACCGCACCGGCGCCGAGCCCGAGACATAGATGTACACGTGGGCCGGATCGTTCGGGTCGTCCACCACCGTGTGGGTGTGCGAGCCCCGGCAGGTCTGCACGTTGCCCAGATACCTGGGATGGGTGAAATCGCTGACGTCGAAGATCCGGATCCCGCGCAGCCGTTCGTGGCTCACCGAGTCCGGCACGCCCTGGGTGCCGCAGTCGAGCCGGCCGCTGGTGGCCTCGCCGGACACGAACAGGAGATTCCGGTAGACCGACACGTCGCTCTGCGAGCCGGGACAGACGAACGCCACGTGCAGCCGCGGATTCCGGGCATTGGAGATGTCCCAGACCTGCCAGCCGCTGTAGTTGCCCTGGATGGCGTAGTTGCCGGTGAAGGCGAGGTCGGAGTTGGTGAGCCGGCGGTCGCCCGGCGTGGTCTCGTTGAAGAACTCCTTCGACGGGGGAGTCTGCGACACCACGCGGAGGTTCCACGCCGCTTCCCCCGCGTCCATCCACCCCGCGCGGAGGCCCACCCGCGGGTCGGGACTCGGCGCGGTGGTCGCCAGATTCGGCTCCGGCGCTCCACTCCCCGGCGAATACGATGACGGCGCGCAGGCCGAGAGCGCGAGCAGGCCAAGGGCGAGGGACAGGGGACTTCTCATGGGTTTCTGCCTCCGGAGGATTGCGCGTCGAGCATGGCGCGCATGCGGTCGATCTCGGTCGCCTGATCGGCGTTCACGTCGGCGGCGAACTTGAAGATGTCCTCGTCCTGGGCCGCCCCATTCTCGCCGAACAGCGTCGCCACCATGGTGATGGCGCCTTCGTGATGCTGGATCATGTACGTCAGGAACAGCCGATCGAACTCGGCGCCGCGGGCCCGATCCAGCTCGGCGAGCTGCTCGGCGGTGAGCATCCCGGGCATGAGCAGCCCGCCGTGCGCGTGCCCCGGATCCGCGGCCGGCACCGGCTCGCCCCGGTTCCCGAGCCAGCCTTGCATGAACGCGATCTCGTCCCGTTGGGCCACGACGATCCGCTCGCACAGGGCGCGCACCGCCGCTCCCGCGTCGTGGGTGGGCGCCCACCCGGCGATCAGCACCGCCTGCGCGTGATGGACGATCATCCCGGAGACGAAGTGGACGTCCGCCGCGGTGTAGGGCGGCCGGCCGCCGTCGGCTCTGGCCCGCGCGGCGGGCGAGAGCGGAGTCGGGCCCACGGAGGCGGGCGTCCGGGCCGCGGTGCCGCAGGCCGCGACGGCGACAAGGGCCAGCGGCGCCGCCGCGGTCAATCGCGGAAACCACCTGCTCATGCGGTTGGCTCTCCTGATGGATCGGCGGGAATCGCTTCCGGTGGCGGCTCGGTCTGGGGGCCGCCCCGATTCGACTCCCGTTTCGATACTACCACATACGGGCGGGGAGGGAAAGTTGCCGGGCGAAACCGATTCCGCCGCTCGGTCGCGACCGGGAACATCTCCATGCGACCGGGCATCACAGCGTGATCGAAACGTCTAACTGGCTCGGCACGCCGCACCCCTCCAGCAGAGCCGGCACGAAGTTCCATTGCGCAAGGGCCGCGGCAAGGCGTTCGAGCTCCGGTGACCGGATGGGCCCGCGAATGACGATGCGCGTCGGGTCGGGCATCCCCGCTTCGTTGATCCAGAACCGAGCTAGCACGGTGCGCCCCCGCAGGTCCGGGGCGAATGAAAAAGGGAGGACAGTAAACTTGGGCACCGGTGGATTCACGTTCGCCGAGTCGGCGGTCATGAGCGCGCGCCGGATCACCGAATCGCACTCGGCGCCGAACCGAGTGGGCTCGTAGCGCGACCGCCGGGCGGGGGCGACGTCGCCGGTAGCGCGCGGCGAGCATGCCAGTGCGGCGCTGATGGCCGTCAGCACCACCCATCGACTAGTGGCTGGCGTCGGAGGCATCGGGACTCCTGGGTCGTTGCGTGGGCGGCTGGTGTCCCTGGGGCGCTACGGCCGGCGAGCCAGGCGTGCGACCCAGTCGGGAACGGCAGGCTGCTCGTCAGGCACCTGGCCCCGCGTCACGGCCCACCGGTGTATCCAGGACGGCCCGCGCGGCCCGACGTACTCGTCGGGAAGCTGGTAGGCCGAGTCAGCAAGCGCGTCATCGAGCGACACGAAGCGGTATCCCCGCCCCTTCAGCTCCACGATCAACTCGTCGAGATACTCGGCATTCAAGGCGTTCGCGTGGAGCAGCAGGACCTGCGGAATCTCGCGGCCCAGAATCTGCCTGGAAAGCCCTTCGTAGAATCCGAACGTGTCCGTCATGTACCGGACGTAGTCGTGTCCGACGCTGTCCATGCGCGCTTGGTCGCCCCGCGCCCGGGCGCGGTCGTAGGCGGCGGCGTAGAGGAACTCGTCGTTGTCGATCGTGACCGGGGCCACGACGTAGCCATGGTCGGCCAGGAACCGCTCGAAGGCCCGCTTGGTTGGCAGGTCCGGTCCGGTATTCAACGTAGGATGGCGGAAGTACCGCAGGGGCCGTCCCCGCGCGGCCATTAGCGCCCGGGTCACCTGCTCGCCGCGCAGGACGTCGGCCTGATACGCCGCGAGCGGCGTGTCGTACAGGCGGACGTGCGAGTACGTGTGATTCCCGAGGTCATGCCCGGCATCCAGCCAGGCTTCGAGCAGGGCGCGCCGCGCGGCCTCCTCTCCCGGGACGTCCAGCTTCACCTCGTTGACGAACCCGATGCTCGGGATCTGGTGCCGGCCGAGGTGCGCGAGCAAGCGCGCCGTCACCTCTCGCGTGTCGGCGAGGTGCGCGGCGCGGGTCGCCGGCAGGTCGTCGAACGTGAGGGCGATGGCCCGGCCGGCTGCGGCCTGCGGGGCCGGCGCGGTCACACCCCCGCGGAGCGGCTCCAGCGCTCCGGTGCCGGTGACTCGCGCGAAGCGGCCGTCCGCCCAGAGTAGCCCCTGGAACGCGCCCAGGGTCTCCACGGGGACGTCGATCCCGAACACCCGGCCGCCGTGGAGTGACGCGACCTGCGGGATCTCCGAGTGCCCCACCACCACCGCCGTCACGCCATAGAAGCGCAGCACGGTGTCCACGTCGTCTGCCGTCACCAGGTTGTAGCGGTCGTCGTCCCCGGCGTGGTAGCCGCGATACCACAGCGGTCCCCCGCTCCCGAAGAGGAGGCGCGGGACTTCACTGAAGGCGAGCGTGGACGACGGCAGATCGAGACTCTCGCGGGCGATCCGATTGAGCGCGGGCAGATCCAGTCCCCGCGCGACCAGCTCCGGCGCGATGCCGCCGTGCACGTAGAGCACGTCGTCGATCTTCACGGCCACCGGCTTGCGCCGCAGCCACCGGCCCAGCTCCATCTCGGGGCCGAACAGGTCGGGGTAGCGGATCCGCGACAGCCGGACGATGCCGTTCAGGTACCTGGGGTTCACGTACCGCAGATCGTCCCGTATCACCATCATCTCGTGGTTCCCCAGGAGCACGTGCACCCGGCCGCCCGCCCGCTCGGCTTCCCGCTCGAGACGATAGAGGAGCCACAGGCATTCGGTCACCCGGCCCCCGCGGTCGAACACATCTCCCACCACCACGAGATGGCCCTCGCCCCAACGCCAGTTCAGTGCCGTGTCGATCACGCCGGCATGCGCGAGGAACGCGACCAGCGCCTCGTACTCGCCGTGGATGTCGCTCACCGCGAGAACGCGCGAAACGCCCCGCCACGCGTCGGCATCAGCGACGGATGGGCGGGTCGGGATGCGGTACTGGACCGTCGAGTCGGCACAGCGCCCGCGGAAGGCGAGCGTGTCCGTCACGTCGAGGCGGGTGGTGGCGACCTCGCCGTGGCACACGTACAGCACGATCGCGTGCGTGCCGTCCTGCCAGTAGACGTGCGGGCCGTCGTCCAGGGAATCCGGCCCGGCAATGCGCACCGCGGCGGATGCCGGCGGCGTGTCCTGCGCCGCGCTGGACGGAACGGGGATGCTCCCTGCGCCGAACGGGCTCAGGAGCAGAAGCGTGGCGAATCGGCGGGTAGCGGTCATGGGCCCCTTCATCATAACGCCGCGGCCGCGGTAGCACGCAATGGCCTCCGCTCGGTGCGTTTGCGCCGATTCGACTCAGGCCGGCTGGTCGCGCTCACTCGTTCAGCCGTAACTCACCGAACCTTCGCGATTGACTGCCAACCTTGCGACCGGCCCTGCCCAACGCGCCTCCCTTGAGGAGCACGACCGCGATCCCCAACATCCGTCAGTGCGTGCACCGGTTGTTCGATCGGACTACGCCCAGTGCGAGCCGGCAGCCGTGCCCGGCCAGGACACGGCGATCCCGGCTAACGAGGCTCCATCGTTACGACGACTTTCCCGCTGGCGTGGCCACCTTCCAGATACCGGACAGCCAGGGACATCACTCAATGGGTAGCTCCGGTCAATCGCCGGGACGACCGCCTCGAGGAGGCCCCTCAGAGGTCCCAGCCAGCGGCCATTGTCCGCACTCCCGACCGGCACGAGCGTCCCCTCGGCAGTCAGCGCCCGCTTGCAGGCTGACAGCGACTGGTTCCCCACGGAATCGAGCATCAGGTCGTACCGCTGCCCGCTCCTGGTGAAGTCCTCTCCCGTGTAATCCACCACGTGGTGGGCCCCGATGGACCGAACCATGTCCGCATTCCTCGTGCTGCACACGCCGGTCACGTCCGCGCCGGATTGCGCAATGGAGGGTGGAGTCGCGGGCGCTCAGTGTGGTAGCACGCACCCGGCCGGGGGCGGCATCAGACGCCCGGCCGCTTCGCGCCAACGGCGGCGGCCACTCCGAGCGCGACTAGAAACGCCGGCACGGCGGTCAGCAGGGGCCAGGCGACCAGGGCGACGAGCATCCGGGGCCGGTAGCCCGCGGCCGATCCCAGGTCATGGATGTTGGCCGCGAGGGCGAGCCCAAAGCCGCCGAACGCGACGGCCACGGCCGCGTGCCAGGCGGTCGGCCGCGCCGGGTTGCGAAGGCGAACGTGCTCATGTGCGATGTGGGCCGCGAATACCACGGCGCTAATGGCAAAGGCGGACCACCGCCAGAACAGCAGCATCCGGCCGGAGGCGGCCGCTCCGGCCAGGGCGGCGGAGGTGACGCCGACGGCCAAGTAGAGCGCGCCGACGAGTATCGCCGTATTGAGCCAGCGTTGGCGGACGTCGGCCTGACTCGCCATGAGCCTACTTTGCACTACAAAGGGCGGCTGGTCAAGAGCGGTCCCGGCGGGTGTCAGAGCTCCGCCACCCGGCCCTCATCCACCCTCTTCCCCGGGCCTCAACGCGGCGCGATCGCGGCCCTGGGCCAACAATCGCTCGGCAAAGTCGACGCGTTCCTGAAGCTCCGCGAGCTGCGTGGACTGACTGGCCACGCTGTTCTGGGCGTCTTCCAGCGCTGCGGCGTGCTGCTCCAACTGCTCCCGGAGCTGGGCAAGCTCGGATCGAGAGGCTCCGCGCCCGCTGATTGCCCCGGCGATTGCCCTCGCCACCAGTACCGCGGTGGTAGCGACCATTGCGAGCGCAAACAGAAAGACGGGCTCGGTCATGATCCGCGATGTCTCCAGTGTGGGACGGGTGTCGCTCGGCTCACGGTGGGCGGCTTGACGACATGCGCCGGAGCTGCATGGGTGGTCGGCCGCCTGCCGCATGGCGCATAAGCTGCGGACTGCGGCGGCCGCAGACAAGATAGCGCATGATATTTCCAAGAAGTGCCCTCAAGGAGTAGCGTCCCAGTGATCCGCGAAGATCGTGGTCCGTCACCCCAGGAGGGCACCATGTGGTCCACCGGCATCGACCAACACCGGGAGTTCTGCGCCTCACAACCTATGGGCCCGAGGGCCCGCGCGTCAAACAGGCCCGCGGGGCGAGCACGGCGCTCGCCCTGGCCCCGTACTTCGCCGAGTTCCCCGGCCCCCGAAGCTGGAGTTCCTTCGACGGCCAGAACAGCGTGCTCGCGCGATGGTTCACGTGAGAGCCGCCTAACGGCCCGGAAATGAGCGGCGAGCCGCGGCACTGTGCAATGCTCTGAGCGGTCCCGGGAGTGCGGCGCCGCGGCTCGTCCGCTCCATTTCCATGTTATGCCGTGCCGCGCACAAACTCTCTCGGACTGATGGCAACCGTCGGAAAGTGCCGGAGGATCTGCTGGTCCGACGTGACTAGCCGGACCTGGAGCTCCTCGGCCAGCGCCACGTACTCACAGTCATACGCCGAACAAGGCGACGCTGCAACCAGCCCCAGGACGCGTTCACCTCCCAACGTGTATTCGTGGCCGCTCAGTAGGCCCTCGGCCAGCTCATGCGCCTGCCAGGCTGCGCCGATGTCGAGGCCGCGTGCTCGCATGTAGGCCGCCAGGATGTTGCGGAACTCGCTGCGCCACAGCACTGGTGCCGCCCACGCTGCATCTCGTTCCAGCACTTGCTCCGCAAGCTCGGTGTCCGGCCCGCCGAGCAGGAGGTAGGCGATGAGATTAACGTCGGCGACAATCACGCCCGGCCGGCCCGACGAACCGCCCGGAGCTGGCGATCGGTCAGTGGCCGGAGCTGGAGGCGGTCGCGCAACGCACGGGCTTCGGCGAGCCACGTGCGGGGATCGGGTTGGCTAGCACCCACGGCCCGCTCCAAGCACACAATGATCTCGCCGTTGAGGCTGCGACGGTGAGCTTCCGCTTGCTGCTTCAGACGCCGGTAGAGCGGATCGGGTAAGCCCTTGATGGTCAGGGTCGGCATGTGGGTTCCATATTGGTACCGTAACGGAACCTACCACCGGCCTGACTCAGGGTCAAGATGGCAACGGCATAACGCCCTGGCGATCACCTGCGGCGCGAAGCGCCGGCAGGTGCATCCCCTCGTTAGGCGGACAACGGGACACGCCTCACCTCGGACGTCACTTGCCTGTGCCAACTCCGACGACAATGCGCGCGGCCTGGGGTCAGAACCCCGGTCGTCGCGGTGGACGTAGCGCCTCTTCGATCGAGAGAAATCGGGGTGGATCCACTCGCAGGTGACGGCCGCTCACGTCGCGACCACTGAGGAAGTCTACGACCGCCTCACGGACCACGCCGGCAGTCAGTAGCTCGTGGCCGCCGTTTTCCACCACCAGGCGCACGCTGCCGGAGAACGAGCCGGCCACGACCGCCGCATTCCCCATCGGTGTCTGGTCGTCGAGCTGGCCCACGATGATGAGGGCCGGACCGGTGAGCGACACGCGGCCCCGTGGGTGGTCGGCCGGGCCCCCTTCGCCGAGCGCATCACAGAAGCCCCGGGTGACGACCTGGTTGTCGAAGAACAGCCCGAGGATGCTTCGCTTGCTCTGGGCGTCCACTCGGGCCGTTCGCGCGCCGGACGGCAACGCCGAACAGTCGACCGCGCGCGCCATGAGCGACCCCGCTCCGGCGGCGATGCCGCCGTACATCGCCTCGACCCGCTGGACCAGGAGCCTCTTGTCTCCCCGCTCGAGCGTCGCGACGAGCGCCGGAAGCCGTGGATCACCCACCCGTTCGGCGATCAATGCCTGCAATCCCTCCTTACCGACCGGGATGGAGAGACTGTCGCCCCGCGGAGAGCGCACGTGCACGACGAACGGGGTGCGGCTGGACAACGCGAGGAGCGCGCCGAGGCGCCGCCGAAGGTCCTGCGAGAACGGCGCGCTGGCGCTGTCCGCAGCGGCCAGACGCGCGAACTGAGCGAACAGCGAGTCTGCCGTCAGTGACGAACGGTACCGGAGATCCGGATCCTCGGGGCCCTGGAGCACCAGGCGGTCGAGCCGGTCCGGGTGCCGCCGCGCGAAGGCGAGTGCGAGACGGGTGCCGTAACTGAATCCGAGCAGGCTCACCCGCTCGGCGCCGAGAGCGCGACGCACATCATCTACGTCATCAGCGCTCGCGTCGTCGGTGTACGCCGTCGGGTCGCTGCCGCGTTCGCGCCACTGTGATGCGCACGACGCGAGAGCGTTCCGAAAGGCGGCCACGAGTGCGGAGCGCGAGGAGAGGAGCGAGGAATCCGGGGGCCGCGTCAGC
>Ga0214473_10008309_pt1 | contig 12283 bp, 11 predicted proteins | sample RVTome_7_FD_203509 | JGI IMG/M metagenome (GOLD analysis project Ga0214473, IMG submission 203509) | Soil microbial communities from uranium-contaminated site in the Upper Colorado River Basin, Wyoming, United States - RVT98D197 | ecosystem: Environmental > Terrestrial > Soil > Contaminated >... | reverse complement strand
TGCACCGGGGAGGTGAGACGGCCGGGACGGTGCAGGAGCCGGTAGTTGACGTTGGACACACCCGGCCATCGGGTATAGATTCGGCGGGATGGCCGAGCGAGACCTGGCTGCCGAAATCGACGACCTGCGGCGCATGGTGGTGCGCCTGTCACGGCTGGTGGAGATCAGCGTGACGCTCAACTCCACCCTCGAGCTGCAGCCGCTGCTGGAATTCCTGATCGGCTCGGCGGCCGCTCTGCTGGAAAGCGAGGCCGCCTCGATCCTTCTCGTCGACGAGAAGACCCAGCAACTGTACTTCGCCGCCGCCACCGGCTCGGATCCGGGCGAGCTGCGCAAGATCCCCGTGCCGCTGGAAGGGTCGATCGCCGGGACGGTCTTCCGCGAGGACCGGCCCCTGATCATCAACGAGGTGGCCGGCGATCCGCGCCACTACCGTCAGGTCGGTGAGCGCATCCACTTCGAGACCCGCACGCTGATCGGGGTGCCGATGCGCATGCGCGACCGGCGCATCGGGGTCATCGAGGCGCTCAACAAACGCAACGGGCCCTTCAGCGAGAACGATTTGCAGACGCTGTCGATCATCGCCTCGCAGGCGGCGGTGGCGATCCACAACGCCAACCTGATCGAGGCCCTGCAGCGCGCCTACGCCGAGCTGGGCAAGCTCGACAAGATGAAGAGCGACTTCATCGCCATCGCCTCCCATGAGCTGCGCACGCCGCTGGGGGTCATCCTCGGGTACGCCGCGCTCCTCAAGGAGGACTCCGACCAGGCGACGTCGGAACACGCTGCCGCCGTGCTCAATTCCGCCCTGCGGATGCGGGCCTTGATCGAAGACATGACCAACATGAACTTACTGCGCGTCGGCTCGGCCGAGATGGCCCTGTCGATGCAGGTCCTGACCCCTGTCGCCGACGCCGCCTGCGAGGAACTGGGGATGCTGATCCGGGCCAAGGGTCAAACGCTGCAGCGGCACTTCCCCGCCGAGCCGCTGCAGGCCATGACCGACGGACCCAAGTTGACGATGGCCCTGACCAACCTGCTGAACAATGCCATGCGCTTCACACCCGCCGGGGGGACGATCGACCTGGGGCTGGAGCGGCATGGGTCGGAGGCGTGGCTACGTGTGAGCGACAACGGGGTCGGCATCCCGGCCGACCAGTTGGAACGCGTCTTCGACCAGTTCTATCAGGTGGAGAATCACATGACGCGCCGGCACGAGGGCATGGGCTTGGGCCTGGCGATCGTGCGTGCCATCGCCCGCGCCCATGGAGGCCGCGCCTGGGCCGAGAGTCCAGGCCCCGGTCTGGGGGCGACGTTCACTATCGCCCTGCCGCTGACGGGCTGACCCCTCGATTTCGCTCGACGCTTCGGCTGTGCTCAGCGCCTCGCTCTGCTCAGGGCTTGCCCTCCCGGCACATCGTCCCGATGTCCTTGCGGGAGGACACCGGGACGGTGTGAGCGGAGGCCGCCTCGTACCTTGGCTTTCGATGCAAGCCGCAGCGGCCGCCGCGCAAGCGCCCAGGAGGGCAGTCGAAGGGTTACGTCGTCTCGAAGACCCCGTCGCCGCGCCGCACCTTCTGTGCGACCTTCACGGCCACTTCGCTCCCGGCCGCCGCTTCGGTGACGGGCTGATGTTCGACCTGCAGCGACGCCAGCTCCTGCTCGAAATCCGTGTGGGCCCCGCGGAAGTGGACGCGCTGGCCCTGCCGGACGCCTCGCGTCAGGCGCAGCACGGCGACCTGGACGCGGTCGAAGTAGTGGCTGACCTCCCCTATCCGGCCTCCCTCCGCCATCGCCGCCTCCTTCCCACCTCGGCCTGGGCACGGGACGCCCAGCAGCCTGTGAGGTTCACCTTCCCCATTCTCGCGCCGCTTGCGGGCCGGAACTGCCCGAGTGGGCGGATCAAGGCCTGGGGCGATCGCCCGAAATCTAGCGGTCGTCCTCGAGGAACCTCCCGGCTGCCGAGCCGGGGCGCCGCGCCCGTTCCTGGCGGGTCTGCCTCCACGCGTCGAGGCGCGACGTCAGTTGGTGGCTGAACGCCATCCAGTCGTCGACGACCAGGAGCATTCCCGTCATGTCGGGGGCGAAGAAGGGCCGGCTGAAGAACAGGCGGAGCACGCCGACGGGCAGAGGCATTTCGGTCAGGTCGATGCCGAGAGCCGTACGGCCGTAGAAGGGCGCCAGCAGGGCGCGATCGCCGGAACGGAGGGACGACGGAGGGAACGTGCGCGCCACATCGACCGGGCGCGTAGCCTGGATGCGGCGGTAGGAAATCTTGAGACGGTAGATGGGAGTCTGCAGGCGAAGGTGGTCGGACTGCGGCTGGGCGTAGGCCAGGCTCGGGGCGACGAGTGTGAAGAAGCCGTAGGCCAGGGCGACGACGCCGCCCGAGAGAAGCCAGGCGTCGGCCGGTGGGCGCGGCCAATCGACGGCCCCACGGCTGACGAGCGCCCACAGGGAGAGCAACAAGATCGCCAGCGCGAAGGCCGTGCGCCGGTGCCGCGTGACAGCCCGGCGGTAGAGCAGGAGGGGAAAGCGATCACCGCTGTCCTTCATGGGCCCTCCCTCGCTTTGGTTTGCGTTGCAGTCCGGCGTAGTAGTCGCACAGGTTGGTCAGCGGGCAGACCTCGCACGCCGGGCGGCGCGCCTGGCAGATCTCGCGTCCGAGGCGGATGAGGTTCAGGTGCGCGTCGCGGTACGTCTCGGGTAGAAACAAGCCGGCCAGCAGGTCGTGCGCCTGGTCCGCCGTCATCTTGGGCGGGCGCAAGCCGAGGCGCCCCGTGACGCGGTGGATGTGGGTATCGACGGGGAAGGCTGGCCGGTCGAGCGAGAAGAGCATCACGATGGCGGCGGTCTTCGGGCCGATGCCGGGGAAACGACGCAGCCAGGCGCGCGCCTGATCCGGTGGCCCCTCACGCAGGAAGGCCAGGTCGAGGGAGCCCCGCTCGGCGGTCAACGCTCGGAGGAATCCCTGAATGCGTGGAGCCTTCTGTTGGGCCAGGCCGGCGCCGCGGATCGCCGCGATCACGGAGCGCCGCGGGGCGTCGCGCACCGCCTCCCAGGTCGGAAGGCGGGCGCGCAACGAGGCGTAGGCCCGGTCGCGGTTCAGGTCATTCGTATTCTGGGAGAGGATCGTCGAAATGACTTCGTCGAGCGGCGGGAGGGGATTCCGCCAGACCGCCGGCCCGTAGTGGGCCAAGAGGCGACGGTTGACCGCCCGCGCCCGCCGGACGCGCCCGCGGGGACCGTTCCGGCCTCCCGCTCCATCGCCCCGACGTCCTTGTGGGCGAACGCGTGGGCGAACGAGTCGCACCGAGGCCGTGCGAGTGTCCACGCGGGCATTCTAGCACCCTTCGACTGCGCTCGGCGCTTCGGCTGCGCTCAGTTCGCCCCGCGGGCATAGGTCCGCGGGGGGCCGGCCCGGACGGGGCGAAGGCGTTGACCGCGGCGGAAACCTTGCTATACTGTCCAAGGCGGCCCGGCCGGAGCACTCCCCGCCTCTCCCCTCAGACGTGGGACTCGGCCCCTCCCCCCCGCCGCCCTCCTCCAGGAGCCCCCCTTGATCCGCTTGTACTTCGCTACCGACGTCCACGGGTCGGAGATCTGCTGGAAGAAGTTCATCAACGCGGGGAAGTTCTACGAGGCCGAGGTATTGATCCTGGGCGGAGACATGACCGGCAAGGCCATCGTGCCGATCATCGACCAGGGCGGGGGCAAGCACAAGGTTACCCTGCTGGAGCAGGAGACGATCCTGGAGGGCCCGGAGGCGGTCGACAAGATGGTCCGGATGATCCAGGACCGCGGCTACTACCCGTATCTCACCAACCCCGACGAAGTCCACGAGATCTCGTCCACGCCCGGCCGGTCCGACGCCCTCTTCCTGGAGCAGACGTTGAAGACGGTTGAGCGCTGGGTGGGCTACGCCGAGTCCAAGCTGGGGGGGACGGACATGCGCGTCTACGTTTGCCCGGGCAACGACGACATGTTCGAGATCGACGCCGTCCTCAAGGGTTCGAAGCGGGTCGAGGTGGTCGAGGGTCGGCGCGTTCTGCTCGACGATGAGCATGAAATGGTCAGCACCGGCTGGTCGAATCCCACCCCATGGAAGACGCATCGGGAGGAGCCGGACGACAAACTGGCCGAACGTATCCGAAACGTTGTGGCCTTGGTCGAAGACTCGTCGAACGCAGTCTTCAACTTCCATCCCCCGCCCTACGGCAGCGGCCTGGACGAAGCCCCGGAGCTGACCAAGGATCTGCGCATGGCCTATGCCGGGCGGTCGATGGTGGCCGTCGGGAGCAAGGCCGTCCTCGAAGCGATCGAGACCCACAAGCCGCTTCTGGGTCTGCACGGCCACATCCATGAGGGCAAGGGAACGCGCAAGTACGGGCGCACGCTGTGCGTCAACCCGGGGAGCATGTACGAGCAGGGCGTCCTGCACGGAGCGGTGATCGAGCTGAAGCCGGGGAAGATCGGCAACTACGTCCTGACGACCGGTTGAGGGCATTCAAGGAGGAGGTTCTATCGAGCGGATGAAGGTCCGGTCCGGGCAGGCCTACGCCGCCGGATGACGAGCGCCCTTCGGCGGGGCGCATCATCGGAACATTCGTGTAGCAAAGGAGAATCTCCATGAGCGAAGCCACTCTGTTCGTGCGCAAGGCGAGCGGATTGGTGCGGTCGTGGTCGGGTTTCGACGCCTTTGTGTACGCCACCTTCTCGATCAACCTCGTCACCCTGGGCTTGTTCATCTTTTCGTACTGTTGGTACTTCGGCGGGGATCTGGGGACGGCGGTCGTCGTCGGTGGCGCCTTCACCATTTTCGAAGTGATCCTGTATGCCAGCCTGATTTCCGCCATGCCGCGCGCCGGCGGTGACTACGTCTGGCAGAGTCGCATCCTCGGCCGGGGCGTGGGCTTTCTGCTGACCGTCACTGGCTGGTGGTTCATCCTGTGGCTGTGGGTGCCGCTGTACGGTCAGATGCTGGCCTACGAATTCCTCACCCCCATCGCAGCCATCCTTGGGTTCCCGCAGGCGGCACTGTGGTTCACGACCTATCCGTGGGGACCGCTGGTCAGCATGCTGTTGGTCTGCCTGATCGTCTTCATCTACATCGCCATCGGGATGAAGGCCTATGCCCGCGTGCAGAAGTTCAGCTTCTGGGTCGGCACTGCGGGCCTGGTGGTCGTCTTTGCCCTGCTGCTCTTCGGCAACCGCGAGTCCTTCATCGCCGGGTTGAACGCCAATCTCCCAGCGCTGTACGGGGTGCCGCCCGGCGACTACTACACGGCGACCCTCGAAGCGGGTCAGGCGGCCGGGGTGACCTTCGGCAAGTTTGGCTCGATCGCCTTGGGCGCCAGCTTCGCGCTGATCCCGATGATTGTCTTCTTCAATCTGTGGCCGAACTGGGGCTCGACGCTGTACGGCGAGGTGCGGGGGGCCTCGGACTACAAGAAGAACTTCTGGGGGATGGCGGCGGCCGTGGGCGTCACCGCCGGCCTGGCCCTGATCCTGTTCGCTCTGATCGACAAGACCATCGGCTGGGACTTCTACATGAACGCCAATGGCGCCTTCTGGAGCAACATCTTCTACGGGACGGAGGTGGCCATCCCGGTCTGGCCGTATCCGGTGCAGTTCGCCACCTTCCTGACCTCCAGCAGGGCGCTGCAGTTCCTGGTGGTGCTGGCGGTCAGCTTCTGGTGGTTTGGCTGGTCGGGGACGGTCTTCCTCTCATCGACGCGCGTGATCTTCGCCGCGGCGCTCGACCGGATGCTGCCGGAGTGGGTGTCGAAGATCGAGACCCGGACCCGGACGCCCGTCAACGCGCTGCTGCTGATGGTCATCCCGTCGGTGATCATCTCCATCCTGTACGCTTTCAACATCGCCAGCATGCAGTCGATCGTGCTGGACGCGACGCTGGTCATCGCCATCACCTTCTTCGGGACGGCGCTGGCCGGGATCGTGCTTCCCTGGCGGCAGAAGAGCATCTTCGACGGATCGCCCGTCGCCAAGTTCAAGATGCCCGGCTGGCTGAGCTGGCTGGTGACGCTGCTCTACGTCGTCGGGGCTGGCTACCTGCTCTACCAGACCTACAACTACGCCGGCCAGGTGTTCGCCCAATGGGCCGACCAGACGGGACTGACGCAGGCGATGATCGTGGTAGTCGCACTGTTGAGCGTGGTCAACGCCGCGCTGCTGATCTGGGTGGCGGTCTTCGTCCTGCGCAAGGTGCTCTCAGGCGAGATGCTCCCGCTGGTGACCGTGGCGGGACTGGTCTTCTTCGCCTTCCTCGACTGGCTGCTGATCGAGTGGTTGTGGGATCCAGGCTACCTGTACGGCATCGGCTGGCAGAACAGCACTTCGATGCTGTTCATGCTGGTCATGTACGGCCTGGCGGGGGCGATCTTCTACGGCTTCAGTGTCTATCGCAAACGCCAGGGGATCGACGTCGACAAGGTCTACAAAGAGATTCCGGTTGAGTAGGCCGCAGTCCCGCCGCGCCCGCCTTCGTGGGCGGGGAGGCGCGGCGGGACTCGGGAATCGGGTGATCGGGGACGGCGGCGTCGCACGGGACCGGCGCCGCCTGCTCCCATCCCTGCCAGGGAGGCCGGAGCCGGGAGAAGATTGACAGCGTGCCGGGAGATGCTATAGTTACCGGACTAGGTCTATCCCACTTACGGTCGCCAATCCGACGTTTATGCCTGTTCCCGGCTGCCCCGCGGAGGCTGTCCGCGGGGTCCATGTTAAGTAGCTCCTGCAGGACGGGAGGTGATCGGTCCCCGACGCCGCTTCCCTGCAGACTGGCGCCCGTCGCCCCCAGGGACGGGACGCCCCAAGACATCCCCGCAAATCCGGGGACATCCCTAAGGAGGATGAGATGAGAGTCCGATTCGCCAAGAGCCTGCCTTTGCTGTTGGTGGTGGCCCTGCTAGCGGCGTGCGCGCAACCGACAGCCGCCCCGACGGCCGCGCCGGAGGTTGCGCCGACGAGCGCACCGGAGATGAGCGCCATGGACGCGCTCGTCGCCGCCGCCCAGGCTGAGGGCACGCTCACGACCATCGCCCTGCCGCACGACTGGTGCAACTACGGCGGAGTCATCGACGGCTTCAAGGCCAAGTACGGCCTGGAAGTCAACGAGCTCAATCCCGATGCCGGCTCCGGTGACGAGATCGAGGCCATCAAGGCCAACATGAACAACCCCGGGCCGCAGGCCCCGGACGTGGTCGATGTCGGCTTCTCGTTCGGCGAGGAGAACGTCGATCTGTTTGAGCCGTACAAGGTCTCGACCTGGGATTCCATCCCGGACGCGGCCAAGGACGCCGACGGCTACTGGTACGGCGACTACTACGGCGTGATGGCCTTCCTGGTCAATACCGACGTACAGCCGCAGGTCCCGCAAGACTGGGCCGACCTGCTCGACCCGATCTACCAGGGCCAGGTGGCTCTGTCGGGTGACCCGCGCACATCGAACCAGGCGATCCAGGCCGTCTACGCGGCCGGGCTGGCCAATGGCGGTTCCCTGGACGACTCGCAGCCGGGGCTGGACTTCTTTGCCCAGCTGAACGCCGGCGGCAACGGCAACTTCGTCCCTGTGATCGCCAATAACGGCCTGGTGGCCAAGGGTGAGACCCCCGTCCGCCTGACCTGGGACTACAACGGCCTGGCGGCCATCGACTCCTTCGCCGGCAACCCGGCGGCCGTCCTGGTCGTTCCCGCCTCCGGACGCTTCGGCGGCGTGTACGTGCAGGCGATCAGCGCGTACGCCCCCCATCCGAACGCGGCGAAGCTGTGGATGGAGTTCCTGTACTCGGATGAGGGACAGATCCTTTGGATGCAGGGGTACTGCCACCCGATCCGCGAGGAAGACATGCGAGCCCGGGGCGTGGTCCCGGCCGACTTGCTCGCCAAGCTTCCGGACGTATCCGGCGCGGTATTCCCGTCGAACGCACAACTGGCGGCTGCCAAGGAACTGATCACCACGCAGTGGGATACGGTGGTCGGCGCCAACGTGCAGGCGGCCCCGTAGTTTAAGCTAGGATCCACCGGGCGAGACCCCGCCCCAAGGGCGGGGTCTCGCCCCCTGCTGAACCCGGAGATAGCCCCGACATGGCTCCGTCTGCTGTATCGGCGCCCAGGGTCAAGAGGCCGGCCTCCGGATGGCGGGCATGGCTTGGGGTCGTTCCGTTCTTCCTTTTCGCTATCCTCTTCCTCATCCTGCCTTCGGTGAAGTTGTTCGTCGGAAGTTTCGCCGACAACCAGGGCAACTTCACCTTCAAGAACCTCCTGCAATTGTTTACGGAGCCGAGCATCCTCAACGCCTACTGGCTGAGCATCCGCATCAGTGCGGTGACGGCCATCGGAGGCGGGATCTTCGGCTTCCTCCTGGCGTATTCGGTCACGATCGGAGGGCTGCCCAAGGCGCTGCGCTCCCTGTTGATCACGTTTTCCGGCGTGGCGTCCAACTTCGCCGGCGTGCCCTTGGCCTTCGCCTTCGTGGCCACCCTGGGCAGAACCGGCTTCGTCACCGCCCTGATGAAGAACGTCTTCCATCTGTCCATCTACGACACAGGCTTCAACCTGTACAGTTTCGTCGGGTTGAGTTTCACCTACATGTACTTCCAGTTCCCGCTGATGGTCCTGATCATGGCGCCGGCGCTCGATGGGTTGAAACGGGAATGGCGCGAGGCCGCCGAGAACCTGGGGGCCAGCCGAACCCAATACTGGCTGCAGATCGCCCTGCCGGTTCTCCTGCCCTCGATCCTGGGGTCGATGATCCTGCTCTTCGGCAACGCCTTCGGCGCCTATGCAACGGCCTACGCGTTGACGGGCGGCGCGCTGCCGATCGTCACGATTCAGATCGGAGCCCAGATTCGCGGCGACGTCCTGCACAACCCGGGGCTGGGTTATGCCATGGCCATGGGGATGGTGTTCATCATGGCCGTTTCGTTGGCGGGCTACTCGTGGTTGCAGGGCCGGACAGAGAGGTGGCTGCGATGACCGCCCAGGCACCGATCGCCGCGCCGCCGAAGGAGCGCACACTCATCGCGCACTCCCGCACTCGCCGTGCCTTTCCTTTGTGGAGTTGGCTGTGGTTCATCCTGGGGGCGCTGTACTTCATCTTGCCCCTGTATGCCACGCTCGACTTCTCCCTGCATATGGAGCGCGGCGTCATCGGCCTGAAGGCCTATGGCGCGGCGTTCTCCGACCCCGAGTTTGCCCGTACCTTCGGGTATTCCGTGTTCCTGGCCGCGGTCACCATCATCGTCAGCGTCCTATTGGTCGTTCCCACGGCTTATTGGATCCGCCTGCGGCTTCCAGAGGCGCGCCGCCTCGTCGAGTTCATCACGCTGCTCCCGTTTGTGATCCCGGCCATCATCCTGGTCTTCGGCATGATCCGTATCTACAGCTCACCGGTGGAGATACCCTTCACCTCCATCCGGCTTCTGGCGCCCCTCACAACGTCGAAGCTGGGCACCAACGCCCTGATCGTGGCGGGCTATGTCGTCCTGGGGCTGCCCTACATGTATCGTTCGGTGGATACGGGGATGCGGACGGTCGATGTCCGCACCCTGACGGAGGCGGCGCAGAGCCTCGGGGCGAATTGGCTCACCATCATGTCGCGGGTGATCCTGCCCAACCTGCGGACGGCCCTGCTCAGCGGCGCGTTGCTCACGTTTGCCATCGTGCTTGGAGAAGTGGTCTTAGCGTCGTACCTGGGGCTCCCCACGTTCGGCCCGTATCTCTTCCTGCTGGGCCAACATCGCGCCTATGAGCCGGCAGCTCTCACCTTTACGACGTTCCTCCTGACGTGGGCCGCCATGGGGATCATCCAGTTGATCACCGGCGGACAGGGCCAGGTCGCCGGCGCGCACTAGAGGGATGGTCCATGGCCTTCTTGTCGATCCAACACGCAACCAAGACTTTCGCCCAAAGCTCGGCGGTGGAGGATTTCAACCTCGAGATCGAGAAGGGCGAACTGGTCTCGTTCCTGGGCCCCAGCGGCTGCGGGAAGACCACGACCCTGCGCATGGTGGCGGGGTTCGAAGTCCCCACCAGCGGGCGGATTGAGCTGAGTGGCGCCGATATCACCAGCCAGCCGCCGAACCAGCGCAATGTGGGCATGGTCTTTCAAGCGTATGCGCTCTTTCCCAATATGACCGTGGCCGACAACGTCGGCTTCGGGCTGAAAGTGGCCAAGAAGCCGAAGGACGAGATCCAAAAGCGCACAGCCGAAATGCTGGGCTTGATCCGCATGCCGCAGCTGGGCGACCGGTTTCCCTACCAACTTTCCGGCGGGCAGCAGCAGCGCGTCGCCCTGGCGCGCGCCCTGGCCATTCAACCGAAGGTGCTGCTCCTCGATGAGCCGCTATCCGCTCTCGACGCCAAGATCCGCGTCGAGCTGAGATCGGAGATCCGGCGGATCCAGCAAACGCTCGGGATCACGACGATCTACGTCACCCACGATCAAGAGGAGGCCCTCTCGATCTCCGACCGGATTGTCGTCATGAGCGCCGGGCGCATGGAGCAGGTGGGGACCCCCTTCGAAATCTACAACTTTCCCAAGACTCCCTTCGTAGCTTCCTTCGTGGGAACTCTCAACCAGCTGCGATGCACGGTGGTGGATGCCGCCCAGGGGAAGCTCACGTTCGACGGGCAGACGTTCACGGCCACCGCGCCCATCCGGGCCTCAGCCGGCGCCTCCGTCATCGCCGCCTTGCGCCCTGAAGAGCTCCACTTCGGCCACTTCGACGGCGAGAACCAGTTGACCGGTAAGGTCGAGGCGGTCACCTTCCTGGGCGGCATTGTCCGCATCCGGCTGGCGTTGGGTCAGTCGCAGATCACGTTGGACGCTCTCAATGAGCGGAAGCTGACCCTGCCCAAGGTCGGAGACATGCAGACGGTTTCGTTCCCTGCGCATGCCTGTTGGGTGATGGTCGAGAACTAACGCTCGTCCGTCCCCGGGTTGCACTCGGATCTCCGGCCTCGCCTATGACAGCTCCGATTCGCTCCACCGGACGCGCCTCCGCCCTCGGCGAGTTCCTCCTGATGACGATCGGGGCGGGGCTGCTCGTCCTTAGCGTAGACGTCTTTCTGGCGCCGGGCGATATCGCCCCCGGCGGCGTCTCCGGCCTGGCCATCATCCTCAACGACCGCCTGGGCTGGCCGATCGGCCTGACGATGCTGGTCCTCAACGTGCCGATGCTGGCCCTGGGTTTCTACCATCTCGGGCGCTTTCGGTTCCTGGTGCGCACCGCCTACCTGGTGCTGATCTACAGCCTGGGCGTCGACCTGCTGGCGCGCTACCTCCCCGCCGGTGGCATCAGCGATAACCTCTTGTTGAACGCGTTGTACGGCGGTGTGGTCGGAGGGATCGGCACCGGCCTCGTCTACCGGGGCGGAGGGACCGTCGGCGGCACGGGCATCCTCGGTCGAGTCCTCCAGCTGCGCACGGGCATGCCCATCAGTCAGGTCTACCTGCTTACCGATGGCGGCGTCATCGCCTTGGCGGCGGTGGTGTTCGGCTGGGAGCAGGGATTGTACGCGCTGCTGACGCTCTTCGTCTGGGGCCTGGCGACCGACTACGTGCTCGAGGGGCCGAGTGTTGTGCGTACCGCGTTCATTGTCACCGACCACCCGCAGGCGGTGGCCCAGGCGATCGTCGACCGCCTGGGGGTGGGAATCACCAGCTGGCCGGCCGAGGGACAGTACACACAGGAGCCGCACACCGTGCTCTTCTGCACCATCAGTCGCCCCGATGTCGACGCCCTGCGCCGCGCCGTAACCCAAGCCGACGCCGAGGCGTTCCTGGTCATCGGACATGGACATCAGGCGACAGGCGGCGTGGTGCGCGCCGGTCGGCCGTAACCCCCAAACCCGTTTTGCGCCGAAGTCAAAACGGGTTTGGGGTTCGGGTTCATCCATAGGAGTCTCCATGGGCAAGGTCGTCATGGTGGTTTCGGACGCGCTGCGCGACGACACCGCGCGGCATCAGATGGGATACCTGCAGCACCTGGTCGAGGCCGGGCGGGCTACTCGCTACACCGTGGTGGCCGAGCTGCCGACGATGTCGCGACCACTGTATGAGACGCTGCACACCGGCGTGCCCGTCAGCGTCCACGGCGTCACCAACAACCTGGTCGTGCGCCGTTCGATCATGTCCAACGTCTTCGAGGAGGCCGTCCGGCATGGTCTCACGACGGGGGCTTCGGCCTACGGATGGTTCTCCGAACTCTACAACCGGGCGCCGTACGACCGTATCGCCGACCGGGAGGTGGACGACCCCGCC
>Ga0214473_10008308_pt1 | contig 12284 bp, 14 predicted proteins | sample RVTome_7_FD_203509 | JGI IMG/M metagenome (GOLD analysis project Ga0214473, IMG submission 203509) | Soil microbial communities from uranium-contaminated site in the Upper Colorado River Basin, Wyoming, United States - RVT98D197 | ecosystem: Environmental > Terrestrial > Soil > Contaminated >... | reverse complement strand
ACCGCAGCCGGCGCCGCGTCCATCATCAATCTCTACGACTACAACCGCGACAAGCAGGTCGACCAGCAAGATGAATTGATCGCCCGGTCGCACCGCTCCGGCTTGTTCCCGCTCCAAATGATTACGGTGCCAACGGCCGCTGGCGCGGGATCAGCCGTGGATGTGATCCCCTCACCGTCGGTGGTTTCAACAGCTGTCGTTCCAATTGCGAGCGTCGTGGCGGCTCCTGTGCCGTTGACCTCCGCGTCGAATCCCAAACGCGCGACGCTCATCGACGCAGCCCTGTTGGCCACGTATTCACTACGGGGCGCCGCTGACACGCATCCGTTTTCGCCACTGGCTTCGGCCGGGCCACAGTCCGTCCGCGCCTCGCTGATCGACCAGGCCCTTCTCACGGCCAGCGAATCGCCCCCGAGTCCATCCGCTCCCGACTCACATCATTGGACGAGCGCCGCATGGCACAACGCCTGGGAAAAAACTTCCGACGCCGCGTCTGCACTGTGCGATCACAGTGACGTTGCGACCGACGTCGCGCTTGCCACCAATCTTCACACTGGTAAATTCTGGCACCACCGACGCTTCAGCCGGCGAGGTGAAGCGTGACAACGAACGATAAAAACCGGCCACGCTCGCGACGCCACTCGCGCGGATTCTCCACGGCCGCGACGGCAATAGCGCTACTGCTCGTCGCCAGTTTGGCCGCTCCAGCTGCTAGCGTCGACGTGGGCGATCACTTGCTCGCGGCCAACACTCCCAACCAAGTGATCACGATCCAAGTCACCGGCGGCGAGCAGATCGCCGGCGAAGATTTCTTCGCGCAGATCGGCGATGGCGGCACGTTCCTCGGCGGAAGCAACACCAAGCCCAACTTCACGAACGTCGAAATTCTCACCGGCACCATTTTCGCCGCTAATAACAATGGCGCGTTCGGCGATCCCAACGGCAGCCCGCCCGGCAGCAATGCCGGACATCCCTTGATCTGGGTCGATGCCACTACCACCACCAGCGGCACCGTCGCTGCCAGCGGCGTCTTGGCAAAGCTCACGATCGACACCACCGGTTTGACGTCCGGCACCTTTCCGCTCCGGCTCACTGGCATTGCCCCAGTACTTGGACAATTTGACACCACGCTCCGCGGCGCCAGCGGCGCGCCGATTCCGCTCACCGTGACCAATGGCTCGCTGACGGTCTCGATCTTTCCGCTTCCAGACTACAACCACAACGACGTCGTCGACGCCGCCGACTACACGGTCTGGCGCGACACGCTTGGTTCGACGACGAATCTCGCCGCCGACGGCGATCAAAGTGGCACCATCGACACCGGCGACTACACGGTCTGGAAATCGAATTTCGGTTTCACGGCCGGCAGCGGCTCAGGTGCCAATGCGAATGCCGGCGTGCCCGAGCCCGCAACCCTGGTCCTACTTCTCGCGGGATCGTTGGCATTGTTGTCTTGCCGGCGCACGACGTTGTCGTAAACCCATGCGTCGGTGACTTGTGTCGGGATTCGACCGTATTCGACCCGCGCGGCGATTCTCGGGAACTCCTACTTTTGATGGCACGGCTAGCGCGTGCCGAGAACTCATCTGCTGGGATCGTTGAGACGCTGGGCCGTTCTGGTTCCACTGGATGCCCCGGCAACCCAACCCTTTGTGGCGGTCGACTTACAAATGATGGTCGCCTAGCGACTCTGCGATGTTTGCTCTAGCTGCCGTTGCACCAATCTGAAAGCAGTGTCGAGTCGTCGATATGGTGGACGATTCTGGCACTGTGCGACTTCAGGCGCGCGGAATTGTCGCAGCAAGATGCTGCGGGCTGTTCGGTGGCAGAGCTGCGTGCGGTTCAATGGTTGCTGTAACGTTCGACTTGGCAACAGGTTGCCGGGGCAACCCGGTCGGCGGTCAAGCGGGGCCGATTGATTCGGGTGCGAGGGCACAGCAATTGCAGCGTGGTTGCTCCTGGCTCGCGCGGAACTCGCCGCGACGCCGATGGCGCACGGGAAAGGGCGGCGTTCCGAGCTTAGACTGGCTCCGGGCTCAACCCATGTGGGGAATGCCGGATTGTTCAGACGTCGATGCACGCGATGAGAAGAATGATGAAAGCGAGTCAAATCACAAACGTCTCCCTGATCGCATGCTTGGCATTCGCGAGCGTAGGTTTGGGTGGAAACACGCACGCTTCGCCCGGAATCATCAGTGTCGACTTCGGCATTGACGGCAGTCCGCAGCAGAGCGGCGTAGAGAGTGCGGCCGCAGCAGCCGACCCCGTCTTCGTCAACGCCAATGTTTGGAATCACTTGAACTTTGTCAAATTCGGGCCAGAGGCAAACCCTGCGTTTTCTTCGCTCGTTGACGGCGATGGAAACCCGACAGAAGTTGGATTTTCCATCAAGGGGACGGTCGGTGGGTTTTGGAATTACCTTTCGTCACAACCGCTCAGAAGCGACTACATGTTTTTTAACAGCCGAAACCTCTCGTCCAGCATCGATTGGCAAGTCACAGGGCTCGCCCGAAAGTCCGAGTACCGGTTGTATGCATATGGAGCGGTCACCACCTATTATGTCCGCGGTTGCGAAATGTTTGTGGATGCCAATGGCAACGGGGATTTGACTGACGAGATCGCCAAGTTAATCGGGACGGCCGACGCGGATGCGACAACTTCCAAAGATGCCTTCTTTCGCTCCGTCTTCACCGATGCCAGCGGCAGCATTCATGGGAAAGCGACCGGAATCGGCAGTCCGGGTGGCGATGTACTTAACGAAGCGAATTGGGGCGGATTTCAGATCGCTGCCGTCCCCGAGCCGGCGACACGGGTGATGCTGTTGCTGGCGGTCGTGGGCGTGTCGACACGGCTACGCCGTTACGTTTGTCGAGTTTCAGAACTCATCAACGCGTGACACTGGTCAACAATGGACGGTCGTGACACACCATTTTCGGTGCATGGATTCCCGTGCCGAAAAACGTCTGCGCGGGCCTTTTGACACGAATCCGGCGCGATTTCGTCCCGAGCTGCGTCATCAACCGAACCGTTGAACATCCGCCCTGCCGTCGCTGACCCCAGCCGCCGGGATAAAACCCCTTAACCGCGGTTCAGTTCATCGCACGTCTATCCGATGTGCCGATCGAACCGCTTACGCAACTCACCCACCCAAGCCACGGCACCTCCGATGAACTACTGAGCGGTTCGCGGACTCTTGGAACGGACGCGATTCGCATTGTGTGTGGAACTTCACTGAAATACTTCGGCGTCGCAACTTTCACCGCTTCGCGCTGCGATTCTTGTTGGGGCAACGATGGTTAGGGCGCCCATTTCATGCCGTCCGGAACGCGAGGATCTCCGGTTCCGCAGCAGGGGGCCGCATATAATATCATGCGCGGGAGCGCGTGCCGCCACGGGCAATTGTCCGTTGCGGGATGCGTCAAAGAAATGTGGGGACGAAATGTTTGTTCGCAGGTCTTCTCGGTCTGGTCTGGACGCTTTGCCGCTCACCATCGTGGTGATATTGGTGACGGTCATCGCGTCCTGCACGCGCAAGCGTGAGAATGGTGCCCCGTTGCCTCCCTCTTCGGTCGAATCCGATGCTGAGCGGACCGATGGCCAACTGCGGAGCCAGATGGTTGCCCAGCAGCTGGCTGGCCGAGATATCACCAACCAACGCGTGCTGGACGCCATGGGCCGAGTTCCGCGGCACAAATTCGTGCCACCGCGACTGCAACGACTGGCTTACGATGATCGGCCCCTGCCCATCGGTCACGGCCAGACGATTTCGCAGCCTTATATCGTCGCCCTCATGACGCAGCTGGTCGATCCCAAGCCGACAGCCAGGGCGCTCGACGTCGGCACAGGTTCAGGCTATCAGGCCGCGGTGTTGGCCGAATTGGCCAAGGATGTTTACAGCATCGAGATCGTTGCGCCCTTAGCCGACGAAGCTCGCAGGCGGCTTCAATCGCTTGGCTACCAGAACATTGAGGTACGACACGGCGATGGCTATCGCGGCTGGCCCGAGAAGGCACCATTCGACGTCATTGTCGTGGCAGCGGCGCCGGATCATGTTCCTCAACCTTTGGTCGAGCAGCTTGCTCCGGGCGGCAAAATGGTGATCCCCGTCGGCGACTGGTGGCAGGAGCTGCTAGTCGTGGAAAAGGCCGAGAACGGGACGGTGGATCGCCGCAGTGTAGCCCCAGTCGCGTTCGTCCCCATGACCGGTGAGGCAGAGAGTTCGCGATCGGCGCCGTGAAGTTGTTGGAACCGGGACCGGCCAAGTGGAAACGTATTGAAGAGAATTCTGGCCGAACCAGCCGTGGCACTTTCTCAGAGTTAACGGGACGAGAGCATCGACTTGTGGCGATTGCCCATTGATAGAATTAAGGATGGTCATTGGATACCGACATTTTTTCCCGGCGAGGTAAGACCTCGTCCTTCGAGGTCTTCGGAGTGTTGTCGTCATGCACGCGAGACTTGTACAATTTGGCGAACTCGACGTCGATGGCCAGCGTTTCGCAAAGGACGTGGTGATCGAAGCCGGTCGGATCCGCAAGCGGAACAAGAAGCCCTCCAAGGTCTACCGGGACCGATACGGCCACACTCCGCTATCTGTTGATGAGGCGATCCCCTGGCAAGGCCGGCGCCTGATCGTCGGTACTGGTACCTATGGCAGGCTGCCGATCATGCCCGAGGTCGCCGACGAGGCGGAGCGCAGAGGAGTCGAACTGGTCGCTGTGCCGACCGACGAGGCATGCCGGCTGATGGACAACTGCGCCGACGCCGAGGTCAACGCGATTCTACACGTTACGTGTTGATACCGACCAAGCCGGCGACGCAGCCGACGGGATGCGCGCTGTTGCCGCAGGGATCGTCCCGGCGATTCCGCAAAGTCCTTCGGAGCACTCGACCCAACCGTTCGTCGAATCCATTGACAAACTCTCCATTTTGCCACGGGCGGAGATTCCAAGGAAGCCAGCCATTTGTTGGCGCGCCGGTGAAAGTGACGGAAACGTTACCGTTGCGCCTAGGGCGAGACTTTAGGGCGTACTGGCACGGCACGTTAACTCGTCCAACGAACGATTGACGAGGGAGCCCGCAAGATAATCTTCCTGACGTTTATTTGGCAATCCGGCCGCCGCGCATTACAAACCACAGCCCTCCGCCAAGTACGAGAGGTATCGCTCCCAGCAGCGCCAACCAGCGGGCGTAGACCAGGCTCGAATACAGCATATAGAGGCACGTTCCACAAAAGACCAGCAGCGGCAAAGGGAAGAGTGGTATCGCAAACGGCCGCTCGGCGGCTGGGTGTTTCAGGCGAAGCAGAAAGACGGCTACACCCGTCAGCAGGAAAAAGGTCCAAAATATCGGCGCGCTACCGGCGAGCAGCGTTTCAAATCCGCCGAAATACTCGTTCCACGGCAGGCTCGGAACTCTGATCGCGCTGAACGCAGCGTCCACGAGCGACCTTCCTACCGACGTGCCAACGGAGAGGATCAGCAGTACGGCCGCGATCGCCTGCGTTCCGATGGCGGCCAGCGGGACGGCGGTTCGCCGGTTCCAGGTCGCCAGCCACGCAATCATCGGGTAGTCGGCACCAAGCGTGGCGTAAATCCGCGAGCCGGTGAGGATCATGCCGTTGATTGCGCCCAGCGCGGAAAGCATCACCAACAAGCTGATTGCCGTTCGGCCCCAGCGGCCGAAGGCGTGCTGAAGCACGTCCGCGGCTGGCGTGGACGATTGGCGGGCGGCGTCGAAGCCGAGGACGCCAAGGTACGCGGCATTGACCGCCAAATAGATCGCGGTGATGGCCAGGATGCCTATCAACAACGCCCGCGGCAGATTGCGGCGCTGGTCGCGGACCTCGGCCGCGACAAACGCGGCGTCGTTCCACCCGCCGTAAGCGTACAGGATAAACACCATCGCCAGGCCGAGGCTCGGCTTAAACGATGGCGCGACTGCCGATGGGGCAATCGAAGCGGAGGACCCTGCACACAGTCCCGCGAGGACGACGATCGCCAGGCCCAACACTTTCAATACACTAAGGACGTTTTGGGCAGTCTTGCCGGCGACGGCCCCCAACGCGTTGAGCGCCGAGAGGGCCACGACCGCCGCGACGGCCAGCCAGGCGGCGCCACTGCTGAGCACCGGCCAAATGGCAGCACCATAGTCGGCAAAGGCGTAGGCCATCGTGCCGATGCTGGCGCTCAGGACCACCGTCAATTGGGACCAGCCGAAAAGAAACCCCAGCCACCGGCCGTAAGCGCGGTTGAGATACTCGTAGTCCCCGCCATCGCGGGGATAAGACGTGGCCAACTCGGCGTAGCACAGCGCGCCACAGAACGACAGTACGCCCCCCACCAACCACGCGACCAGTGCTTGCCATGGCCCGGCCACGTTCTGGAACACGATCATCGGCGACTTGAAGATCGCCGTCCCGACCACGATGCCGATGATGATGCTCACCGCGTCCCACAGGCCCAGCCGCGCGGTCAGGGGCTGTTGCTGGTTGTACCTGTCCATGAGCAACGACTCGGGAAACCTTGTATCTGGAAGCATCGCCGCGCGCCTTGGGCGCTCATTCGGCACTGCGCTTCTTGAGCGTGACGCCGATGCCGGCTCCGTCCATCAGCACAAATGTCGTCTCCAACCCAGGATTGGTCGTGATCGCCTCAATGTACCGCGGATCGGGCGGCGGCCGACGCATGTTGTGGGCCAGGATCAGCCCACCCGGACGCACCAGCGGCAGCAATTTTGTCAGGTAGTCAACGTAGCCTTCCTTGTCCGCATCGAGAAATACGATATCGATCGGTTCGGTATGTTGGCTCACCGTTTGATGCGCGTCGCCTTCGATGATCGTGATCAGGTCCGCGACGCCGGCTTCTTTGAAGTTCTCGCTGGCAATTTTCGCACGCTCATCGTCGATTTCATGAGTGTAGAGGTGGCCGCCCGTCGTGCGCAGCGCGAGGGCAAACCACAACCCGGAATAACCAGTCGACGTGCCCAGCTCAACGACACGTTTGGCACCCACCGCCTCGGCCATCTGGCGCAAGAATCGACCGTCTGTGGGTGACACGCTCATCTCCCGCTCGTTGCGATCGACGTCGCCGAGGACGGTCAGGATGCGTCTTTCCGCGTCATTGGACGCCAACGACGGTTTTTCCAAACCACTGCTGTTGTCCATCGGCCGAAATCCTCTCCGCCCGGGCCGGTCCGGCGGCTGCGCAAGGAGCGTCACTGTACCAACGACGGTGAACAATATAGCACAAGCGATGCAATGGTTGCGTTGCATGGTACCGCCCTCCATAGATTGTGTGCCCGGCCGCCGCGGCCGCGCCACCAGCATAGTTCAAGCGCCGTCGCGCAGCACAGCGCCGGCAAGTTGTTGCCTACTCCATATAACCCCGCAAAGTTGGTAATGTGCCGAGTATTTTGCACACCGTGCGGAAGCGCTTCCGGGGTGTAGGGCGAGAGAATGCCATACGGCTTCAGAGCCACCGACCGAGCTGCGGCGCCTGTTCGTGGACGTTGCCGGGACGACACAGTGGCTACCCACTCAGCGCTTTCGGCCCGTTACCTCTAACGATCATCGCTGCCAGCATTACGCTCGAGTCATTCGGGGCGAAGCATGTTGGCATGCTCCCGCTGGCGGGTGAGTTGCGCGTCATTTCTTATGCGTGTAGGATGTGCCGTCATTCGACCCATTTTGGCACTGGCCAGATCTGGGTGACATGGCAGTCAATCCGGGTCCCTGACGCCCCAAGCATCAGGATGCGCTTCCTGGAACGCTCACCCAACGACTCGCCACCTTTCTCACCTCTGGCACACCTGCCACCCCACCAGGACAAATCAAGACCCGATCACAAGTCCTGCCTGCCGCCCGTGGCCGCGACGTTTCTTCCCGACCCTTCGATTGCCGCACACCGACAAGCTCGCCGTGACTCGTCGAGGTAGCCGGAAAACCAGGCGCTGCGATGCCCAGCAGCTCCGAAACCGGCGTTTATTGGCGCTTTGATTGACAACATGAGCTTAGCAACGTTGCAGCCGCAAAGTATTGGCGCGATATCGGTTACGACGACTCGTGCCGGCAAGCGAAGCATGTTTGAGACCAAGTTCAAATCCCGTTGCCCAGATTCGCATTTGCGGCGTTAAACCAGCGAGAACGATCCGAAGATATCGTCGTCACTCGTCGAGGCTTTGTTCTTACGGATCACCGTGAGCGCGTCCAAATCGAAGGTGCCCGGGTTGTAAACACCGCCGCCGATGCGCTTTCCACCTGTCTGGCCGCCGACAGCGCGGTTCTCGGTCACGGCACTCTTCAGCAGCGTGAGGGAGGAATCAGCGTCGTTGAATACGCCGCCACCGAGGCCGTTGCCGCCGGGTTGGCCTGACCCGCCTTGAGCCCGGTTGAAAGCCAGCACGCTGCTTGTGACATTCACAACGTTTGGCGCCAGGACGTCTCCGTAATTCAGTTGGAAATTGCCGAGCGCGCTGAAGATAGCTCCGCCCGCAACCATCGCGCCGCCAGCCAAAAGCACGGCAAGAAGCACTACAGCGGCAAGAGTCCGACCACGGAGCATGCCTTTTCACCTCGATTACCTTTGCGAAGGGCGATCTGCAACCCGTACGAGCCGACTGCAGTAGTTTATCTCACGCGTGTTGGTGGGTGCCATAGCGCTCCGGCTCGCTTAAGAACTTCTGGCGGCACTGCTCGACACAGAAGTAATACGTCCGGCCCTCGTACTCGACGGTGGCTTCAGCGTCGGCCCGATTGATGCGCATGCCGCACACCGGATCGACAACCATGTTTTCTTGTTGGTATTGATCGACGACTTGAAGCTGCAGATACGTGTCGGTGAAGTCGAGTAACTTGCGATCGATCCACGCAGCGACAGATCCGTCGTCGACAGCATTTAGAGGAACAACCATTTGGTCGTGTCCTTCGAACTTGAAGAAGATTGGCAGAATCTCCAAGTGGTACGTAAGGATCGCGTTTTCGACGGTGTTTTCTGCGGAAATCCCGATATCCAACTTTGTGCCGGCTGGGTACTCCGGCGTATGGTCGAACTCGCAGACAACACCGCACCCAATCGATTCGTCCTTGTCGGACAGGTGGGAATTTGGAAACAGGCTTGCGAGTTTAAGCATGCGCGGACGAATGATGTCATGCATGATCCGTTGAGCGATCTCCGCAAACTTTGCTGTACGTTGCTCATGCTCTTCCATGTTGCGGCGAACGGTCGCTTGCTTCGCCAGACGCCGCTCCCTGACGGCGGCGAGCCGTTGCTGGATCTGCCCTTCGAATTCTGATAGATCGTCCATATTACACCTCCGCGACGAAATTATCCGCAAGTCTTGCAGGCTGCTTACCAACGAGGCCCTGCTGAGCGCTCGCTGCTTAAACCGGTCGAACTTACAACATCCACTTGGTTGGCGATCCGCTCAACGTGTTCGATATCGCGCAGCATCGTCTGAAGTATTTGCTTCATGTAGTACGTGGGGACACAGCCCTCAAGCGTTAGCGTGCCGCGAATGTAATACCACGAGACCCGGTTGAAATAGTATGAATGCGAACAGGAGCTGAGTCGCTCCTGCACGCACGCACAAACACTCGCGGACTCAAAGCATTGTTCGACCCCGGTGTGCGGCGCGCCATTTGCCCTTTCGGTTGGTTTCATTGATGAACCCCCTTGACCCAAGACAACTCCAACGTGTACCGCTCTGTCTATCCCGCCAGAGCCATTTGTCGGCGGAACTCGTATCTGCCCGAGGCTCATGGCAAATTCTCCCCAGTGCGTTCAAAATGCGCGACGATGCGCGCGACCTCCTCCACGTCGTGGGCACCGATGACAGTCAAATGCCGCTTGTTGGACGGCCATGTAGCCGCCAGTAGACCGCTATCCATCTCAACGATTCGCGTCGGCTTGCCGCAACAACGAGCTTCAATTGCAGGCCGGCTGCCGAACCACATTGGCTGGTCAATGTCATGCTCGAATATGACAAGCCGTTCGTTGTCTTCGCGCCGGCAGATTGTCTGCGTGCATTTGCAGCACGGCATGTCGAGCACGTAGACTGCTTCAACGACATAGTCAGGAGGCAGTCGACGTTCGGTAGCTGGCTCGTAGCCCACGAGTCGTGTGGCCGTCGGGAAGTCCGCCTTTTGGCCATCGTAGTTGGCCAGCAAAACCTGCTGCGCGGCTTGTGGGTTCTCGTCAAACTGAGCTAAGAAGGCGTCGAAGGTCGCTGCCAGTTGATCATTCGGATGTCCAGCCGAGAGCCAGGTGTAGTACGTCCCCACGCCTGCCCCCACGACAAGCAGCACCGTAGCAGCGACAGCCAGCGGAGAACTCGGTGCAAAGCGTCTGAGGCCGGTGCCGAGCGGTGCAATGCGCGAAAGGGTCTCGCTCCACAACTTCGCGATTCGCCGCGTGCTGGAAACCGCTCCCAGTCGTGCTTCGATCGCAGCCCACTGCTCCGGCGGCTCGGGGTGGGCCAATTGCTCAGACAATTCCGATAGCTGCCGAAAACTGAGCAATGCCGCAGCGCAATTGGAGCAGCCGGCTAGGTGCTCGCTGACGGCTTTTTGAAGGTCAGGCGTGAACTCGCCATCGTGGTACGCAGACAACAGCTCTTTGACGTCCGTGCATTTCATATAATCACCCTGGCAATGGAAAGCCTTCCTTTGTGTGAATCACGTTGTGAATACATCGCCTGTCTGCCCGTCGGAGCCAACCTAAACACGATCACGTGATCGATTCCCGCCGCCCGTGGCCCCGACACGAAGGCCACGGGTGCCGTGAACCATCCCTCAGTGGACTTGGTATCGACGGGGATCGCTTTTGGGATACTGCCACGGATCTTTCTTAACCTTGGCGCTTCGGTGGGAGGTACGACCTGACGACATCGACGGCTCGTACGAGTATGAGCGGCGTTCAATCTGAGGAGCCCGTGCTACTTTGCTCTTTGAATCGACGCTTGTCGCAGACGGTGTGCCACCACCGCCGTTCGTCGCTGCCGTTCTGCTGGTTCGGTACCACGTCCTGGAATTATAGCCACGGCAATTGGCCATTGCGACTGACGGTGACGACAACCCAACCACGGCTGTCAACATCAACATTTCTTTAATGTGCGCGTTCATGGTTTTCCGCCTTTCAAAAACAAAGTGAAACGACCGAATCCAGGCCACCTTGGGATAGCGCGAAAGTTGATTTCCGTAACGTCAGAGTCCGACCGCAGGCTCGGTCGGCCGCTGAGTCCAACTCACGACGCGAGGGAGCGACAGGACTCGAACCGAATGCCGGCAAAGAAAAAAGCGAGTGCGCTTGCGTTACGGCTGCCAGCCAAGTTCGATGAGGTGCTCGCGCAGCAGCCGGCGGGCTCGATTGAGCCGCGAACCAACCGTGCCTTCTGCGATGTCGAGCGCCGCAGCAATGTCTTGATACGCTAAGCCCTCGACCTCTCGCAGTAAGAATATGGCACGCAATTCTGAATCGAGCCGCGCCAGTGCCTCTTCCAACAGCTCTCGTTGTTCGCTTTGCTCGATGCTGGGCGGCGAACGATCGACGACGTCCTGTTCCAAGGTATGCGCTTTCGCCCGTCCTCGTTTTCGCAGGTGTTGAAGTGCCTCGTTGACCGCCACGCGATAGAGCCAGGTCGCGAACCGGCAATTTCCGGCAAACTGGCCGATCTTGCGCAACACCTGGAGGAATACCTGCTGCGTCACGTCTGCGGCATCCGCCACGCCGACCATCCGCACCATCAAGCGGTAAACCTGACCACGATGCTCCTCGTACAGCCGGCGTTGGGCAGCATGATCCCCCCGTTTGACCGCTGCGACAAGATCGTCGCTTGAACGAGTCATCGCACATAGGTAAGCTCCTCTCACATCATTCGATGCATCGAGGGGCCAATCCCTTCGCGCCATGGAGATTGTTGGGGACATCTTTGGGTATTCGAGCCGGGATTAGAAAGGAAAAGAGGGCAGAAGGCCGTTTGGGCGCGAGTTTGCCGAAACTGCGGGCCGACCCACAGGGCACATTGGGAGCGCGCAGTCGCCCACCTTCGAGCAAGTATTGTACCAAGGCTCGATCGGAGCCGCAGCTCGCCGAGGAAACTGAGAAAACTCCGGAAAACGTCGCCGATTGCCGCGATCGGCCAAGCAGCCGTCATACTACCGTGCAGGAGGGTGTGCCGATTCGGCACACCTCCGCGCCCGACTTTTGCCTGAATAGGGCCTTTGTCCGGAAGACAATTCGGCGCGATTTATTATCCATGCGCGAAGAGAACGCCGTGACTGACCATCT
>Ga0214473_10008306_pt1 | contig 12285 bp, 13 predicted proteins | sample RVTome_7_FD_203509 | JGI IMG/M metagenome (GOLD analysis project Ga0214473, IMG submission 203509) | Soil microbial communities from uranium-contaminated site in the Upper Colorado River Basin, Wyoming, United States - RVT98D197 | ecosystem: Environmental > Terrestrial > Soil > Contaminated >... | reverse complement strand
GCACAGGCTTCCAGCCTCTGTTTCTAGCTCCGCGCGCGGCGGCCGCGCGGCGCACATGGAGGTGCCCGGCGACTGCGATATAATCAGCGTCTCAGAACGCCAAGCAGAACCCGGCACGCCAGTGCCGGGCCCCGGGGCCCCGCCCTCGCGGGCGGGGTTCTGATAGGAGGTCTTAGCGCTTGCGGACGAGGGCGTAGCTCAGTCGGCAGAGCAACGGCCTTTTAAGCCGTGGGTCCAGGGTTCGAGTCCCTGCGCCCTCAGTCTCCGCTATCGAACCGCGTGGACCTTGGCGCGCCTGCGGCGTGTGCGGCGCTCTTGTCGGTCGACTCGCCGATGCGCTGGCCCATGCAAGTGAACACCTTCGCCCGCGGTGCCAGCGCCTTGGTGCACGCTTCGCGATAGACCGTGCGCATGGTTCATCCTGTCCCCTTGCTTTCCTCGCGCCAGCGCCGAAACGCGGCATCGTCAGCGGATACTGACCGCGCCTGTAAGGGCGCGTCGCTTGCAGGACGGTGCGTTACTTGCGTTTCAAGCCCCCCCAGAGCCTGTTGTAGTTTCTCGGAGTGCGACACTATTGCGTCGCAGATGCTCGCACCGACTAGAAATGTTGCCCACACCAGAAAACCGATGCCGGCCTCGATTTCATGGACCGCGCTCTTGGCATATGCCAGAGCCAGAACTCCGAAACCGAATGCTGGGATCGAGAGGATGAAGAGAACGATGCGCATGAGAGTTCCCTCAGCACCGACCCCTTGATGGACGGTACTCACGGTGACATTCAATCTTGAAATACCGGCCAAGCTTGCCGGCCAAGGGCACGCGCAGCGATTGGCATCCACCCATGAAACGGAGTACCGGTGCTTTCTGAACGCCGCTCGCCAGGGCGACGGAGTTTCGCGACCTCGCTTCGGTCAGTGCTTGGCGCAAGAGCTCGCTCATCGTCGCCTCAATCGCTTCGGCGTTCCGTAGATGTGGTGGTCAAGCTGGGCCGTCAGGTCCGCTGGGAGCTTGTGCCACTCACTTTCCGGAACGTCATCCCAAATCCGGTCCAGTTCGTCTTCGATCGAAGGTCGCTCGCCCGGCGATTCGCCGGGCGAGCGTTCGCCATCACCGGCCTTCGCGGCGGGTGGAACGATGTTCAATCCAACGGCCGCCCATTCGGTCAGGTCGGCCGCGCCGTCCAACTCGACCTTTCCGTTTCGCACGTGTCCGCGGTAGACCATCGTCGCATTCCCTGCAGGCGCCTGGCCTCCATTATACGCTGGCCCGATGCCGGCGCGGCCGTCCGGCTTGACGTCCGCCCGCCCCTCGGCCGGTCGCCCGCGTGCGCGCCACAGGCGAGCCGGCGACGGTATAATCGCCGCGCTGCTGCCGTTTCCTCTCGCACGCGGAGACCAGTCATGCCCGAACAGCTCATCGGAAAAGTCACGCACTACTTCGGCAAGGCGCGGGTGGCCGCCATCCAGCTCACCGACGGCGAGCTGCACGTCGGCGACACGATCCACGTCGTCGGACACACCTCCGACTTCACGCAGAAAATCGACTCGATGCAGATCGACCGCCAGCCCGTGCCCGTCGCCAAGGTCGGCGACCAGATCGGCGTGCAGGTCGTCGACCACGCCCGCGAGCACGATCAGGTCTACCGCGTCCTGCCCGAGTAGTCCCCCGCGCGTGGCTACGCGTGGAGCAGCCGGCCCTCCATCCCGCCGGCCGAGGGCCTGGTTCGCAGGGGGTACGGCAGGATATCGCTGAGCGGGTCGAGCGTGACGGCACCGGGGCTCAGGGCATCCAGTTGCCGGCCGGCGTGCCCGCCACACCGGCCGTTGCGAACGGCGGCGATGAGCCGGTCGATCCAAGGGGACTCGGGCAGCGCGCTGCGCATGGCTCATCTTATGCGCGGGCGTGCCCGCGGGCGCCATACCGAACGCGTTCCGAACTTCTGAGAAACCGTTGCAGACGGGTGAACGGTTGTCACGAATTTATGAGACACCACACCGGTCGTTCCTTTTCCCGCACGACGCGTTCACGGCATGCTGTCGATGATGCGCCGCCCGAATTCGCTGCATTTGACCTGCGTCGCGCCCTCCATCAGGCGGGCAAAATCGTAGGTCACGTGCTGGCTGGCAATCGCCCGCTCCAAGCCGCGCCGTACGAGGTCGGCAGCCTCTTGCCAGCCCAGGTGCTCCAGCATCATGACGCCGGACAAAATGACCGATCCAGGGTTGACCATGTCCTTGCCGGCATACTTCGGGGCCGTGCCGTGCGTCGCCTCGAAGATCGCGTGGCCGGTTTCGTAGTTGATGTTGCCGCCGGGCGCGATGCCGATCCCGCCGACCTGCGCCGCCAGCGCGTCGGAGAGGTAGTCGCCGTTGAGGTTGAGCGTCGCGATGACGTCGAACTCCGCGGGCCGCGTCAGCACCTGCTGGAGTGCGATGTCGGCGATGGCGTCCTTGATGAGGAGCTTGCCGGCGTGGACGGCCGCGGTCTGCTCGGCATTAGCCACGTCCTCGCCTTTCGCGGCCTTCGTACGTTCCCACTGTGCCCACGTGTAAACCTTGTCCCCGAACTCGCGCTCCGCAAGTTGGTACCCCCAGTCGCGGAACGCCCCCTCCGTGAACTTCATGATGTTGCCTTTGTGCACCAGCGTGACGCTCTTGCGGCGGTGACGCAGGGCGTGCTCGATGGCCGCCCGCACCAGGCGCTCGGTCCCTGGCCGCGACACGGGCTTGACGCCCACGCCCACGGTCTCGGGCGCTTGATCGCCGAAGCGAATCTTCTTGGCGCGCTCGGGAAATTCACGCTTGAGGAACTCCAGGAACTTCGCGGTGTCGGGCTCGCCGGCGCGGAATTCGATCCCCGCGTAAATGTCCTCGGTGTTCTCGCGGAAGATCACCATGTCCACCAGATCGGGATTGCGCACCGGCGACGGCACGCCGGCAAAATGGCGCACCGGCCGCAGGCAGACGAACAAGTCGAGCATTTGCCGCAGCGCGACGTTCAGCGACCGGATGCCGCCGCCAATCGGCGTCGTTAGCGGGCCCTTGATGCCGACCACGAACTCCTGAAACGCCTGCACGGTCTCGCCCGGCAGCCAGTCCTGAAAACGGTGGAAGGCGGTCTCGCCGGCGAAGACCTCCATCCAGGCGATCTTCCGCTGGCCGCCATAGGCTCTCGCGACGGCGGCGTCGAAGACCGGCTGCGACGCGTTCCAGATGTCCGGACCGGTGCCGTCGCCCCGAATGAACGGGATGATCGGATGGTCGGGCACGCTCAGCCGCTGGCCCGCTTTCGTGATTCGCTCCCCCGTCGGCACTTGGGTCGTTTGGTAGCTCACGTCTTCACTCCCGGCGACGATCCATCATCGGACATCAAAAGCTCATGAGGGGCATTCTAACGGCGGACGGGAAATCATGCGCATGGCCGGTTCGGGGCGGGCCGAGGCCCAATGGCGACAGGCGCCGCGCCGGCGTGAACCGTTCCTGAACGTCTAGACCACCTATCAGAACCCCGCCCGCGAGGGCGGGGCTACGCGGGCCGGGTTCTGTTAGGCACTTTGAGGCTGAATGGGTTCTTGACCGTGCCTGGGCTTGCCGTACAATGGGATTAGAGCAGAGCGGAGGCCGGTCCCGGGCTCGCCGCTCCCGGGGACGCGGCCTGCATCTCGACCAGCAGCGGCGCGGAGGATGGAATCATGCCCAAGCTGCTCACCCCCATGATCGGTCTGTTTCTGGTCGGCACCGCGGCACAGGCCAGCGTCGTCGAGTTCTACTTTTCGCCGACGAACTCGCTCTCGGGCGTGCCAAACGAGTACACCGCAAACATCAATCCGACGGTACTCCTGGATCAAAAGGCGTACCTGTGGGTGGCGGTGCTCCGGCCGGACATCTGGAACGGCATCAACATGGGTTGGGACCAGGACGTGACGGGCGGGTTCATGTACAACCCTTCCTGGGGCGCGCCGATCACGCGGCGCTGGGAGACCTCCAGCGATTTCAACCCTGTGCCTGACGACCTGATCAACCTGGTGGCTGTGGTTGCGGCAGGTCTGGGTGAGCCGGCCGACCCGCTGCACTACTTCGACGCTGCCAACAATCGCGGGCACTACGTGCTGGGCGAGCTAAGCTTCTCAACCCCGGCCGAGGTCCGCATGTTCGCGGGTGGCGGTGGAATCACTCGCAAAGGCGGCGGCACGCGGGAGATCGTCATCTTCGGCCGCGGCGGGCCCAACGACCCCGACCTGTACGTGGTCCCGGAGCCGACGGGCCTGCTGCTGCTCGGCATCGCGGCGGTCGCTCTGCGCCGGCGCTAGTTGGACCGCGGCTCTTTCGGATTGGCGGTTCGGAAGCCTCATCGAGGCGGGCCAACCGGAAAGTGAGGAAGAGAGCGTAATGAAGAAGTTTGCACTGGTAATTACCCTCGGGTTCTGCGTGGCAGCGTACGCGCAGTTGTCGACCGGCTTCGAACCGCCGACGTACAACGGCGATCCGGCGGGCATTGTGCTGACCGGCCAGGACAACTGGTATCAGCCGGTTGTGGGCAGCGCGGAGTACAAGGTCTACACGTACGCGGGCAACACGTACAACGTCCCGGACATCGGAATGGGCGGCAAGCATTTTGTCGCCGGGCGAATGGAAGGCAACCTGGCGTACGCCCGCGCGCAGCGCAACCACAACTACGGCACGTGCGACGTCTGGACGGTGACGTATGACGTGCTCGGCAAGTACACGGGCGTTCTGCCGGCCGTGGATAACCTGGGGAGCTTCGGGCTTCAGTCGTCCATAACGAACGCCTATTGGCAGAGCCTCTTCCGGTGGATGGACGTCAACAATCCGACCGCGTGGAAGCTCGGGTTCCTGACGACGGAGCACGTGCACACCGACCCGCTATTCCCGCCGGAATTCCAGAACCTGGCGGTGGATAAGTGGTATCGTGTTTCCACCCAGTTCGACGTGAAGGCGCGGAAGCTGCTCGAGGCGTCCATCCAGCAACTGCCGGGCGGCCAGGTCAAGACGGTGATCATTAACGAGACGTTCCTGAACCCGAGCTCCCCGACGCCGACCGGGTTCCGGTTCTTCACCGGCGGCGGCCCTGGCACCAGCCCGCCGGGCAACTTCGTGGCCTGGGACAACTTCAGCCTCGTGCCGGAGCCGGCTTCGCTCGTCCTGCTGGCACTGAGCGCTCTGGCGCTGCGTCGGCGCTGAAGCCCAGCCGATCATCGCGGCCACGCGACGACAGCACGCCGCGCGCAAGACTTCCGCGCCGTCGGCGCGAGGCCTCATAGCTCACGGAACCGCGCCGTAAAATGCCGCAGCGTCGGCGGCGCTTCGACGATCTCCAGCCCGCGCAACTGGTCGCGCTGCTGGAACAGCTCGACGATCGCCTCGACGACGTAGTCAATGTGACTTTGCGTGTACACGCGCCGCGGGATGGCCAGCCGGACCAGCTCCATCGGCGGCGGGGTGCCCCCCTGGCCGAACATGACACTCCCGATCTCCACGGCGCGGATGCCCCCGTGCCGATAGAGCCCACAAACGACCGCCTGACCCGGAAACCGCGCCGGCGGAATGTGTGGGCAGAAGTGCCTGGCGTCGATGTAGATCGCATGTCCGCCGGGCGGCTCGACGATCTGAATACCGGCCGCGAGCAGCTTTTCACCCAGGTACTCCGTGCTGCGGATGCGGTACTGGAGGTAGTCCTCGTGGACGACCTCTTCAAAGCCTTGCGCCATCGCCTCCAGGTCGCGGCCCGCCAGACCGCCGTAGGTTAGGAAACCTTCGGTGAGGATCAGCAACTCGTCTGCCCGCCGGACGAGTTCCGGGTCGCGGAGCAGCAGCAGGCCGCCGATGTTGACCAGCCCGTCTTTCTTGGCGCTGATCGTCGCGCCGTCCGCGAGATCGAACACCTCGCGTACGATCTCCCGCACGCTGCGATCCTGCTGACCCGGCTCGCGCTTCTTGATAAAGTACGCGTTCTCGGCAAAGCGACATGCATCGAGAAACAGCGGCAGCTTGTAGCGGTCGCACACCTTCCGCACGGCGCGGATGTTTTCCAGGCTGACCGGCTGCCCGCCGCCGCTGTTGTTCGTCACGGTAATCATCACCAGCGGGATGGCCGTCGGTCCGACTTCCTTGATGAGCGCTTCGAGTTTGGCGACGTCCAGGTTGCCCTTGAACGGATGCCGCGTGCGCGGGTCCTGGCCCTCGTCGATGACCAGGTCGACCGCGCGGGCGCCCGAGTGCTCGACGTTGGCGCGGGTCGTGTCGAAATGGTTGTTGTTGGGCACGACCTTGCCCGGGCCGCCGACCAGCTCGAAAAGAATCCGCTCGCTGGCGCGGCCCTGATGCGTCGGCAGGATGTGCTGGAAGCCCGTGAGCTCCCGCACCTTCGCTTCGAGCACGAACCAGCTCTTGGCCCCGGCGTATGACTCGTCGCCGCGCATGATGCCCGCCCACTGGAGGCTGCTCATCGCCCCCGTACCGCTGTCGGTCAGGAGATCGATGAGCACGTCTTCGGCGTGGATGAGAAACACGTTGAAGCCCGCTTCGCGCAGGATGCGTTCGCGCTCCGCGCGCGTGGTCATGCGGATCGGCTCAACGACTTTGATGCGAAACGGCTCGATGATCGTCTTCATGGCAACCCTTCCGATCCGAGCCGCGACCGTGAGGGAGCGGTCTTCCGCGGGGTGCCATGCCCAAGCCGAAGGCGCGGGCATGCCGACGCTGGGCTCCGCGCATGGCCGCGCTTCGCTTGGCCATGGCACCCAGGGCAGACGGTCCGCTCCCTCACGGTCGCGGCTCGGAATGTTGTTTTTATTACCAGGGCGTCTGCCCAGCCGTATTAGGGTCCCAGGCGCGCAGCTCTTCAAGCATTCTCGTGTAAGATGCGTCCAGGCCGGTGAACGGGTCGGATTGCTCACAAACCTGCCGGACGCCTTCTTCATAGTCGGCCAGCGCGCGCCCCGTCTCCCACCCGGTCAGTACCGACGCCGCACTCAACAGCAGCCACGCCGGAGCGGCGACAATGAGCACGCGCAGCGCCGCAGGATAGCGCGCCCGGCGCAGGCGCGGCGACAGCAGCGCGGCCAGCCCGAGCAGCGCCGCCGTCAACCCGCCGACGACCCACGGCTCACGCGGCCAGCCGGCCCCGCCACCCCAGCGCCGCAGGTCATCCGTTGCGTTTGACGAAAGCATGCCGGACAGAACCAGCGCGACCCCCACGGCGAGCACGGCCAGGAGGGCACCGCTCTGAAGGGACACCCGATTCACCGAGCGATGGGCCCCGCTCCGCAGGCACCACGCCAGGGCAGCGACGGCCACCAACGCGGAAACCACCGCCGCGGAGCTAATCCGCACCAGCCAGATGGCGCCCTTGGCGAGGGCCAAGTGCCAGCCGAAACAAAGCTCCGGGCCGTGTTGAAGACTCAGCGGCGAAATGGGCGAGGGCCGTGCGCTCGCGGACGCGTGATACGCCTTCCGCCACTCTCGCAGCGCATACGCCAGGCTACTGGTGGAAGGCGGTGGGGCCGCCGTTTTCAGCTCCTCGGCCAACAGGTCGGCGGCCAGCAGGCGCAATCCGCTCGGCGCTGGATCGAGGACCCATTGCCGCAGCAGGCGCCGCGCGACGCCCTGGCACAGCGCCGCCGCCGACGGGTCCGCGACCCCCAGGTTCTCCTCCAGTTGCCGAAGGTGCGAGACGAAGAACTGCAAGAACGGGCCGTGCGGATGGCCGATGACCTGTTCCGCCTCGACGCGGGCCGAGCCGGGACCGAAACCCAGGGCCTCGAACACCGCCGTGCGCTGCGCGATCAGATCCGGGAGGAAGTGCGCGAACTTGGCGCGTTCGAGCCCTCGGAGTACCGGCTCGAGCGTCGGCCACCATCGTTCTGCCGGAATTCCGGCCTGCTCAAGGTCAAGTATCAGGAACGCGGCCTGCTGCAAACGTCCGAGCTGTGTTCCGCGCAACTCGCGGATCATCTTCTGGAGCGTGTCGCGGTTCCTCGCCGCCGTCGTCGGATCGCGCTGCGCCGCCGCCAGCAGCGTGCTGACGTTGGCCGCGATCAGCCCTTGACGAGCCGCATCCGACAGCGTGGCGTCCGCCTGGCGCACCACCTGCGTGTAGCGCTCGCTCGTCAGGCGACGGAGTTGGACGCCGGGCAGACCAAGCCAAGTCCGGCCGATCGCGACTGCTGCCAGAATGCTCAGCGCGATTGCCCCGAGAAGCCCCCCTACCAGGAGAGCGGTCGGACGAGATTCGGAGGCCGTGGACGGCTTGCTCCGCATCGCCGCCAAGCTACGCGAGCCGCGTCAGCCCGACAAGCTTCGCGCGCGGTTTCTCGGATCGGCACGAGCGCGCGCCGGCGGTGGCGCACGGGCAGGCGTCGCGGAACTGAGACGCTGCATGGAAACCCCTCTCCCCTCTGGGGAGAGGGCAGGGCGAGGGGCGGGTTCGACGGGTTTTGACCCTCCCCCAGCCCCCTCCCTGGAAGGGAGGGGGTTTTGCTAGGCGACCCAAATGCAAAGAGCCACCGGCTTGGGCCCGGCGGCCCTTTGTTAGTTGCCTAAACTAGCTGCACCGCACGCCGTTTAGCGGCGACGCAGCACCACCAGAGCGCTCAGTGCCAGCAGCACGAGCGAAGCCGGCTCAGGGACGATGTCCAGGTTGTCCCAGGCCATGAAGTTGCCCGGAGGGCTCGTGCCAGCGCCGCCGCCGGTGAAGAACCGGAACGCGGTCGGCGTCGGGTTGGCCGGGTTAACGAAGGTCTCGTTAATCACAACCGTCTTCACCGCACCACCCGGCAGTTGCTGGATGGACGCGTCAAGCAGCTTCCGCGCCGCCACGTCGATATTGATCGAAACCCGGAACCACGTATCCACCGGCAGGTTCTGGAAGTCCGGCGGATAGAGCGGGGCGGTGGACGGGTGTTCGGTCGTCACGAACCCGTGCTTCCACGCCGTCGGCGCAGCCGGAACCATCCACGCGAACAGGCTCTGCACATAGGCGTCGGTCGTGGACGACTGGAGTGAGAAGCTTCCCAGGTTGTCTACCGCGGGCAGCACGCCCGTGTATTTCCCGAGAAGGTCATACGTGACCGTCCACTTGGCGAACGCGCCCCAGTTGTTGGCGCGCTGCGAACGGGCGAACGCGAGGTTGCCTTCCATCCGGCCGCCGGCAAACTGCTTGCCGCCCATTCCGATGTCCGGCACGGCGTAGGTGTTGCCCGCGTACGTGTAGACCTTGTAGTCCGCGCTGCCCGCGACCGGGTTGTACCAACCGTCCTGGCCGGTCATGATGGTGCCGGCCGGATCGCCGTTGAACGGCGGCGACTCGAAGCCGGTCGAGTACTGCGCGTACGCTGCCACGCAGAACCCGAGGGCGATTACCAGTGCAAACTTCTTCATTACGTTCTCCTCCTCACTTTCTCGTTGGGCTGGTCGCCCCGTTCATTCGTCCGCAAATCGGCTCGACAAGCAGGATGCGACCCAAACCCGCACTGCCACTACAACTAATGATACCTTCGTACACTCTCCTGTCCCGCGTCCGCCGCGGTGCGAACTGGCCCGCCTCGATGAGGCTTCCGAACCGCCAATCCGAAAGAGCCTAAACAGCGGGCGACGTGCGCTTCCTGCGCACCTCCTCGTCACTATGCGCAGGATACCCAGAGCGCGGGGGTCGTGTCAAGACTAAGTTGCGAAAACTAGCCCACCCCAGAAAAAATCATAAGTCGTTTGTTTGCAGTCCATTACGTTACGTAGTCAACGGCGGTTCAGCGCCAGAAACTCTTCGTTCATCGCCAGGCACGCCTGCATGAGCTTCGGCGTGTAGCCGTGCCGCAGCGACGACTGCACGATCGCGTTGCAGTCCTTCGGCAAACACTTGCCCGAAAAGCCGCGCGCGTCGGCGTACACGAACGTGTGATCGCGGCTGATCCGCGTATCCGCGAGCCAAACCTCGCGCAGCATGTTGAAGTCGACGCCGTGCGCGCGGGCGATCTCGTAGAACTCGTTCATGAACGTCACCTTGACCGCGTAGAACGCGTTCTCCATGTATTTGCACACCTCCGCGGTGACGGCGTCGCAGAAGTAGAAGTGCACCATGGAGTTGTAGTAGTGCTTGTAAAAATCCGCGGCCCTGGACGTATTCTCGACCGTCCCACCCAGCACGATGAACGCGCGCTCAGCCATGTTCCCGAAGACGTGCGCCGGCGTCTCGCCGAGGTATTCGGGCTGGAAAACCAGGTTTTTCCTGTACTTAGCCGCCAGTCGATCGGTGGTACCTGGTGCGACCGTGGAGCGGATGATGATGAGCGGGCACTCGAGCCACGAGACCACCTCCTCCACGATCGACGTATCACACGAACGATCCGGCGCCATGGGCGTCGGCACCGCCACACACGCCACGTCGCACGCGTTGACCGCATGCTTGTCCTGCGTGTAGCCCGGCTCTTGGCGCACGTCGTAGATCAGCGTTTCGGGACCGCACAGCGCGCGCATCGCGCTGCCGACGACGCCGCCGCCGACACAGGCTACCTTGGGCTTGTTCACGACGCGTTCTCCAGTATCGCAGGATCGGGTCGATCCGCCGGGCCCCGCGGGTCCCGTCGTCGCACGCTGTTGGATATCGGCTGGCGGAAAAGCGGTCAATAGCGCCATGCGTAGCGCCCGTGCGCGCGGACGGTGAGGCATCCCACGCCGTTCAGTAGATTGGTGCCGGCGGCGGCAGCGCTCGGGGTGCCATGCCCAAGCCGAAGGCGCGGGCATGCCGTCGCTGGGGTGCGAGCATGGCCGCGCTGCGCTTGGCCATGGCACCCAGCGCGGCGAGCGCCAGCGCGCTGACGGCAAGGTGGTCCGTGCTGTTTAGTAGTTCGGTGCCGGCGGCGGGAGCGGCTGAAAGCAGCGGGCGCAGCGCGGCTCGTACTCGCCCGGCCCGCCGACCATGTCTGGGTCGGTCACGGGCACCATGCGCTGCGAAAAGCGGGCCGGCGCGCCGCAGACGCGGCACGGCGCGTGCAGAATCTCAACCTGGTCGGCCATCTCCTTGAGCTGCGGCAACGGCGGAAACGGTCGCCCCCACGCGTCGTGGTCGATGCCGGCCACGATCACCCGCTGTCCGCGCGCCCGCATCATCTGGCACGCGTGCGCCAGCGCGCGCCCGAAGAACTGCGCCTCATCGATCCCCACGACCTCGCTCCCGACGCTGCCGGTAAGTGCCTGTGCGGCATCGGTGACCGCGCTGGCCGCAAACCGTTTTCCGTCATGCGTGGCGAGGCAGTCGAGCCCGTAACGCCGATCGAGCCGGTGTTTGAACGCGCGGACGGCCTGACCGCCGCACTGTGCGACCTCCAGCTCCTCGATCAACCGCCGCGTTTTCCCGGAGAACATGCAGCCGCAAATCACTTCCAGGCGACCCTGCCGTGCATGGGAATCGGCGGGCATGCGCACTCCACACCTCTCGGCGCCGGCGCAGCGTCCGAGGGCGTGTTCGCGTGCCGGGCGACTGGGGTAGGTGAACAGCGATCCGAGCGCCTGAGCAGCGTAGCGACCGCGCCGCCGTCCGCAACCCGGCACGTGGCAAGCGCATGGCCCCCCAAGGCTCGGCAGTAGAAAAGGGGCCGCCCGTGCAGGGCGACCCCTTCGCTGGCGAGAAATTCACCGTGTTCGACTAGCGCCGCCGAAACACAACCAGGCCCGAAAGAGCCAGCAGCGACAGCGTCGCCGGCTCAGGGATCCGGTACGTACGGAAGGTGTAGTCGAAGTTGGGGAATGGCTGGTAGCCGGCGTTCGCAAACACGTTCCCGCGCGGATACGGGTTACCCGTATGCCCGGCCAGGCCGAGCGAACTATTCGTCGACTTGAAGACGAGGTAGTAGGTCGTCTCGGGCGTGATGTTCACGACCGGCCAGCGGGGTTCTGCCCACTCGCCGGGCAATACGCCAACGTCCGTTCCCTCGGTCAGCTTTACGCCGCCGGCGTTGGGCAGCTTGTTCCATAGCTCGATCGTGATGTTGCCCGGCCCGCTGCCGATGCCGGCTTGCAGCTTCACGTCGGCTCCATTGATGTTGTTGGCCGCTTGCATGAACGACTGGGCCAGATCGGGCTGGCTGAACCCGGCCATGTAGGCGTTTTCCAACGCCTGTTCCTGGTCGACGATCCACGGCTGCGCCTGGGTGGCCAGCGCTCCCAGCGCGCAAACCGTCGCGACCACCAAAAGCATTCTCCGCATTACCATCTCCTCCTTCCTACATCCAGCAAAAACCACGGGAAGTGAACCGCTCCCTTCCCGCGACAG
>Ga0214473_10008305_pt1 | contig 12286 bp, 9 predicted proteins | sample RVTome_7_FD_203509 | JGI IMG/M metagenome (GOLD analysis project Ga0214473, IMG submission 203509) | Soil microbial communities from uranium-contaminated site in the Upper Colorado River Basin, Wyoming, United States - RVT98D197 | ecosystem: Environmental > Terrestrial > Soil > Contaminated >... | reverse complement strand
CGCTGGTCCGGGAAGAGGGCGTCGGCTTGCTGGTCCCGATCTGGCGTGATGACGCGGGGAACGCCGGTTTGCACGACTCGATGGCAGCTAACCTCCCGGTCGTTGGTGGCCAGGTTCTTGACGGCGTGCGATACGGGGCCGACACGAAAGACTTCGCCCCCGTTGTCCGATCCCTATCGTCAAAGGTCAAACAGGCTGTTGACGACCACGGCGCCAAGAAAGTGGGGGTGTACCTCGCCGCCTTCGATGAAGCGGTCCATATCGTCAAGCTGGCGTCCAGCGACCCGTTGCTCGCCTCAGTGCGGTGGTACGGGAGTGATGGGCTGGTTCAGAGCAAGGTCCTGATTAGCGATACGAGCGCGGCCTCGTTTGCCGCCAAGGTCGGCCTCCCGAACCCGATCTTCGGGCTGGACGAGTCCGCCGCTCGAGCCTGGAAACCTCTTGTCGAGGCTGTCACGGCAAAGACCGGGACACAGCCGGACGCCTTTGCGCTGGCCACCTACGATGCGTTATGGGTTGTCTCCAGGACCGTCGAGAGGTTGGGGCCTGGAGCGGACACGGAGAGCCTCAAAGCCGCGCTCGCGGGAATTGCCGAGGCCCACAGCGGGGCCACCGGAAGGACAAGGCTGAACGCCGCGGGAGACAGGGCCGTTGGGAACTTCGACTTCTGGGCGATCTGTAGAGAGAATGGGTCGTTCGCCTGGAAACGCGTGGCGGTGTACCAGGCTGAGGCAGGAGGACCGGGTACCGTCAAGCGCCTCGCGGGGTGTGAACCAAGAGCGTCCCCGGGAAGATAAGCCGCAGTGTTCTCGGAACGTCGCAAGAAGGAGGAGGCCCGATGAAGAGAATCGCAGCGATTGGATACGTGCTGGTAGCGGTCGCCATGGTCATGTCGGGAGGGAGTTACGGCGTGCGCGTGGCGCTTGCCGACGAAGAGGGGCCGCAGCTCCCCTCAAAGCTGCTCCTCAAGAAGGTGGTGGAGGTGCCCTCAAGGATCGACGTAGTGGTCAGGCTCGCCACGTACCCTCGAGGGTACAGGACGCCGCTTCACACGCACAAGGGACCGGGGCCTCGCTACATCCTGCAAGGGACCCTGAAGGTGGTGGAAGGGGAAAAGATAGACACCTATACGGCGGGCCAGGTGTTTTGGGAGACCGGTCTGCCGATGACTGTTGAGAATCTCGGCGAAACGGAATCCCAACACCTGATTATCGAATTGCTTCCGGTCAAATAAGAAGTGGTGGTCTAACTCTGGATCTGCTTATCGAGGTTCGAATCCTTGCCCCCCAGCACGGTAGACCACGCCGACTTTTTCCTTGACACGACCCTGGGGAGCGAATAATGATACCGCGGTGCTCGCCCTTAGGAAGAAGGCACAGGGGCTGACACCGTGCGGCCCCGCCGAGGGGGTGTCCACGACCTCTCGCCACGGCCGGCGCAAACGCACATTCCTATCAGCTCAGTTGACCCCGGCGGAAGTTGTGTAGCCTTGCCGTCATGCACGCGACGGCTTGAGGTGGGGTGGTTCGCGAGCAGCGCCGTCAAGATCAGGAGATAACCATGCCAAGAAAACTGAGCCGTAGAGATCTGCTCAAGACGGGGGCGATCGCCACGGCGGGGATCGGAGGGCTGCTTGCCCACCCCGAGTCGGCGGCGGCGCGCGCGCTCTCGGCCGATGTCGTCGTACGTCGAGGATCGGCGCACGCGGATTCAGGCGAGCATGAGTGTGCTGTCTACGCTCAGCTCCAGCCGCGCGAGCCGCGGGTGCGCGAGGTAGAACGGGATCGAGCTGCCCGGCACGCCGTCCGGGCAGAGCCACTCCTCTCCTAGCCAGTAGTGCGGGCGGAACTCGAGGCTGCGGGCCTGAAGCTCGCTCGCGAGCTCCTCGAGCCGAGGCTCGAGCCCGCTGCCCGGGATCATCAGCCCCAGGTCGCACATCGGCACGTCGAGCAGGCCCTCATCGTCCAGCTCGGCCCAGAAAGGCTCGCCCGTCGGAAAAGGCGCCCCCCTCTCCAGCGCTTCATTCACCGCCTACTCTACCGGCCAGGTGCCATGGTCGTCGGAGGCGCCGATCGCGATCGCGGACGTCGCGGTCTCATCTTTCGCGGGGAGCGTGCGTTCTGTGCGCTCCCCGCGAAACACATGCTCCGTGACGAAGGCCCGATTCCCGCGAGAGGTGTGAGGCTGGCGTCCCGCCTCAGTCGAGACCCTTGCAAGCCGAGATCTCGGCCAAGAGCTCCGCCTGGTGCGCCGGCACCGCGAGGTAGGCCTGACATTCGGCGATCAGCTCCGCGGATGGCGGAGTCGTGGCCACGAGCTCGAGCATCGCCTCGGAGTCGGGCAGGCCCGCGAGCTCCAGCCTGTTCCGCTTGTTCACCGGCACCGTGCTCGTGTACGCGACGGCCTCGGCATAGCCGCTCCCGACGACCGCTCCGCCAGCGTCTAGGATGTCCACCGGGGCCTCCTGGTACTGGTGACCCAACGCGAAGAAGAGCGACGCGCCCGTGCTCACGATGGGGCGCATGGAGAAGGTGCGGATGTCCGCCGGCACCTCGGGTCCAAACTCGAACTCCCACCCGTTCGGATACCAAGTGTTGGTGACGGCGTATTGCGTCGGGTCCGGCGTCGTCGTGCTCTTCACCCAGTCGGTCACGCGGAGCGTACCCTTCGCGGCGACCTGGACCGCGTTCGCGTCCATGTACTTGCCCGTCACCGGAACCTTCATGACCCCGGCTGGCGGCTGCGCGCTGGTCTGCCCGTAGAACTGCGCGTTCGCATTGGTATGAAAGCCGACGAACGTCATCTGCCGGTTCCCGGTGAACTGCGCGACGAAGAAGTCCCAGCCGCCCGGGCCCGATTCCTGGGTCACACCAAACGCCCGGAGCGCGTTGACGCGGACGTTCCCGGCCGTGCCCCTCTGGTGGTCGAGCCAGAAGCTCGCGGCGGTCAGGTGGATCGTCTCTCCCTTCAGCTTGATGGTGCTGGCGCTCGTGTCGAGCGTGAGGTGCGGGATCGAGTAGTAGAGCGTGCCGATATCGCCGCAGCAGGGCAGGCAGCCCGCATCGCCCTGGTAGAGGTAACCCTTCGCCGCGGTGAAGGTGAGGTCGATCTGGAGCTCGACCGCCGGCGTGGCGCCCTTATCGAAGCCGTGCGCCTTCAGGCGCATGGGGACGACGGCGCCGTCCGGAGAGGTGACGCCGTTGTCGCCCTGGGTCATGTAGAACGTGCCGGGCTTGAGCTGGATCAGGCCCGTCGTGCCGGCGACGATGGTCGGCCGCGCCTGATAGTTCCGGTCGCCCGCCTCCGTGATCGCGAGCTGCATGTCCACGACCTGGTTCTCCGTTCCGCTCAGTCCGAAGTGCTGGGCGACGGGCGGAGAGAGGAGGCTGCGGCGGTAGAGCATCAGGAGGATGCCGTAGCGCTTGCCGTTGTCCCCCGTGGCGTTCCCGACGACGTAGTACCAGCCGAACTGCGATTCGGTGTCGACGGCGTTGTCCGACGGGAACTGGAGGTTCGCGGGAGCGACGACCGGACGGTACCCGCGGGAGCGGTCCGCCCCGAGGAAGTCGAACATGACGTACGCCTGGTGCGCGGACTGCGTCTTCGCAAAGTGCATCAGCGCCTGATAACGCTCCTCGTAGCTGGGCGTGAAGAGGTCGGGATTCGCGAGCACGTCCGCCAGGTAGAAGCGCGACCTCTGGGCGAAGGCCGCGGCGCTGTTCTTAGGGCTGCAGAGCTTCTCGCGGATGTCTTGGGGGATCTGGCTCGGGTCGAACCGAACCAGCCCCAGCGCAGCCGCGACGTTCTCCTTCGTCTCCGGGTCGAGCTGGCAGAGCGCCCTGGCGGCGGCGGGAGCCGCGTGCACGGAGAAGAGAACGGCGAAAGCGAGGAAGAGCAGGACGTCGAGGCGAGAAGGTTTCATGGACATCTCCTCCAAACGAGATTCATCCCAACGTGAGATGACCCACCTCGCCCGTCCGATTTGATGATAGGCATTTCCTTTTGAGGTGGCAGGCCCAACACCCCACAGAAGCGCCCCTTGCTACCCAAAAGTATCCTCAGTTTAGCCATCTTTTGTCCCTCTTGTCCAGCAAAAATCGTGGAGGGGGGCTTGAGGAAGCTCTTGGATAAAAGGAACGTTAAAGAGGAGGTTTTTGCCCAGACCTCTCCCTTCCGTTTCAATGCTTCAAAACAGACCATGGAGGAGACCACTGATCAGCTAGGCCACAGCGCTGCTGGGAGGGGCATGGGGGGCATAGGGCCACAGCTCCAGGTGGGTTAAGATCTTCTCGATGACCTCGGGCTGGTCAATCAAGGCAATGATACGCATCGCTCCCCCACACCAGGGGCAGATCAAGGGATCGGCCTCATAGACCTTCTTGATCAATTGGCCCCAGCGCTGTTTTAAGGCAGGAGAGACTGAGGGGGGCTTTCTGCTGCTCAGGAGTTAGTCGGTAGGGAAGGTGCAGTGTGATACCCGTGGGGGGTATCAGATCTGGGTGCGCCTGGGGTGCGGTTTGGGTGTCTGTATTGCGTTATTTTGCCTGATCCTGCCAAGATAACTCCTGGAAATCATTGATTTCACGTGGCCGACCGACGAACTCTGGATCTGCTTATCGAGGTTCGAATCCTTGCCCCCCAGCCATTGATTCTCGCAGGCTATAGGCCCGCTGTGCATCTCGCTAAGCGGGCCTTTTGCGTTGTCAAGGGGCGAGGTTACACGGACGTGGCGGGTGGTTTGCACCTCTTCCGCAAAAGGTGCCGATATCCCCCCAGCACGGTAGACCACGCCGACTTTTCCCTTGACACGACCTTGGGGAGTGAATAATGATACCGCCGTGCTCGCCCTTAGAAAGAAGGAACAGGGGCTGACACGGTGCGGCCCCGCCGAGGGGGTGTCCACGACCTCTCGCCACGGCCGGCGCAACAGCAAATTCCTATCAGCTCAGTTGACCTCGGCGGAAGTTGTGTAGCCTTGCCGTCCTGCACGCGACGGCTTGAAGTGGGGTGGCTCGCTCGGTGGCGGCGCCCCTCCACACCGGGAGAGAGACCATGAGAAAAGCGATCGTCACAGCGCTCACTTCGTTGCTGATCAGCGCCGGCGTTGCCTCGGCCCAGACCACGAGCGCTCCGTCGGCCCCGTCGACGGCGCCCTCTGACGTCGGGCGACTCAGCATCAGCGCCGAGGCCCTCCTCTGGTGGTTCAAGGGCAGCCCGGCCCCGGTGCCGCTCGTGAGCACCGGATTTCTCACCGACGCAGGGACGAAGGTCTTGCTGGGCGGGAAAGACCTCGACACCAACCCCAACTCCGGCTTCCGGGTGACGGCCGGCTACTCGCTGACGGACCGGTGGGGCGCGGAGGGGAGTGTCTTCTACCTGGTGGACCGCTCCACCAGCCGCACGGCCAGCTCGTCCGGCCAGATCGGCTCGCAGGATCTCCTCATCCCCTTCTTCGACGTGACCGCGCCCGGCGAGAACACGACCGGCCTCTCCTCCCAGGGCCAGTTCGCCGGAAGTGCAAAGGAGGAGCTCAGCAATAGCTTCCTCGGCGCCGAGCTGAACGGCACCATGAAGCTGCTCTCGGCGGCCCCGTGGCGTGTGGACCTGCTCGGGGGCCTCCGGTATTTGAATCTGCGCGAGACCTACACCTTCACCACCAGCAGCCCGAATATCCCGCCGCAGCCTGTCGATGTCTTCCAGACAAAGGACGAGTTCGACGCGACGAACAACTTCTACGGCGCCCAGCTCGGCGTGCGCGCCCGCTATGACCAGGGGTCCTGGTTCGCGAACAGCGCCGTCAAGTTCGCCCTCGGCGCCATGGTCCAGTCCGTTGACATCGACGGCTTCCTGGAGACGAACGACTTCAACGACTTCGGCCCGGTCCAAAGGTTTGCCGGCGGCTACTTCGCTCAGCCGACCAACATCGGCCGCCATTCCCGGAGCGTGTTCGCGGTGGTGCCGGAGGTTGGGCTCAACATCGGCTATCGGATCACCGAATGGGTGTCTGTCTTCGCGGGCTACACGTTCCTCTACACGAACAGCGTCGTCCGGCCCGCCCAGCAGATCGATCGGAATATCAACCCGACGCAGAGCGCCTCGTTCGAGGGCTCTCCGCCCACACCGCTGGAGGGCCCGGCCCAACCGTCTTTCAGGTTCCACGGTTCGGACTTCTGGGCCCAGGGCCTCAACGTGGGGCTCGTCGCCCGCTTCTAGCTAGGAGAGGGTATAGACTATGAATACGAAGCATCGTCCCCTGTTCTTCTTTTGCCTCCTTCTCGCCGCCACCGTTGCTGCCTCGCGGCTGGTCGCCCAGGCCGCCTCTCCCACCGCGTCTGAGGGGGAGAAGTTGGAGCGCCAGATGTGGGCCGACATGAAGGCAAAGAACTGGCCCGCGGTCGAGGTCAGGATCGCCCCGGCGTTCCAGTCAGTACACCCCGACGGCGTGCGCGACCGCGCTGGAGAGATCGCCCTGATCAAGGGTTTGAAGCTCGGCGAGTACATGCTCAAGGACTTCAAGGTCACCCAGAACGGCGACGACTTGATTGTGACGTACTGGATCTCGGTTCAGGAGACCATCGACGCCAAGAGGCTCTCAACCAAGCCGGCGATGCGCCTGAGCATCTGGAAGAAGACCCGTGCCGGTTGGCAATGGATCGCGCACGCGAACCTGAACCCGATGTAATAGGCGCTCGCTATCCCGTTCACGCCTTTTGGCGGTCAGGTCGTGAGATCGCCGAGGGCGTGTCCACGACCTCTCGCCACGGCCGGCGCAAAAGCAAATTCCTATCAGCTCAGTTGACCTCAGCGGAAGTTGTGTAGCCTTGCTGTCATGCACGCGACGGCTCAAGGTGGGGTGGCTCGCGAGCAGCGCCGGCAAGATCAGGAGATGACCATGCCAAGAAAACTGAGCCGTAGAGATCTGCTCAAGACGGGGGTGATCGCCACGGCGGGGGTCGGAGGGCTGCTTGCCCACCCCGAGCTGGCGGCAGCGCGCGCGCTCTCGGCCGATGTCGTCGTCGTCGGAGCGGGGTACGCTGGTCTGGGCGCCGCCTGGGAGCTGTTCAAGCACGGACAGCGCGTCATCGTGCTCGAGGCCAACCCTCGTGTCGGCGGACGCGTCTGGTCGTCCCAGCTCTCGGACGGGACCTTGTTCGAGATCGGTGGCCAGTGGGTGAGTGACGCGCAGCCGGACATCCGCACCCTCATGACGGAGTTGGGGATGGGGAACAGCATCTACCCGACGTACGACGAGGGCAACAACGTCTTCGTGGGCGCCAACGGCACGGTCGCGCAATACAATCCGAACAATCCCGATCCGTTTCAGGCTCTGCCGCCCATCGACGATGCCGCGAAGCTGGATGTCGGCGCGGCGTTCCTCACGTTCCAGGCGATGGCGTCGGTCGTGAACGTCAATGCCCCCTGGGAGGACCGGCCGTTTCCCCAGATCCCGGGCCTCCTGGGGCCGCAGACCACGGCCGAGGCCGACCAGTGGACCGTGGACTCCTGGATCGATCTCAACGTCGTGACCGACGACGCGAAGGCGCTGCTTCGTGTCTCGGTGGCCGGCGCGACGGGCGTGAACACCGGGGCGATCTCCTTGCTTCACTGGCTCTTCTACCTGCAGACCTTCGGCGGCAACTTCCTGAATCTCTCGGGCTCGGGAGCGGGCCAGGCCGAGCAGTTCCGGGTCGCGCCGCCGGGCGCTCAGCAGATGGCCTTGCTCATCGCCGACCGCCTCGGCCCCGGCGCGGTGCGCGTGGGCTCACCGGTCAAGTCGATTCAGCAGAGCGACCGCGGCGTCACGGTGATCACCGCGACCGGGCTGGTGGTGAACGCGCGGCGGGTGATCGTGGCAGCGCCGTCGACGCTCGACACCTTCATCCGCTACGATCCGATCCTGCCGCCCGACCGGGCCCAGCTCCAGCAGCGCGTGCCGCTGGGCACGGTGTGGAAGATCTGGCTTGTCTACGACCGGGCCTACTGGCGCGAGCGGAACCCCCCGCTGACCGGAGAATCGATTTCCATCTTTCCCGGTGACTTTATCCCGAACGCTCGGGACGGCGGCGGACCGGTGGGGCAGAACACGCCCGGCCTGATGATTTGCTTTGTCGTGGGCGACGGCGCCCGGGCGTTCAACGCGATGACCCGCGAGGCCCGCAAGGCCCAGGTCCTCAGCGAGATGGTTCACCGCTTTGGTGCGCCGGCGGCGCAGCTCTCGCCCACCATCCGCTTCCCCGCCGTGCCCCCCCAGAACCCGGCGCCCGACAACTACTTCGAGTTCAACTGGGCGATCGACGAGTTCGCCCGGGGGGATTTCGGCGCCGTCCCCGGCCCGGGCGTCTACACCGGCGTCGGGTTCGGGCCCGCCATCCGCGCGCCCTTCTGGCGCATCCACTGGGCGGGCGTCGACACGGGGACGACCCAGTACGGCAGCTTCAGCAGAGCCGTCAACTCGGGTAAGCGGGCCGCGGCGGAGGTGCTGGCGGCCTAGTGCTGCCGCACGCTCGGCGCGACCGCCTTCCTCGCGGAGGCGCTGGCGCTGCTCGCCGACCGGGTGCCGGTGGCGCTCGTCCGGGCCGACAGCGGCTTCTTCGAACAGGCAATCCTCGTCGCCCTGGAGGCCGCGGCGCTCCCCTATGCCATCGCCGCGCGGTTCACGAGCCTTCTGCAGGCCGGGGTGAGTGGCCTCACCTTCCGGCCCTTCGGCCCAGGCCTCGAGGTCGCCGAGCTGCTGTTCCCGGCGCGGCGGTGGACCCGGGCGCGCCGGATCGTGGTGGTGCGGGAAGAGGTAGCCGTCCGGCCCGCCGCGCGCGGCCGAGAGCTCCTGCAGGTGTCGGGCTACCGCTTCCATGCGGTCGTGACGACGCTCACCATGCCCCCCGAGACGGTCTGGCGGACCTGCAACGGGCGGGCCGACAGCGAGAACCGCATCAAGGAACTCACGCACGCCTTCGGGGCCGACGGGTTCTGTTCCCGGCGCTTCGCGGGGACCGAGGCGGCCCTCCGCTTCATCTGCCTCCTCTACAACCTGGTTGGAGAGTTCCAGCGAAGCCTGGGGCACGTCACGCTGCGGACGCTGGCGACCCTGCGGACCACCCTCTTCGCGTGCGGGGCGATCCTGGGGGCGGATGGGCGACAAACCCATGCTCCGGCTGTCTCGCGCCAAACCGTGGCAGGCGACGTTCCTTGCGTACCTCCAACGCCTGCTCCCCACTGCCGCTAACTGCAATGCAGTTCCGGCAACCGACGCTAACCTATGAGGTTAACTGCAACATTTGGGTTGAATCGTCAGTTCGGTCGGAAATGATTATGGGGCGAAGGTCGGGTACGAATTCAGATTCCTGTCCGATAACCGTCACGCGAGAAGGGCGGCGTTCCCGACTACCCAGGTGGTGGAAGGCGGTGGCTCGCGTTACCTCAGAGAGATCGGCTTGAACTGACAGAAATTGTCACTTACGCCTAAAATATTCGTCAAGAGTGGCCATTCTATTCTGAGAAATTTCTGGGTGAAGAAAGCTTGTGCGACAGATACTCAGAGGATTATAAGCGCAACTATATTAAAACAATAACAAATTATCGATTCTGTGGCGAGGAGATGGGGTCATTAACTGTGCTGGACAATTATTGGCATGGATGTTGCTCCCTTTAGCTCCGTGCACGTCCCAATGAACGGTGCCTTCCGGCCCCTAGTGGCTTCCAGTTTTACAGGACCTGAAAAGAGGAAACAACCATGCTGCATCGATTGCGCTAAATGGAGACAAGTAAAAGGCTTGACACGTTGATGCGTGACACCCTCTGCTCGTAGCAGAGGGTAAATAGTATGGGTCCGCAGTGAGTAGAGCACTTCACCCCCGTATTGCGGAGAACACGTAATGCGCCAGACATCGAAGAGCGTGGCCGTTGTGATGGTGCTTCTGCTGGGTATCGGGCTCGTCGTCCCGCCGGGAGCCTTTTCGCCCGCGCCCCGCGAGGCCCTCGCCGGCCCGCCGTCCGCGACGGGCGGCGGCCACGGGCCGAGTCACGTTTCTGACGAGGCCCTCGTCCGGTTCCAGCCGGGCACGACCGGCGCCGCGATGGCGGTCGCGCACGCCGCGGCTGGGTCCTCGGTGGCGAAGGTGTTCGGCCTGGTGGACAATCTCCATCTGGTCAAGCTGGGGCGCGGCGTGGACGTGAAGCGGGCGATCGAGCGCTACCGGCAGCACCCGGACGTCCTCTACGCGGAGCCCAACTGGATCGTGGAGGCGGTGGAAACGACGCCGTACGACACGTGGTTCGCGGACCTGTGGGGGCTCAAGAACACCGGCCAGTCGGGCGGGACGGTCGATGCCGACATCGACGCGACGAACGCCTGGGACCGTACCACGGGGAGCAGCAGCGTGGTGGTGACCGTCATCGACACTGGCGTTGACTACACGCACCCCGACCTTTCCGCCAACATGTTCCAGGACGGGTACGACTTCGTGAACAACGACGGGGATCCGATGGACGACCACAACCACGGCACGCATGTGTCCGGCACCATTGGCGCCGTCGGCAACAATTCGCAGGGCGTGGTGGGCGTGAACTGGAACGTCAAGATCATGGCCTGCAAGTTCCTGAACTCGTCGGGCTCCGGCTCCATCGCGGGCGCGATCTCGTGCATGGACTACGTCAAGACAATGAAGGACAACGGCGTGAACATCATCGCCACCAACAATAGCTGGGGGGGCGGGGGGTTCTCCCAGGGCATGCTCGACGCCATCGAGGCGCATCACCAGGCCGGCATCCTCTTCATCGCCGCCGCCGGCAACTCCAACTCCAATAACGACCCAGGCGGTTTCTATCCCGCCAGCTACTACGTCCCCAACCTGATCGCGGTGGCCGCCACCACGCGGACGGACGCCAAGGCCTCGTTCTCGAGCTACGGCCGTCACAGCGTCCATCTCGGGGCGCCCGGCGACCAGATCCTGAGCACGACAAGGAACAACACCTACAGCACCTTCAGCGGCACCTCCATGGCGACCCCGCACGTCACCGGCGTGGCCGCCCTCGTCAAGGCCCAGTTCCCCGGGGCCAACTGGATCGCGATCAAGAACCGGATCCTGGCGGGCAGTGAGTACACCGCCTCGATGGCCAGCACCACCATCACCGGGAAGCGTCTCAACGCCTACGGCGCTCTCACATGCCTCAACTCGGTGGTGCTCGCCCGGCTGCGCCCCACTCTGAACACGGTCGTGGGCGCGGTGGGGACCCCGATCAACCTCGACGCCCTGCACATCAACTGCGCCGCCCCCAACGGCCCGGTGGACGTGACCGTGAATCCCGGCAACCAGGTCGTGACACTGCAGGACCTCGACGGTGATGGTATCTACACCGGGCAGTGGACGCCGCCCGCCGGCGGCACTTACACGCTGACGTTCCCGGGCAGCGACGTCGTCCAGGTCTCCGTGCGCCAGCCGTACAACTACGCCTCAACGAGTTACAGCTACCGCACGATCGCCGGGGCGAGCCTGAACTTCGGCGACGACTCGACGGCGTCGATCACGCCCGGGTTCCCGATCCTGTTCGGCGGAGGGAGCTTCAATACCCTCTTTGTCAGCAACAACGGCAACGTGAACTTCACCGCGGCGTTCCCGGACTACGCCAACTCGTCTCTGACCACGGCGCCGGCCTCGGCGATCGGCACACTGGTCGCGCCGTTCTGGGACGATCTCTACTCCCTTGGTGGTAGCCCGCAGAACGTCTTCTGGGCCGTCACCGGGTCGACGCCGAACCGCGAGCTGGTCGTCGAGTGGCGAGACGTGCGGCACTACTCGTGCTACGCCGACGGCACGGCAACCGTGCGTTTCCAGGTCGTCTTCTTCGAGGGGAGCAGCGACATCCTGTTCAACTACGCCGACACGTTCTTCGGAGGCGCCTGCACCGCGTTTGACCGCGGCGGCTCCGCCACCATCGGAGTGCAGACCGCCTCCAACCAGGCGACCACGTTCAGTCTCAACTCGCAGAGCCTCACCAACGGCATGGCCCTTCTGTGGACCATCGCCGCGCCACCCCCACCGACGGCCGCCGACCAGACGGTGACGACGCCGGAGGACACGCCGAAGACCCTGACCCTCACGGGCTCCGACCCGGAAGGCGACCCGCTGACCTTCACCGTGGTGAGCGGCCCGGCGCACGGGATGCTGACCGGGACGCCGCCGAGCCTGGTGTACACGCCGGCGGCCAACTACCACGGCCCGGACGGCTTCACCTTCACGGCGGGCGACGCGACGACGACGAGCGCGCCGGCGATGGTGACGATCACGGT
>Ga0214473_10008304_pt1 | contig 12288 bp, 11 predicted proteins | sample RVTome_7_FD_203509 | JGI IMG/M metagenome (GOLD analysis project Ga0214473, IMG submission 203509) | Soil microbial communities from uranium-contaminated site in the Upper Colorado River Basin, Wyoming, United States - RVT98D197 | ecosystem: Environmental > Terrestrial > Soil > Contaminated >... | reverse complement strand
GTTTTGTTCGGTTGGACGGCCGCTTTGGCGACCTAGCAACCTCACTATGTTCGGTTGTGGCGTGCTCTGCCACCGCCGGCGATTAGTTGCGATTTCGCCAAGCGATAGCGTTCTTTCTTACCGACATTTTATCACCAAATAAAAAAAAGGGAACCCTATTGCTAGGATTCCCTGCTTCGTTTCTTTCTTAATCTTTCCAAGTGCCGGATCAGTTTTTTGGATGGCACCCAGTTCCTCGGAAAAGCTTGATTCTCCAAGGCGAAGATGATCTTATCGGGCGTCGCCACCGGCGACTTTCGCTCTTCCATCCCGGTGATCAGGTTCTGGTAGCCGTGGTATTTCCCCGGCCGCATCAGGTGCTGGACCAGTATGGTGAGAGTTTCCATCGAGGTCAGATTTCCAAAGAGCCGGTGCCAACACCAGTGCAGATCGGATGGGATGCCTTCGATGATGTTGCGGTATTGCTGGCCTCCGCCCCGAGAGCGGGGAACGAGGTGGTGCTCCTGGGGAAAGATGTCCCCCTTCTTATCCGTTGGCCAAGGCGGTTTGTACTTAGGCATCCTCGTCCTCGAGAGAGGATGGTCGGCGATGATGCGGCGACGGCGAAAGAATGGCCGTCCGGCTTTCCTGCGAGTTGGTTCGATAGAAGACAATTGTTTCTTCCGGAACCCCTTCTTCGTTGTTTTCCTTTTCCACCCGGGCCTCGAGATGATCTCGGGGTTTGATCATTCGGCCGTTGATGAGCTTAGCGAGTTCGGTTACCACTCTCTTCTCGATCACGCGCACCACCGGCCGAGCGCCGGACTGTCGATCGCCCAGGGATTCCCGCAGAAGATAATCCAACACCGGCGGGGAGAAAGTGAGAACGAAGGCCGGGGCCTTCCTCTTCTTGATCACCTTCCTTTTGACCCGCTTCTGTACCTTGGCGAGCTCTTTCTGGAGGATCCGCTCGTAATCGCGGTGCGTCAGGAAGTGAAAGACGACCAGCCGGTCCAGCCGATTGAGGAACTCCGGAGCCAGCTCCCGTTCCGCCTTCGCCTTGACGGTGGCGTAGATCCGTTTGTTGATCTGGGCAATCTCTTCGTCGGTCATCTTGGAGAAATCCTTGCGGGAGGATTGCTCGGCGGTGGAGAACCCCAACTTGCCGGAGAACTCCTTCATGATCTCTACCGCGCCCAGATTGCCGGTGAGAATGATGATCGATTGAGTGAAATCAACCTCTTCGCCGTGGTTGTTTCGGATCTTTCCCTTGTCCAGGATCTTGAGGAGAATGTTGGCAAAGGAGCTATTGCCGTTCCAACCGGAGGAGAGAAGGGCTTTCTCGGCCTCGTCGAAGAGAACGACGCGCGGCGCCTTCCCTCCCGCGAAAAGCGGCGGTTGATTGTGCCCCACATAGGAGGGCGGTGATCCTAACAGCACGGTGACGGCGTGGTCGAGTGAACCGCCCATCGCGCCGCAATCGATCGTCCAGATGCTAGGCAATGCCACTCTCTCGATCGGCGGATTGGATTTGGAGTGAACGGGACAGCATTTCGGTACTTCTCCCGCCCGCTGTTCTTCATCGCTGTATTCCACGAGACATTCGTGGTAGCGAGAGCAGCGCCAGACGATCTTCTTGGTGAAACAGTTCGCGAGCGCTTCCGCCGCCAGAGTCTTGCCGGTCCCGGTCGGGCCAAAGAAGGCCAGAACCGCGATCGGGTGTTCGGGATTGTTCAACCCGGCAAAGGCGCGTTCCAAGGCGCGGGTGATTTCTCGAATGGCCCGATCCTGACCGATCAGCCGTTCTTTAAGACCGCGTTCAATGTCCCGCGTCGGCGAAGGGCTTTCATTGGGTGCGACGAGTTTGTCAGTCATCGCTTTCCTCCTCGCGAGAATCGGGATCGACGTCTTCCTCGCTGAGACCGTCGGCCTCATCGTCGCCGATCTCTTCTTCTGGATCCGTTCTGAGAGAGGTTCGAAAATCGGGAAATGTGAGATCCGGAACCTGATGGTCATCCCCTTCATCTTTGGGAGGAAATTCCATCAATACTAGAAAGAGCGCACCGTCTTCACCCTTCCCAATTCCCCAGTTGTATTCTGCGACCGGATCGGCGAGTTGGAGGAAATCATAGAAGGAGTAAAGATATTTCGCGAGATGGTCAACTACTTCCATCTCCATTGTCTCCCAGCGTTTGCTGAGGCGAAGCATCATCACTTGACGGGGTTCCATCTCTCCTCCTTACCGATGGGTTTTGGGGTGCTCTTACTTTTTCTTGATGAAAAAAGAATAACACGCTCGGAAAGGGGGGTAAACCTAGGATATACTGGGCGGTGATGCATATTGCGATTGACGCCCAGCCGCTTCTGGAGCAGAGTGCCGGAGTAACCTATTATTCCAAAGGTCTGATTGAAGCCGTCCTGAAGCAGGACCAAAAAAATCACTATGATCTCCTGCTCTGGCGGCTGTTCCCCAAAAAACCGCTGGCCATGTTTGGGGGAGGATGGAATTTTTCTTACCGCTACCAGCGCTTTTTTCCTTACAAGGTTTTCTATAAATTGCATAAGTTGGGAATCGATATCCCGTTGGAGTTATTCTTCGGCCGGCACGACCTGTATTTTTTTTCCAACTTTGTGATCTACCCCCATTTCAAAGGAAAGAGTGTGATATTGATCCATGACCTGACTTTCGAGAAGGTTCCCCAGTACGTTGCCCGAAGAAACGTGGAGTTTCTGCGGAAATTTGTGCCGCCCTCGGTCGCTAAGGCGGATCACGTCGTGGTCAATTGCGAATTCACCAAGAAAGAGTTGATTGAGTCCTATCGCGTTCCGGCCGAAAAAGTGACCGTCGCCTACCCGGGAGTGGATCCGAAATCTTTCTACCCGCGGAGCGCAAAGGACAAGGAGGAGATCAAGAAGAAATACGGCATCACCAAGCCGTTCCTTCTCTTTCTCGGCACGCTCGAGCCGCGCAAGAATGTTCCCGCCATTCTCAAGGCCTATGCCGATCTGCCGAACCGCCGTGATTTTAACCTGGTTCTGGCGGGGAAAAAGGGTTGGCTCTTCGAAGAAATTTTCCGAACCGTGGCGGATTTGGGGCTGGAGGAGGACGTGGTTTTCACCGGCTATGTTCCGGAAGAGGATCGGCCCAAATTGATGTCCGCCGCGGAGGTTTTTGTTTTTCCTTCTTTCTTTGAGGGTTTTGGGATGCCGGTGGTGGAGGCGCAAGCCTGCGGAACGCCGGTGGTGACCTCCAATACAACCTCCCTGCCGGAGGCGGCGGGGGATGGGGGAGTGCTGGTGGACCCCCGCGACGTCGGGGCGATCGGCAATGCCATCGCGGAGATTCTTTCCTCCCCTTCGTTGCGGGACGAGCTCATCAGGAAAGGACTAAAAAATTCCCGCCGGTTCCGCTGGGAGGATTCGGGCCGAAAACTCGTTAAAATTTTTAATGGATTAAGCGCATAATTATGGTATATTCTTCAACAGTGGTATTAAAGATTTTGGTTTTAACATTAGCTTTTCTGTCGTTAGCCCGACAGGCGCACGCTTATCTTGATCCTGGGACAGGGAGCTATTTCGTCCAGATTTTGATCGCCGGTATCGCCGGTGGGGGCTATCTAATCGTAACTTTTTGGAGCAAGATCAAGGGTTTCTTTTCGTCCATCCTAAAGTCCGGGAAAAAGGAGAAAAAGGACGATGGAAAAAACCGCTAACGTCCCCAGCTCTTTTCGCGACCCCAGCGGATTCCTTTTTGTCCACGAGGGTATTCTCTATCGCCAAATTAATAAATCCTATCAACCGGATTTTGATCTTTTGATCGGTTCTGGTCTCTATCAGCGTTTGGTTAAGGAGGATCTGATGATCCCGTTCAAGAAGGTTTCTCTCGATCTGGCTCCAACCGGGGACGCCTACCAGGTCGTTCAGCCCCAGGTGGTCGATTTTATTTCCTATCCCTACGAGTGGTGCTTCAGCGAATTGAAAGATGCGGCGCTGCTAACCCTCAAAATTCAAAAAATGGCGTTGGAATACGGGATGAGTCTGAAGGATGCGAGCGCCTACAACGTCCAGTTCGTGGAAGGCCGACCGATTCTGATTGACAACCTCTCGTTCGAAAAGCACGAGGAAAAGCCGTGGGTCGCTTACCGCCAATTCTGCCAGCACTTCCTGGCGCCGCTGGCGCTGGCCTCCTACAGCGATATCCGCCTGATCCAGCTGATGCGCGTCTACATCGACGGCATTCCTCTGAACCTAGCGGCAAAGCTTCTTCCCAAGAAAGCGCTCATCCGGCCCCAGCTCCTGGCGCACCTCTACTTGCACGCCAAGAGCCAGCAGTTTTTTGCCGGCCGGCCACAATCCGGGGGGATGGAGCGGGCGATAAGGTTCCGAAAGAGCCAGCTTTTGGGGCTGATCTCAGGTTTGGAGGGAGCGATTCGGGGGTTGGAGTGGAAGCCCCGCGGCACCGAATGGGCCGATTACTACGAGAATACCAACTACTCGAGGGGAGCGTTCAGGAACAAGGCGGAGATCGTGGAGAGGTTCGTTAGGTCTGTCAAGCCCAGGGTCGTCTGGGACCTGGGCGCCAACACTGGGGAGTTCAGCCGGGTGGCAATGAAAAGTTCAAAGTTAATAGTTTCTAGTGACATCGATCCGGCGGCGGTGGAGCTAAACTATCTTGAGGTAAAGGCGAAGAGTGAGAACAGGATTCTTCCTCTGGTTTTGGACCTGACCAATCCCAGCGGCGGAATTGGTTGGGCGGGTTCGGAGCGAATGCCCCTTGCCGAGCGGGGACCGGCCGATACGGTGATGGCGTTGGCGCTGGTCCATCACCTCGCCATCTCCAACAATCTCCCGTTCGCCAAGATCGCCGAATTTTTCGCGCAGATCTGCCGATCCTTGATCATCGAGTTTGTGCCAAAGGAAGATTCCCAGGTCAAACGCTTGCTGGCGACGCGGGAGGATATCTTCGCCCACTACACCCAGGATGATTTTGAGAGAGAGTTTGGAAAATTGTTTACCGTGATGGCAAAAGAACCGGTTAAGTGGTCCAAAAGAATTGTTTATCTCTTCAGGAGAAAAAACTAATGTCTTCAAAACTGCCCGGCCTTAAAAAGCTATTTAACTTCCCGCTTCACCCGTTTTTATTTGCGGCATTTCCGGTTATTTTCCTTTACGCCTACAACATCGAGGAAACAAGTATTTCAATGACCTTCAAGCCACTTCTCTTGATTTTGATAGGCTTGGTATTTTTCTTATTTTTGGGAAAGTTAATATTTAAGAACTTGGTTAAGTCTGGATTATTTACTTCTTTGGGAGTTTTAATTTTTTTCTCCCACGGCCACCTCCACAATCTGATCGGATCACTAAAGTACCAATTGATTGGAATTGATCTGGGTACCGATGACACTCTTTTTGCGATTTGGGGAATTTTGATTGCTGCGGCGTTCTTCATCCTTCTTCGCACCAAGCGTGATCTTAAAAAACTGACCGGTTTCTTGAACTTTGTTTCTTTGGTTCTAGTTTTGTATCTGCTGACTACATCCTTGTCTCACGAGATTGGGCGTTTGTTCGCTTCTCCAGAGCCGAATGAATCTACCATTCAAGCAACGGGGAAAGGCATTGGTTACAAGCCTGACATCTACTACATCATTTTGGATCGCTACGACGCGAGCAAGACCCTAAAGGATAATTACGGTTTTGATAACAGCCATTTCACGGATTATCTGGAGGAAAAAGGATTCTACGTTGCCAAAGATAGCTTTTCTAACTACCCCCGAACCTACCTCTCTCTAGCCTCTTCCCTGAATATGGAATACCATGAACCTCCGCTGATCGGGGGTCCGGATCCACTCATTGCCGAGCAGGCCTTGGCAAAATTTTTAAAGAGCCAAGGATACCGCTATTTACACATTGGTTCCTGGACAAGAGCGACCCGGACAAACCCTCTTGCTGATATTAACTATGTTGATACGGAGTTGTACCTCAATTTAGACGAATTTACGCTGCGGTTGGTAGAAACAACCGCTTTTGCACCGATCGCCCGCCGGCTTTCATTTGGCCCCAACATTTCCGACTATCACACCTACCACCGGACTCGGGCGATTTATCAATTTGACCGGCTGACCGAGGTTTCCCAGAACCAACCGAGCCCCAAGTTCATTTTTATGCACGTCCTCTTGCCGCACGATCCCTACGTTTTTGGTCCAAACTGTGAGAAGGAAGATCCGCAGGGGAGCACGATTGAAATGTATCTTTCAAATTTGTCTTGCGTTAACAAACTTGCCACGCAGGCTGTGAATACCGTTCTCGATAATTCCGCTCAACCTCCGGTGATCGTGATTCAAGGAGATGAGGGGCATTACGCGATGAAGTATCCGTATGTGAAAAGGACCGATTATCGCCAGATTAATCCTAAAACACTCCAGGAAAGAGCTCGGATCCTCAATGCCTACTACTTACCGGGTGTCGATGAAAGCAAAGTTCTTTATCCGTCCATCACGCCGGTTAATTCTTTTCGAGTAATTTTAGATGTTTATTTTGGAGCAAATCTGGAACTTCTTCCGGACCGTAGTTATATCTTTGAAAATGACAAAAACAACCCCTGGTATTACGATTTGGATGGTCCGGTCGAGTTCATTGATGTGACCGATAAGGTAAGATAGTGGGACAAAAGATGAAGAGCACTGACGGGAAAATCCGCAAAATCTGGGTGGTTTATCCTTTCTTCTTGGCGGCGTTTCCGGTTTTTGCGCTCTACTACCACAACGCTTCGGAAATTCTCCCATGGGTTTTCGTCAAGCCCCTAATTGCCTCCCTTCTTTTGGCCGCGCTGATTTTTGGTGGGGCGAAACTTTTGCTTAAGGATTGGCATAAAGCCGGGCTGCTAACCGGATTGGTAATTTTGATAATTTTCTCCCACGGCCACATTCACAGCGCGCTCGCGTACCGGTTCGAGAATCTTTTCGCTCAAGGACAATACAAATTCTTTGGTTTTTTGTCATTGGGGATCGATGACATTCTTGTTGCGGTTTGGACCGTTACCGGATTAGCGCTCTTGATTTTTCTTTGGCGGACTAAACGCAGCTTCTCTTCGGTTACCAAGTTCTTGAATTTCTTCGCTATCTTCCTCTTTGCGGTTCCCACGGTTACTTCGGCTTTTTACAAGATCGCAAACATTAAGCCCCGGGTTTTGCAGGAGATCGATTCGAAGATCGGCCAAGAGGTTACGCTGAAAGTTGAGGAAGGGGCGGTTAAGCCCGATATTTACTATATTATTTTGGACCGCTACGCCGGGGAATCAACGCTGAAAGATTTGTACGGATTCAATAACCGTGAATTTCTGGATTTCCTAACTGAGAAGGGATTTTACGTCGCAGAGCGAAGCACGATGAACTATCCCCGCACCCTTATTTCTCTGGCCGCTTCATTGAACATGGAGTACATCAACTTTCTTGCCGAAATCGCCGGGGAAAATACCAGCGATCAAACCTTTGCCTATCCGCTTCTAAACAACCATAAGGTCGGGGAGCTATTGAAATCCCAAGGTTATCGTTACCTGCATTTGGGTTCTTGGTTTGAACCAACCAAGGTTAGCCCGCTGGCCGACCAAAACTTTATCATGGGAGATCTGTACCTTGGGATCGACGGGTTCTCAACGGAGCTTTTGGAAACTACCCTCCTTGCCCCGATTATCCGCCGATTATCTTCTCGGACTTCCTCTTTCGAATTCGACACTCAGCACCGAAACCGAATTCTTTACCAGTTTGAGAACTTGGAAAGAATTCCGTCCCTCGATAGCCCCAAATTTATTTTCGCGCATATTCTTTTGCCCCACGATCCCTACGTTTTCGGTGCGAATTGCGAAGAGCTATCGAGCACGGCGAAGGCGAGCATTCCAAACTACCTTGCCCACGTTTCCTGTGCGAATAAGATGACGACGGAATTGGTTGAAACGATTCTAGCCTCTTCGAAAAATCCCCCAATTATTATCATTCAGGCCGATGAGGGTCCCTACAATATGCTCTATCCAATGCCCAAAACTAAAAAGGTTGGTTTTGATTTTGCTGGTGCTTCGGACGATACCCTTAATGAAAGATTTCCAATTCTCAACGCCCTCTATCTTCCTGGAGTCGACACAAGCGATCTCTACTCATCGATGACTCCGGTGAACACCTTCCGGTTTATCTTCAATAAGTACTTCGGAGCGAATCTGGAATTATTGCCGGATAAGAATTACGTTTACCAAGACGAGGACCATTTCTATAAGTTCATAGAAGTTACGGACCGATTGCGCTAGTGGTCCACAAGTTTATCGACGTAACTGAACGGATTCGTCGATAAAAGCCAGTAGTCGTAAGTCATAAGCCAGGAGTTCCAATTCAAAAGGACGCCCGCCTCTCTGGCGGACTAGTTTTGCTAACGCAAAAGAAAAGGCCCGAAACCTGAGGTTTCGAGCCTGTTAGCGATCACCAAGGTCCCTCATCGTAATGGTCCGGCATGCAGAGCACGATCAGAGTTGCCAAGAAGGCTACCCCAATCGGCCAGCCGTTTCCTCGATTAAGCTCAATTACCGCCCAAAAGAGGGTACCTATTGTTATGAACCAAGCAATCCACTTGATCTTGGTTTGCCTTAGTTCTCTTTCTGTAGGTCCCATTTCTCTCCTTTCGAGATTTGCGTGAAAGCGGCTTCCCTCTAGGGGCGGGGAGACCGCAGTCTTCGGACGATCGACTGGATTCCCAGACCGATGTTCAGGAGCGCGAACGCCCCGAACCCAATGATCCCGAAGATCGAGGCGGCGCCGAAGCCGGGGTAGTTGGGATCAAATCCCCAGATCGCAAATCCGAGTGCCACCCCAACGACGGCAAAGAAAAAGTGATCAAACATCGAGCATTGATGATCCCCAACGTCGACTAGCATCTTTCTTCTCCTTTCGCGCTCTGCGCGCAATTCTGACCGTTAGAGACCGACGGAGTCGCCGTACTCCCAGAAGTGTTCCGGATCCTTCTTCCAAATCCAGTACATCCAGCCCCACCCGACGATCATAAGGACTCCAAGAACGATGGCAAGAACGAGTGAGAACGACATACCCTTCTCCCCTTTCTAGATTGTTGTTATTTTATCACCAAACTATAGGACTGTAAAGGGAAAAGAGCGGTCGCCTCAAGCAACTCTTTTTTGCTAGCGCAAAAGAAAACCCCCGCCGTTCGCCTTAGGCGAAAAGCGGGGAGATTGAACTTAGACAGTGCTTAGGAACGGGATTTTCAATTCCTAGCTTCGTAACTTTAAGCAGTTCCGAAGTACCGCTCCCGTTCCCAAGGAGAAACGTAGAGCCGGAATTCGTCCCACTCCTGCCGCTTCATCCGCAGGAACGCAGCGGAGGCTTTGGATCCTAGTGCTTCCTGAAGAACCGGGTCCTGCTCGAACTCATCGAGCGCTTCCGCGAGAGTCGCCGGGAGTGTGCCGATTCCCATCTTGGCGAGCTTGGCGTCATCGAAGTGGTAGACATCCTCTTCGACCGGCTGGGGCGGAAGCAGCCTTCGTTCGATCCCGTCCAGGCCGGCCGCGAGCATCGCCGCGCTGGCGAGGTAGGGGTTGCAGGACGGATCAGGGAAGCGCAGCTCCAACCGAGTGGAAGACTCCCGTCCCGGAGCGTACTGCGGGATCCGGATCAGCGCCGAGCGGTTGATCCGCGCCCAGCAGATGTAGACCGGGGCCTCGTAGCCGGGAACCAACCGCTTGTAGCTGTTGACAGTTGGAGCCACGATGGCGGCGAGGGCGCGGGCATGGGCCATCTGGCCGGCGATGAAGTAGTGGGCGAGCAGGCTCAACCCGTACTTCTTGTCCTTCGGTCCGAAGAAGACGTTCTCACCGTTCTTGAAGAAGCTCTGGTGGGTGTGCATTCCGGAACCGTTGATGCCGGCGAGCGGTTTGGGCATAAAGGTCGCCCAGAGTTCCCGCTTCGCCGCCAGCGCCTTGACGACAGACTTGAGCGTGACGACGTTGTCGGCGGTGACGAGTGCGTTGTCGTAGCGGATGTCGATCTCATGCTGGCCGGGGGCGACCTCGTGATGGGACATTTCGACCTTCATCCCCATCGCCTCGAAGGCGTCCATCAGATCCATCCGGACCTCATGGGCCGCATCTTGGGAGAAGTCGAAGTAGCTGCCGACATCGTGGGTCACCGGTTCGAGGGTGGAGGCATCCTTGAAGAGGAAAAACTCCACTTCGCTTCCGGTGTTGTAGTTGAAACCCATCTTCTCCGCCCGCTTGAGCATCCGTTGAAGGATGCCGCGGGGATCCATCGGCAACGGCTTGCCGTTGGGCTGGTAGACGTCGCAGATGACCCGGGCAACCCGGCGTTCCTCCGGTTCCCACGGCAGGAGCCGATAGGTGTCCGGGTCCGGCCGGAGCAGCATATCGCTCTCATGGATCCGGGCGAAGCCTTCGATCGAAGAACCGTCGAACCAGATCCCGCGCTCCAGCGCCTCACCCAACCGGTGAGAGGGGATGGTGGTGCTCTTGACGCTCCCGGCAAGGTCCGTGAACTGCAGGACCACGGCCCGAACCTTGTCCTCCTTCACCTTGTGCAGAAGTTCTCTTCCTTTATCTTCCACAGAAACCTCCTTGTTTTTGTGTGCTATGCCATTATAAACGACAGGGGAAAATTTTCGTCACGTGTGATGCAAGATTAAGTTAGCGTTATTATTAGAGCAGTGGAAAATCTTAAGGAACTAATTCAGAAAAGAAAAGCAAAAGTGGCGGTGGTCGGTCTCGGGTATGTAGGAACGCCGGTGGCGGCACTTTTTGCGGATGCGGGTTTTGATGTCCTCGGACTTGATATCCAAGAGGAAAAGATCAAGAAAATAAATCAAGGAATTAATCCGATCGAAGGGAAAGAGCCGGGATTGACGGAGTTGGTGGAAAAAGTCGTCAAAAGTGGAAAACTGCTCGCCTCCTCGGATTACACCAAACTGAAAGAAATCGATTTGGTTACGGTTTCGGTTGAAACTCCCGTCGACGACGAAACCAAGGTGCCGAAGTATGTCGCTTTGCGGTCCGCAGTCGAAAGTATCGGGAAAAATATGAAGAGGGGAGCGGTGGTGATTGTGGAATCGACGATCGCTCCTCGCACGATGAGTGACATCGTTCGGCCGATTTTGGAGGAGAGTTCCGGAATGAAGTTGAACGAAGGATTCTTCCTGGCGAACTGTCCCGAGCGGGTAATGCCGGGAAAACTGATCCATAACATTCGAGGATGCGACCGAGTGATCGGTGCGTTCAGCGACGAATCCGGACAAGTGGTTAAAGAATTTTATTCCCATATTGTGAAGGCGAACTTGGATGTGACCGATCCGCTTACGGCCGAAGTTGTTAAAACCGCGGAGAACACCTACCGGGATGTCCAGATCGCTTTTGCGAACGAATTGGCCCTGGTCTGCGAAGCGTTGGGAGCGAACTTTTGGAAGGTGCGGGAGCTGGTAAACAAGAGTCCGGGGCGGGATGTGCACTACGCCGGTGCCGGAGTGGGCGGCCACTGCATCCCTAAGGATTCCTGGCTTCTGATCGCCCCCATCAAAGGAAAGCTGGAGACAAAAATCATTCCGGATGCTCGGGAGATCAATGATTCGATGCCCTTTCACGTAGTTGAGCTCCTCAAGGAGGGATTTACCGTGACGGGAAAGGTGATCGAGGGGTCTAAGATTGCCGTTCTGGGATACGCCTACCTGCCGAACAGCGACGACACTCGCAACTCTCCTTCGATTCCGTTGGTGGGTGAACTTCGGAATCTCGGGGCGGATGTTCGGATCCACGATCCTTACGTTGCGGAGTACAAGGAAGATTTGAAAAAGGTTGTGGAGGGAGCGGATGCGCTGTTGGTGATGGTGGCCCACGACGACTATCTCGAGCTGGATTGGGAGAAGATTCGAAAATCGATGAGAGGAAATGTTTTGGTGGACGGAAGAAACGTCCTTGATAAGGAGAGAGTAGTCGAACTTGGATTTGTATATAGGGGAGTTGGCGTAGGAAACTAAATCGATCTGCCCAATCCTGGGATAAAGAACTGTGTGCTCCTATTGACCCGCATCCGTTTATCTAGTTGGTGAAAATTGATTTCGGTGATATCATTCTTATTGACCTCTATAGGTCGAACCTGAACAACCATTTCCCAAGAGGAGGGAAGAGATGACTAACAGAATCGGCGTGATCGGTGCGTACGGGTTTATGGGCAAGAATCACTCCCGGAACCTGCGCGCCCTCGAAGAATCGGACGGCAACGTTCGATTGGTAGCGGTTTCGGACGTGAACTCAAA
>Ga0214473_10008303_pt1 | contig 12288 bp, 7 predicted proteins | sample RVTome_7_FD_203509 | JGI IMG/M metagenome (GOLD analysis project Ga0214473, IMG submission 203509) | Soil microbial communities from uranium-contaminated site in the Upper Colorado River Basin, Wyoming, United States - RVT98D197 | ecosystem: Environmental > Terrestrial > Soil > Contaminated >... | reverse complement strand
GCCAGAACAATCAGCCGGTTGCAGGCGTCCCCGTGTTTGTGGCGGGCAAACCGTCCACTAATTCCGATGCGAACGGGAATTTCTCATTTGCCAGCGTCACCGTGCCGTACGACATCACGGTGGTCAACGGGACCGCCAAAACGGCGCTCGTGTACAAGGGCCTCACGCGCACCGATCCCACACTCGTCTTTCTCGGCCTGAATCCCGGGACAGCCCGTTCGGCCAGCCTGGCAGGCAAAGTCTCCGGGGGCGCGTTCACCCCGAACCAGCCCGCCGATCACGTCACGAGAGTCCTCTTCTCCTCCCCGGAAGGAGCCAACAGCACCAGCACCGCCCTTGACGGGACATTCGGCCCGATGTCGATCAGCTGGCCCGGGCCGGCGACCACCACAGGCACCATCTACGCGCTCCAGTTTCAGGCCGCGTCCGGCCTTCCGGTCGCCGCGGGGTACAAGGGATACGGCGTGAAGAGCGGCGTGGTGCTCACCGATGGGAATCCTCTCATCAATCAGTTCGACACCCTGCAGACCGTCGCGACCGCCCAGATGACCGGAACGGTCACACTTCCCGCGGGCTACACCATCTATGTAAAGCAAATGCACCTGCGGCTCTCCAGTTTCAGCTCGCTCCAGATATTCAATGATGCCACTCCGACGGGGACTCTTTCGTACTACACGCCGAACATCCCCGGCACCTCCCTCGTGTTGGCCGTCGGCGCACAGGCCGGCGGAGGGGGTTCCAGCCAGTCGGTGATGCTCAGGCCGAACATTGCTCCGGGGGCCAGCGGAGTGGCAATAACGCTTCCCGTGTCGCCGGAACATAGCCTTCCGATTTCGGGAGCCACGGGCGTCGATACGACGGTCACGTTCTCGTGGACCGCGTACTCCGGCGGCGTGCATCTCGTCGTGTTCGCCGGGGGGGGAGGGGACCCGACGTACTACATCTTCAGTGCCGGGACCAGCACCTCGATTCCCAATCTGCAGCCGTTCGGTCTCGGCCTCCCGTTGAACAGGCCCTACAACTGGCAGATCTACGGGTTCGCCCCGTTCTCGAATGTTGACGGAGCCGCAGGCCCGACCGGGTTCCTGGGACCTCTCCTCAACCCGGCGACAACGACTGCAGACAGCTATATTGCCCTTTCGGCGCAGCGGCCATTCCAGACCAAGCCGTAATTCGTCGCCCTCTTACCGCAGTGAGAGCTGATTCCGGGGCGCGCAGGATCTCCTGCGCGCCCCGCGGCGTTGTGCGGTGTCACGGGGAGTGCGGGGAAGAATAGCGAGGATTTGGTATATTTCGCCATGGCACCGGTCAGAACGCTCGGACTTCCCGAGACAATATATTGCCGCCCGTTCTCTGAGGGACTGCGCGGCAACCCGTCATTCCGGATTGTGCGCGGCGAACCGGCCGCCCTCGCGGAACAGCTGTTCGCACATGCGCTGGACGCCGCCTTCGTTTCCCCCATCGATTACGCCCGCAACGCTTCCGAATACCTGATCGTTCCGGGGTCCGCGGTCTCCTCGGCGGAAGGGAACAACGCCGTCGTCGTTCACTTCCGCGAGGGTGCCACCGCCGTCCGGACGCTTGCAGTCCCCCCCACCTCGGCATCAGATATCATCGTCGCCAAGATACTCCTTGCGGAGCGCTTCGACCTCAACCCGCAGATCGTTCCGGTGATCGGGTCGCTCGACGAGATGCTTGCGAGGGCGGACGCGGCCCTGCTTGCCGCCGATGCGGCCATGCACTACGCGCTGTCACGGCCGAACGCGCTTGACCTCGTGGAAGAATGGGTGGTGTCGACCGATTTTCCGTACGTCCACGGATTCTGGGCGGGACGGGTTGATGCGCTAACGCGCCCCGAGCTGCAGGCGCTCGCAACCGCGGGGGGCAGTGGATACAAAACGCTCGCCGAAGCGGGCGGCCCACTCGCCGGCGCCCTCGAAGCGTTTTCGTACGACCTCACGGACGACGTGCAGGAAGGAATTCGGGAGTTCTTCCGGTACGCGTACTATCACGGGATCCTTCCCGACGTCCCCGAACTCCGCTTCTACGGTGCGGGCGAACCCTCCTCTTCCGCCGACCCCGCGCTGAACTGAGCGCCTCCCTCCGCTGCAAATTGAATCTTGTGCAAAAGATGGGTAGATTGCCGTATGCTGAAGGCCTTGCATATTAAGAATTATGCTCTGGTCGAAGAACTGAGCGTGGAGTTCTCGACCGGACTCGTGATCCTGACGGGGGAGACGGGGTCCGGCAAGTCGATCATCATCGGCGCGCTCGGTCTCATCCTCGGCGAACGGGCCTCGACGGACGCAGTCCGCACGGGGGCGGAGAAATCGGTCGTGGAAGGGATCTTCCAGACCTCCGGGAACAAGCGGCTGCGGCAATTGATGGAAGAGAACGGCCTGGAGCCGGCCGACGAGCTCATCATCCGGCGCGAGATCACGGCCCGGGGGCAGAGCAGGTGCTTCGTTGCGGACTCTCCGGTCACGCTTGCGTTGCAGAAACAGATCGGCGATCTGCTGGTGGATCTTCATGGCCAGCATGAGCATCAGTCGCTGCTGCGCGTCGAGACCCATTGCGCAATGATGGACGACTTCGGCGGACTCGACGGCCTGGTGGAGGAGTTCCGGGCGGCCCGGCGCAAACTCCACGACATCGGCGGCGAACTGGCCGGCCTGCGGCAACGGGAGCGACAGCTCGCCGAAAAGAAGGAGTGGTACGAGTTCCAGATCCGCGAGATCGACGCCGTGGATCCGCACCCCGGGGAAGAGGAGAAGCTCTCCACGGAGCTGAAGATTCTCGAGAACAGCGAAAAACTCTTCGCGGCCACCGGAAGCCTGTACGGCATGCTGTACGAAGGCGAGCAGTCCATCCGGGACCAGCTCGTCATCGTGCGCAACCAGCTTCAGGATCTCGCCGCGATTGACGCATCGTTCGGGGATGCGGCGCGGGAGTGTGCGTCGGCGGAGGCGGTGGTCAGCGAGCTCGCGCGGTTTGTCCAGGCCTACAATGCGCGGGTCGAATTCACGCCGGAGCGCCTGGAAGAACTCCGCGACCGCCTCGGGCGGCTTGCACTGCTGAAACGGAAATACGGCGGTTCAGTCGAGAGCACCATCGCCCACCGGGCGGCGGTCGGCCAGGAGCTTCTCCTTGCGGAAAATTTTGACGAGGTCCTGAAGCAGCTGGAAGCGGGACTCGAAGAGGCGCGCACCGTCTGCGCCGCGGTTGCGCAGCGGCTCTCAGCAAAACGGCACGAATGTGCACGGAAAATGGACCGGGCCATCGCCGGAGAGCTGGAGAGGCTCGGGATCAAAAACCCCCGCTTCACGACGCGGATCACCCAGCGGGAAAGCGCGGAAGAGAACGGCGATGGCGTGGAGTATGTCCGTGTGGGACCCAAAAACCTCCGCCTGAACCCGCACGGGTGCGACGAAGTGGAGTTCTTCATATCGACAAATCTCGGCGAAGAAGAAAAACCGCTTGTCAAGGTCGCCTCCGGGGGCGAAATCTCGCGCATCATGCTCGCGCTGAAAAGCATCCTCGCAAAATCCGACCGGCTTCCCGTGCTCATCTTTGACGAAATCGACGTCGGCGTCAGCGGCCGGGTCGCGCAGGCGGTGGGGATGAGCCTGAAGAACCTCTCCGGCTTCCACCAGGTCGTCGCGATCACACATCTCCCGCAGATCGCGGGTCTGGCGGACTCGCACTTCGTAGTCCTGAAGACCGAAAAGGGAGGGAGGACCCAGACGACCATGAGGAGGCTGGCGCTCGAGGAACAGGTGGAAGAGGTGGCCAAACTGATGAGCGGCGCGGAAGTGACGGATGCAGGATTGCGGGGGGCGAGAGAACTTATGGGCCTCCAAAGAGAAAACTGATGGAAGAGTGAGAATCGAATTTTATGAAGCGTCGCAGTAGCTGAAACAGGACATCACAGGCTCACAATGACATTGCAGGTCTATAATACGCTGACGCGCACGAAGGAACCGTTTGTCCCGCTGCACGAAGGGACCGTGGGGATGTACGTCTGCGGCCCGACGGTCTACGGCGACTCGCACCTGGGGCATGCGAAGAGTTACGTTTCGTTCGACGTCATGGTGCGGTATTTCCGTCATTGCGGATTGAAGGTCCTGTACGTTCAGAATATCACCGATGTGGGCCACCTCCTTGGCGACACCAGTGAGGGCGAGGACAGGATTGTCAGGCAGAGCAGGCTGGAACAGAAGCATCCGATGCAGATTGCAGAAACGTACACGCGGAGCTACTTTGAGGACATGGACGCCCTCAACGTGGTGCGGCCGGACATTTCTCCGCGGGCCTCGGGCCATATCAGCGAACAGTTGGAAATCATCCGGACCCTGATTGCGCGCGGCATGGCGTATGAGGCGAATGGATCGGTGTACTTCGATGTGATGAAGTTCCCCGCGTACGGGAAGCTTTCGGGAAGGAGTGTGGATGAGATGGAAGCGGGCGCGCGCGTCGAAGTGAAGGCGGAAAAACGGCACCCGGCGGACTTCGCCCTCTGGAAAAAGGCGGAACCCGGACACATCATGCGATGGCCCAGTCCGTGGGGTGAAGGATTCCCGGGCTGGCATATCGAATGCTCGGCGATGTCGATGAAATATCTCGGGAACACGTTTGACATCCACGGCGGTGGACTGGAAAACCAGTTCCCGCATCACGAATGCGAGATCGCCCAGAGCGAAGGCGCCACAGAGGAACCGTTCGTCCGCTACTGGCTGCACAACAACATGGTGACCGTCGACGGGCGAAAGATGGGAAAGTCGCTCGGGAATTTTACCACCCTGAAGGACGCCTTCACGCGGTGGGCTCCGCCGGTGATCCGGTTCTTCATCCTCCAGAGCCACTACCGGAGCACGCTCGATTTCAGCGACGCAGCGGTCGAAGGGGCGGCCGCCGGCTACGCAAAGCTCGTCAACACAATCCGGAATCTTCGGGAGCGACTGGCCACGGCAACAGGCGGGGTCGCGCCGACAGGCATCGATCTGCCGCGGTACGAACAGGCATTTCGCGCCGCAATGGACGACGACTTTAATACTCCCCAGGCGATTGCAGTGCTCTTTGATCTGGCGCGGGAAGTCAATCAGCTTCTGGCGGCGGGGACCGCCTGCTCGAAGGAGGGGCTTGCGGATGTGCGGAAGTTCTACGAGGTCCATGCCGCGGGCATCCTGGGGATCACCATGGAAACAGCGGCGGCGACGGGAGGGGATGCTTCCCTTCTCGGCGTGCTGATGGACCTGCTGATCAGCGTCCGTGCGGACATCCGCGCCCAGAAGCTCTGGGCACTGTCGGACAAGATCCGGGACGGCCTCACCAGAATAGGCATCGTGCTCGAAGACAAGAAGACGGGAACATCCTGGAAAAAGGCTTCCTGATACTCGCCGACGGGCTGGTCCTCACCTGCGACGCAACGAACAGGGGAGGGCGTCTCAGTCTGCTCGTTCGCGACGGTCGGATCGTAGACATTGCTCCGACGGCCTCGTCGTTTACCTCGCTCTATCCGACGGCGACGGTCGTTGACGCATCGGCCCGGTTGATCACGCCGGGTTTTGTCGATGCGCACGTGCACGGCGAGAGTTTTGCGCTCAGATTCATCACCGGCCGGCACCCGTCCGCCGTCTGGCCCGCACTTGTGCCCCTCCGCAGCGGCCTCGATACGCTCCTTGATCCCGGCGCGACCCGCCAGGTGTCTGAACTGTACACGGCCGCCGGCGCCGCGCACCTCCTCGCCGGGACTACCACCGTCGGCGACTACCTGCTCCCCTACGGTGCCGAGGGGATGACGGCGGCGCGTGAGGGATTCGAACGGACCGGCATCCGGCATGCAGCAGTCCTCCAGAACTGGGAGCAGATTACCGTCGCGCAATCGCGGGCCGGTGAACCGTGGCGGTACACCATTGCGCTCGGGCGCGAGGATCAGTATACGGTGTACAGCATTGAAAACCTCCTTCGTGCGGCCCGCGAGCACCAGTGCGGTGTCGTGGCGCATCTGGGGGAATACCGTCGGGATCTCGAAACGCTCCGGCGCAACTTCAAGAAACCTCCGCTTGCGGTCCTCCGGGAGTTCGGCGGCCTGAAGCCGACCACGCAACTCCTCCACTGCAACCACCTCGGCGCCACCGACCTCACGGCGGTGTGCGAGGCAGGAGGGACAATCACCCTGTGCGCGACCTCCGCCGCCGCGAAACGGACCGGGTATCCGTTGTTGACGAAACTGGCCACGCACGATGTCCGGCTCAGTCTCGGAACGGATTGGGGTGCTCCCGGCATCCTTCCGGAAGTGAAATTCCTGCGCCAGCTCCCCCGCTTTGCCCAGGGCGTCCGCTCATTTTCCCCGATGGAACTCCTCCGCATGGCCACCATCAACGGGGCGTATGCCCTGGGGTGTGCGCACCAGACAGGTTCCCTTGAGGTCGGCAAGAAAGCGGATCTCGTCATGTTCTCGCTTGACGACCTCAGACTTCCCGCGCTCAGCGGGCGCTCTACGGCAGGAGAACTTGCGGATGCGCTGGTGGATCATGTCGGGGAGGGGGCGATCACGGACGTGATGGTCGATGGCGTGTTTCGTGTCATCGATGGAAGGCCCGCCCGCATGGACGCGCACGAGCTGCACCGCATCATCCGGTCGCTCCAGGAGAATTTCCCCGCCTCTCCCGCCGATGTGCCCGCATCCGGGCCGTCTGAGAAGGGGGCCGCCATCGTCCCTCCCGGCGACGAGCGCTACGTTCGTGGGGAACAGGATTCCCCGGTTCCGGAGCATGCCGGGCCGGGCGGACCCGCAAACCTCGAGCCACCCGCCCCGCCTCCGCAGGAGGAACGGCCGGCGACGCTGCCGGAGCTCTCACGGACCGTGAAGAAAGTGTTCGGAGAGGACGATTATTGATGCATGCCCTCCCACGGATACCACGGGCGCTCCTGGCGGGGTTCATCCTCCTTGGTACGCTACGCTCGGCGCATGCACAGGGGTCAGCAGGTTCATCCGCAAAGCTTGAACCGAGGTACCTCATTGATATCCCAATTGCGGGGATGATCGACAGGGGAAGTTTTGCGATTGATTGCGACTTCTACCAATCGGGCGGAGTTCTCGCGAGCTTCTCTGTCGGCGTTCTCGACCGGTTGAGCCTCGGCCTTTCCTACGGAGGATCAAAACTCATCGGCGGGGAGCCACCCGTCATGAATGACCTCCCGGGAGTGAGCGTGAAGATCCGGCTTTTCGAGGAAGGGTATCTCTTTCCCGCGCTCGCGGTGGGGTTCGACTCCCAGGGAAAGGACGGGTATATCAGGGGCCTGAACCGATATGCGATAAAATCTCCCGGATTTTACGCCGTCATCAGCAAGAACTACGCGACGCTCGGCTTCCTCAGCGTGCATTGCGGAGTCAATTACTCGCTCGAACGGGGTGACGGGGACATGGATCCGAACGTGTTTGCCGGCGTCGAGAAGACTGTCGGGCCGGTCGTCTCCCTGATGGCGGAATACAATCTTGGTTTGAACGATAACGACACGAACTCGCCTGGACGCGGAAAGGGGTATCTCAACGCGGCGCTGAAAATCTCCCTCGGGGGCGGGGTCACGCTGGGAGTGAATTTCAAGGACCTTGCCAGGAACGCCGATGATGTCGACATTGCCAACCGCACGGTCCGGATAGAATTCTCAAGGCCATTCTGATGTTCTTGCCGCAGGGGGAGGGATGTTCTGTTAAATGAACGGTACGCCGCCCTTTGTCCACAAATCTGCACACTTCGGACCGACAACCTCCTCCGGCATAACGGTTTAGGGGTTTTTTTGCTGGCACCCAACTTGTACCTCATTCAGGCATACCTGCCTGATCATTCTTTGTGAGAGGTCCGTCATGTCAAAACACGTCGTTGGCATTCTCACCGTCATCGGGGGAGCGGCCGCCCTCCTGTCTCTTTCGGGATGCTACACGCAGCTCGGTTCATTTCGTGATCCACGGGAGCCGGGATACTCCTCGGAATACTCTGAGGAGACTGAGGAATTCGCTGATTCGGTGAGCGAGGAAGAGTATGCGGATGCCCGTCAGCGGTTTTATGACGACTCGTATAACCCGTACATCGGCATAGGATTCGATTATGCCTGGGGTTCACCCATGTACGGGTACGGTTACGGATACCCATGGTGGGGATACGGATATCCGTGGTATTATGATCCGTTTTACTCGTTCTACGGAGGGGGTTATCCGTGGTACGGGTACCCGGGGCGTTACTATCACGGAGGGGGATATCTCGCCGGTGGGACCCCTCAACCGAGCACGACAAGAAGAATCGGCACCAACCGCACTTTCGGAACGACGAGAGGGACGGGTGACGCGGGCCGCACGGTCCCTGCGTACGTCCCGCTTCCTGTCGGTGTTCGATCGGACAAGTCCGGAACCTCGGGCGGCGCACCGGCGCCGGCCGGACGGCAGCCGGGTGTCTCCACCGGCCGGCGTGGCGCAGCGGGCGAGCGGCTCGCGCCGGCACCTGCAGTGCCGCCGGCGGATAAGTCAGGAACTTCGAAAGGCAACTCACGTCCGTCCCAGGAAACGCCACGATCCGTTCCGGTCCCCGATTCAGGCCGGAGATCGTCAGGCGGGAGCAGAGGGTCGGACCGTCCGGCGTACACGCCTCCTCCGTCTCCACCTCCACAGAGCCAGCCGGCGCCGTCGGGCGGGAACCGCGGGGGTGAAACCCGCGGTGGCGGAAGCGGTGGCGGGAGTGGCAGCGGTGGCGGCGGCACGCGCGGCGGCGGGAGGCGGTGATTGCACCGATACGCACGGCAGTTGAACAGCATCGAAAGCGGGACGACCATGAAACGCTCAATCATTACGGCAGCGGTTGTGGTGGCGCTGGCTGCCACAGGGGCAAACGCCCAGTTTCCTGAAGATGCACTGCGGTTTGCGACGCCCGGGATTGGTGTCGGTGCCCGGGCGATCGGCATGGGGGGTGCGTATACAGGCGTTGCGTCCGACTACAGCGCGCTCTTCTGGAATCCCGCGGGGCTTGCCCAGGCGGCATACGGCGAGTTCTCCGTGGGCCTCTCGTACAACACAAACCGGAATACGAGCACGTTCTTCACCAGCCAGCAGGACTATTCCTCCAATGCAACCAACCTGAACACGCTGGGCATCGTTCATCCGCTCCCGGTGCGCAGGGGGAGCGCAGTCCTGGCGTTCGGTTTCCACCGCCAGAGTTCGTTTGCCAACGGGGTTTCCTTCTCGGGGTTCAACGGGAACAGTTCGATTATTCAGAGCTTCGCCCCCGACGGCTCATTCTACCCGTCGGACCTCGCCGACAATATCGCCTACCAGCTCTTCCTTGCGAACCTGGACACGGTCACGGGGAGATTTATCAGTCCGATCAGGGACCGGCTCACGCAGAGCGGCAAGGTGGTGGAGGGAGGCGGGCTCAACAACTGGTCCATCGGCGGCGCGGTGGATATGGCGAAGAACTTCTCGGCGGGATTGACGCTGACATACCTTGCGGGATCCTACCGGTACGACAGGAACTACACGGAGGAAGACGCCCGGGATATCTATAACACCTTCCCGTTTGATTTCGCGTCGCTCGTGATCGATGATTTCATCGAAAGCGACATCGCCGGGTGGACGGCAAAATTCGGCGTCATGTACCGTGAACCGGAACGCTTCCGCGTCGGCGTGACGGTGAAGACGCCCACGGCATTCACCATCCGGGAGACCTTCGGCACCACCGCGCTGAGCAGGTTTGACAACGGGGAAATTCAACCCAGCGGCTCTCCCCTGGAACTCAAGTCCACCAACGAGTATGAAATCCGCACGCCATGGGTATTTGGCGCTGGGATCTCGCTCATCATCCGCGATCTCGTGCTGTCCGGCGATGTCGAGTTCTCCGACTGGACCGAGCTGGAATTCGCCAATGCAAACGACGATGTGATCGCAAACAACCGGGACATCAAGACCCTCTTCCGGCCCACGGCAAATATGCGGGCAGGTGCGGAATACGATGTGCGGAGCATCGGCCTACGTCTCCGGGGTGGATTCATCTATAACAAGTCACCCTATGTCGGCGACCCTTCGGCCTTTGACCAGAAATTCATCACGGGCGGCGTCGGCATCCTGGTGGGGGAGTCCACCATGATCGACGCAGCGTACGCGCGTGGGTGGTGGGACACCTTCGTGTACAACTACAATGCGACGTCGCGCGTCAACGAACGGCTCACGACCAATACATTCATGATGACGCTGACGCACCGGTTCTGACCTGCGCGGTTGCGTAAGTAGCGGTCATGTGATATATTGAAGTCCATCACCCGATGGACTTCACGATTTCATGACCAGACGCACACGCGTTCTTGCCGGTGTTGCGGGGGTGCTCCTCGTCGCCCTCGCTGCCGCCGCCCTCTTTTTCCGCTATCAGATCCGCAAATCGTTTCCAGAGACCTCCGGTTCGATCCGCGTCAGCGGATTGCAGCAGCCGGTCGCCGTTCTGCGCGACGGGTACGGCGTACCCGTCATTGACGCGCAGAACGAGCACGACCTCATGGTTGCCGCGGGATTCGTCCATGCGCAGGACAGGCTCTGGCAGATGGACCTGCAGCGCCGTGCGGGTGAAGGGCGCCTCTCGGAGCTGTTCGGAACGGCGACGGTGCCCTTCGACCGGATGTTCCGGATCGTGGGCATCCGGCGCTCGGCGGAGGCGATTGCCGGTGCCATCGACACCGCGTCCCTGCGCCGGCTGCAATGGTACGCGGACGGCGTCAATGCGTTCATTGCGGAAGCGCAGGGCCGGTTCCCCGTGGAATTTGACCTTCTCGGATACCGGCCCGATCCGTGGACACCCCTTCACAGCATCATGATCGGTCGGCTAATGGCCTGGGAGCTCAATCTCTCCTGGTGGGCCGACGTGACGTACGGGATGATTGCCGAACGCGTCGGGCTCATGGCGGCGCTGGAGATCATGCCGGACTTCCCTGACGATGTGCCGCCCACGGTCCCGCAGGGCGATTGGCGGTCGTACGCGTCGCTCGGCCGGGAATACATGCACACCGCCCGTGACTTCGGCGAAGCATTCGCATCGGCCTCGATCAGCGGAGGGAGCAACGCATGGGTAATCGCGCCCTCCCGCTCAGCAACCGGAGCCGTTCTGCTTGCCAACGATACCCACCTTCGCCTGGAGTCGCCTTCCCGCTGGTACGAAATGCACATGCGGACGCCGGACCTGAACGTTCGAGGCATGACCATTGCAGGAGTCCCCGCAGTCGTTGCGGGACGGAACGCGCGGATCGCGTGGGGAATCACCAACGTCATGGCCGATGACGCCGATTTCTACGCCGAGTGGCTCGATTCCCTTGACGGGACAACCTACCTGTATGACGGACAGTGGCGGCCGGTCCGGACCATCGACGAGGAAATCGCCGTTCGGGGGGACACCGTCAGGCCGCTGACCATCCGGCTGACCCACCACGGCCCGCTGATATCCGACGTTGTTACCCCGGCGCAGCGCGCGCGCCCCGCGTACGCGGTCAGCATGCGCTGGACCGGCAATGAAATCGATGATCAGTTCGGGGCATTCGTGCGGATCAACAAGGCGCGGAACTGGAAGGAGTTCACGGCCGGCGTGCGGGAATTCGCCGTGCCGGGTCAGAATTTCGTGTACGGCGATTCCGACGGCACGATCGGCTACTGGTGCGGCGCGAAAATCCCGCTCCGGCCGGGCAGGAGTTCCCTGCTTCCTCTTCCCGGCTGGGACCCGGGTGCCGAGTGGCGGGGGTTCGTACCGTTCATGAAACTGCCGCACCGGCTCAATCCGCCGGAAGGATTCATTGCGACGGCGAACAACAAGATCGTCAACAACGCATACCCGTATCACATCTCCGACCTGTGGGAGCCGGCATCGCGCATTCAGCGCCTGAACGCGGTGCTCGGGAGAAAAGGAGACAGGTCTTCGGTGCAGGATTTCGAGTGGCTTCAGAACGACACCTACTCGTATTATGCCCACGGGATGGTACCGTACATCATGCACGCCCATGGCGACAGCGCGGCATCATTTCCCGGCGGGGAGCGTGTCTTCGAATACTTCCGGAACTGGAACTTTCAATTCAGCCAGGACGACCTGGCGACGAGCATCTTCCAGGAGTTTCTGGTCCGCCTTTTCCGGAACACCTTTGGCGATGAGATGGGCGAGGACCTTCTGCACGACTGGATGATGCTGTCGAACATTCCCCTCCGGGTGGCCGCGAAGCTGCTCAGGGAGGAATCATCGTCATGGTTCGACGACACAACCACCCCGGGGA
>Ga0214473_10008302_pt1 | contig 12288 bp, 6 predicted proteins | sample RVTome_7_FD_203509 | JGI IMG/M metagenome (GOLD analysis project Ga0214473, IMG submission 203509) | Soil microbial communities from uranium-contaminated site in the Upper Colorado River Basin, Wyoming, United States - RVT98D197 | ecosystem: Environmental > Terrestrial > Soil > Contaminated >... | reverse complement strand
TGCAACAGCGGATCCGCACCCAGGCCGAGCAGACACAGTCCGGTTGGCACACTCGCCTGCATGCCGACTTGGTGGCGGCCACAGACCTCTGGGACCAGCGCATAGAGAGTTCACTCGAGAGCGCCGCGCAAAAATCCGCCGAGCGGCTGGCGCGCCATTCTCAGGCGACTGCCGAACGGCTGGAAAATGAGCTGGGCTCGCGCATCTCTTCTCTCGGAAAAGTGTTTGCCGAGGCCACGGCGGAAGCGGAAGCCAAGCTGGGCGCGCTGCGGACCGCGGTGCTGGGCGAGACCGCCCGAGCCCAAGGGGCGCTGTCGCAGGTCCAAGCCGCAGCCCTGGGGATCGAGGAACAGACGGGGAGATTCGACGCGCTCACCCGGAACGCGCAGCAGGAGCTTCAGCGGCGTGCGGCGACTGTGCTCGAGGCGCAAAGCCGGGAGTTGGCGCGGCGCGCCGAAGGCGCCCTGGCCGCCTGGACGGAACGGCTGCAGCCTTCGCTGGACTCCGCGGGCCAGCAGGCCGTCGCGCGGCTCGCCGCGCAACTCGACCAGGAGCTGGCCGCACGGCTGAAACCGGCCAGCCAGGCCGTGGCCCGGCTGGAACGCGGCGTGGCCGAGGCCGACCAGGCGCTACGCAGGCAGCAGGAGGTGCTCGCCAAGTCCTCCGATCAGGCCGTCGAGACCGCGCGCGGACGCCTCCAGGAAACGCTCGACCGCATGGCCCGCGAGATCGAACAAGCGGGCCAGGCCGCCTCGGCGAAATGGCTGGCGGAACTGGACGCCCGGGCCACGGAGACCACCCACACCACGTTCGAGTCGCTGTTCAAGACCGCTGATTGGTACGAGAAAAAGGTACAGATGCAGATGCAGGCGGCTCTCGAAAAAGGACTGGAGCAGGCCGGCGCCAGTCTGCGAGAGAAGGCCGGAGAAATTTCGGGCTTGTTCGCCTCCGAGCTTGACCACTACAACCGCAGCTACGTCGAACACGCGCACGGCCAGTTGGACGAAGCCGCGCGCGAGGTCTTCGAGAGCGCCAGGAAGCAGTCTGCTGAGCTGGCCACGGAATCGTTGGCCTCATTCACCCAGCAGGCGCAGCTCCACGCCCAAGCTGTGCTTTCCGATGTCCGTAACCAGGCACACGCCGCGCTCGCTCAAATCGCCGCCCAGGCCGCGGAGCAGCTTGCACAGGCCCGGACCGAAATTGGCGAGGAGGGCCGCCGGCTCTCGGCCGAGTTTCGCGAAGCCCTCTCCGCGGACGCGCAGCAAGCCCTTACCGCCACCCGGCGCGAACTGGCTTCGATCGAGGAAGCTTCCGCCGGCCGCCTGCGCAGCGAAGCCCGCGCCCAACAGGCCCAGCTCGCCCAAGCGCTGGCCGCTTCCAGCGACCAAGCCATCAACGAATACAGAAAGCGTCTGGAGGCCGCGTCCAGCTCCTGGCTGCTGACCACCGTCAGCAAGCTCGACCAGCAGTCTCAGGCACAAATCCTGGCGATTACGCAGGCAGCCGAGGAACGCCTGCGGGAGGCCTGCGCTCAGGTGTTCGCGGAAGTCGGCGAGACTTTGCGCCGGCAGATGCTCGGCCCGCCCGCGCCGCCCAGCGCCAAAGGCGCCGCCGCTGCCTCGAAGTAAGCCTTGCCCCGGCTTAGCCCCTGACTAGCCGCGGATATTTACCCACACATGGACGTGCGGGAATCCTCGGAAATACCAAATCATATTCCGGCTTTCCAGTTGCCAGACGTCCCACACGCCGTCGTTACCCACGTCCAGGTTCTTATAAAATGACATGGAGAGAGCTTCCACGCCTCCGCTGGGCCGGATGTACCGCATGGCTTCGTCCCGATCTTTCTGCCGGAACGGCTGCAAGAGGTCGGCGAGCACTTTTTCGACCAGTTCCCGCTGGTCGCGACTCATGGCAGAGACGGGCAGGCCGGGGATGGGCTCGCCCGCGTTTTTCAGTTGAACAGTGGCAGTGGCTCTTTCCGGGCGCGGATCTCCCAGCAACGCCAGGGCCCGCTGTTTTCCGTCCAAGGCCCCGAACACTTCGTTCGCCCGCCGGGCTTGGTACCAGTAAACATTTCCCGGGTGGTCCGGCCTCTCGTTGAAACTTTGCGAGGCGTGCCCGTAAAAGATGGGTCCTCCGAAGGCGGCGCCCTTCACCGAATCGCCGTCGCAACGCACCGTGCAATGCCGCCCGGTCAGCACAAATTCAAACGCGCCGCTTCCGGGCTCTCCGAATAGCGCCGCAGAGTAATTCTCAATCCCGCCGCCGTCTTCGCGGATGTGGTACATGATCTTGTCAAAAAATTCGGGGTTGTGCAGACCCCTGAATATCTCCCGGGTCATGGCCTGCTGATCCGGCGTGAAAAAGTCGCGGATGCTCATCGGAGTGATGCGCCAGTTGTTGTCCACACGCGAGCGCAGCGGATGGTCAAAAGGAAACGCGATCCTGGCCTTCTGCTGTGGCGATAAACTATTGAACAGCGTGGCCACCAGCGTCTCGGAAGCGGCCGCGGCACCGGCGGCAGGAGCGCTGTTCAGCCCGCTTTGCGCCACGGCGCCCCCTGTTAAAGCAATTTCCGGCACAGAGGCGGTCACCGCCAGGCCAGCGGTAGCCATGGCCACGGTTTTCAGGAATTCGCGTCTCTGGAAATCGCCGCACTCCGGACATTTCATGGTGGTGGACCTCTGTCTCGAATTCTCTCGCTCACCGACCCGCGAGTCAAACAGTATCCAGTCGGGTCGCAATGGTCGCAGCCCCTGCGGATGTAAGTGAAGCCCCCCTCGGCCCTCACCGGGGCGCCGGACTCGCAACCCTGCGGCGCTCGCCGTGGAATCTGTATAATAGGCTGATGGCTAACCGCGCCTACGCCAGTTTCTGGACGCGCGACTACTCGGAAGCGCCAATGCTGGACCGCTTCGAGCGCTGGCTCGAAAGCGTGCCGGTATCGGCGGAGCGGCCGGGGTTTGCCAGCCTGGTCATCCGCGCCATCGAACCGTCGGAATCTCCTGTTCTGGAGCACGATTTTCTCGGCGGTGCGGCGGGCCCAGCCGATGTGGTGGCGCTGGCGCGCGAGCACTGCAACGCCGATTGCGCCTATGAAGTGGAAGCGCACTGGGACCTTTGGCACCGGGGCCTGGATTCCGGCCTCTGGCAACGCGGCCCTCAGCGGCTGCTGCTCATTTGCCACGGCGAAGCCTACGATAATGGCGTGGCCGCTGAGTCGGGCCATTTTCTGGTGGACTTGGGCCTCGAACACCTGTACACGGGCCATGCCGGCCTGCTGGGGACACGCGGAGCGCGCGGCGCGCCCGCCGACCCGTTCGAGACCGAATTCCTGGCGCTGATGGACCAGGAAGAACAGTTGCGCGAGTATCACGAGAGGACGCGCCAGAACATCCAGCAATTGATGGACTGGATTCGGACTGCCGAGCAGGCACTGCCGGTCGAGCGAACTGTTCTGTGGTCGGAGGGGGAAGAAAACCTTGAAGCGCGGCTGGATGAAATTCTCGCTGTGCATTAGCGCGCTGGCCGCAGTGCTGCTGCCCGCGGCCTGGGCTCTGGCACAACAGGGCCAGACGCTGCGCCGCGTGAACGAGCTGACTCTGGCGGGTTTGCGCCCGGGCCGCGACGCGCTGGCCGCCGCCTTGAAACGATACAGCGAGAAATATATTTCGGGCGACCGCGCCTCGGCCAATGTGAAACAGTGGCGGGACGCCTGTACCGGCCGCACGCTGAGCCTGGAACTCAATAGCCGTGCCATAATTCAAGTGATCACAGTGTCATCGCTGATTCCGCAGGAAGGGAAATGTGAAGATCGGCGCTTCGGCACCGTCGCCGTGCAAAATTGGGTCACCGGGCGCGGCTTGCGTCTGGGCGACCCACAGGACCGCGTTCTCCAACTCTACGGCGAGCCGAATTCGAGCGGGCCTTCCGTGAATGGCGATCGCGAACTTGAGTTTCTCCACTACGCGTTTGACTGGGCGGGAGCGGACGCGCCCCAAGTGTTGGAAATCCACTGTGCGCGGGAGACGGGCCGGGTGGTGGAGATAATCCTGGCCTACCCGAGTCTGTGATCTCTGGTGGATTACATTCTCGCGCGTTCAGTTCCGGCGAGACACGCCGAAGGATGACAATGGAACCAGTAGCAGCACGAATCCTGATCTGTGCACAGTATCCGGCCAGCCGCCGGGCGCCCACCGGCGCACCGGCCTCCCCTAACGCATTGGTTTCTCATAACAGATGAGCAGCGCCGCGCAGCCCATCTCCTCCAAGCCCTTGCCCGGCTGGAAGCAACTGCTGAAGCTGCTTCCCTATCTCTCCAGCCGCAAAGACCGTGTGGCCATCGGCTTGGTCACGCTGGCGGTCATGGGCCTCGTCGGCACGCTGCTGCCGCTGACCTTCGGCGTCATCATGGACTGCCTGGCGGGAAACGCTCAGCCCCTAGGCCGGCTGAGCCAGGTGTGGCCCGCCCTATCGCGGGTGCTGATTCCGGCCTACGAGCCCTCCAGCCCCCGCACGCTCATCCTCTATTGCTGGATCGCAGTCGTCATCGTCGCACTCAAAGGACTGTTCTCGTTTTGGACGCGCTCCATCCTGATCGGGCTGTCTCGCGACATCGAATACGATCTGCGCAACGATCTGCTGAATCGTTTGCTGGCCCTGGAGCCGGAATTCTACGTGCGCAACCGCACCGGTGAGCTGATGTCGCGCGCCACTAATGACCTCAACGCCGTGCGCATGGTGCTGGGTCCCGGGATCATGTACAGCGCCACCACCTTGGTCACCATGGTCCTGGCGGTGCTCTTCATGTTCCAGCTTTCACCTTCACTGAGCTTCTGGGTGCTCATCCCGGTGCCCATCGTGGCCCTTTCGGTCCGCAGTTTCGGCCGCACCATTCATGCCCTATACGAAAAAATTCAGGCGTCGCTGGCCACCCTCTCCGCCAAAGCCCAGGAGAATCTGGCCGGGGTGCGAGTGGTGCGGGCCTACGCCCAGGAACCTGCCGAGATGCGCGGCTTCGACGCCCCCAACCGCGAGTACGTCTCGCGCAACCTCAAGCTCATCGCCGCCTGGAGCATGTTCATGCCCGCGCTGCAGGCCCTCATCGGCGTGGCCTTCGTGCTGGTGCTGTGGTTCGGAGGACGCCAAGTGATCACCCGCCAGATCTCGCTCGGCGAGTTCGTGGCCTTCTACACCTACATGGGACAACTGGCCTTCCCCATGATCGCGCTGGGCTTTGTGACCAACATATTTCAGCGCGGCGCGGCCTCCATGCGCCGCCTGAACTACATCCTCGAAGCGAAGCCGGCCATCAACGATGCCCAGGCCGGCCCGCCCGCCGCCATTCGCGGCGATATCGAGTTTCGCCGTCTCAGTTTTACTTATCCCACGGTCCGCAATGACGCCGCCGGCGTCGACCCGCAACAGACGGGCACGCCGGTCCTGCACGACATCAGCTTCCGCGTTCCCGCCGGCTCTACGTTGGCCATCGTCGGTCCCACGGGCTGCGGAAAGAGCACGCTGGCGGCGCTGATCGCCCGTTTGTGGGAGGCCCCGCCGGGCACGCTGCTGATTGACGGCCGCTCGATTCGCGAATGGCCGCTCGCTGTCCTCCGCCAGGCCATCGGCTTCGTCCCGCAGGATACTTTCCTGTTCAGCGAAACCGTCCGGGAAAACATCGCCTTGGGCGTGGACGCCGCGTCCGATGGCCAGGTGGCCGAGGCCGCCGATATCGCCAGCATCGCGCCGGACGTCGCCGGCTTCCCGGCCGGTTACTCCACCTTCGTCGGCGAGCGCGGCATCACGCTTTCCGGCGGGCAAAAGCAGCGCACCGCCCTGGCCCGCGCCGTTCTCCGCAATCCGCGCATCCTTATTCTCGATGACGCGCTCTCCAGCGTGGATACGGACACCGAGGAACGCATCCTGCGCCGCCTGAAAGAGCTCATGAAACAGCGCACCACGCTGCTCATCTCGCATCGCGTTTCCACCGTGCGCCACGCCGATCAGATCATCGTCCTGCGCGAGGGCCGCATCGTCGAACGCGGCACGCACGACCAGTTGCTGGCCCAGGGCGGATACTACGAGGAGCTGTACCAAAAACAGTTACTCGAAGAAGAACTGGAGCGCGCGTGAGCGACTTCCGCGAAGAGGAAGCCTTAGGGAAGATTTACGACCGCCGCACTGCACGGCGCCTGTTCCGCTACTTGCGCCCCTACGCCGGCTGGGTGACCGTGGCCATCCTGCTCACCTTGCCCATCGCGCCCCTGGCCGCCGTGGCCCCCATACTCTTCAAGGTTGCCGTGGACGACTACATCGTCCCCGTCCTGCGCAACGAACTGGCCGCCGACGCCGCCGCTCGAGGCATCGGCTGGATGTCGCTGCTGCTGGTGGGATCGCTGGCGCTGGGCTTCGCCTTCCAGTACGTTCAGATTCGCGTCATGCAAAAAGTCGCCCAGGAAACCATGTACGACCTGCGCAAGGAAATTTTCTCCCACTTGCAGCGCTTGCCCATGAGTTTCTACGACCGCAGCCCCGTGGGACGCCTGGTTACCCGCGTCACCACCGACGTGGACGCCTTGAACGACCTTTTCACCAGTGGCGTCGCGGCCATTGTCAACGACGCCTTCCTGCTGCTGCTCTTCGTCGTCATCATGATGCAGATGAACTGGCGGCTGGCCCTGGCCACCTTCGCCGTGATGCCGCTGATTTTCCTCTCGACCTGGATGTTTCGTAACCGCATTCGCGACGCCAACCGCCGCATTCGCACCGCCATCGCCCGCATCAACGCCTTCCTGCAGGAGAACATCAGCGGCATGAGCGTCGTGCAACTCTTCAATCGCGAGCGCAAGGCCCGCGACCAGTTCGCCGATCTCAATCGCCTCCACATGCTCGCTTACAAGGACGCCATCCTGGCCTTCGCGCTCTTCTATCCCACCGTCGAAGTCCTCGGCGTTGTGGCTATCGTCACGGTATTCTGGTATGGCGGAATTGGCGTGCTGGAGGGCATGGTGACTATCGGCACCTTGACCGCCTTCATGCAGTACGCCCAGCGCTTCTTCCAGCCCATTCAGGACCTCAGTGAAAAATTCAATATCCTGCAGACCGCCATGACCGCCGCCGAACGCATCTTCAAGCTCCTCGACGAGCCGCTGGCGGTCTCGGAGTCCGCTCAAGGCCGTCCGCTCGCCGCCGTCCGCGGCGAAATCGAGTTCCGCAACGTCTGGTTCGCCTATCACGGCGGAGCCGATCCGAAAGACGAGGATTGGGTGCTCCGTGACGTTTCCTTCCGCGTCCGGCCCGGACAATCCGTCGCCGTGGTCGGACACACCGGCGCCGGCAAGACCACCGTCATCCAGCTCCTGCTGCGCTTCTACGAAATTCAACGCGGTCAAATCCTCCTCGATGGCGTGGACCTGCGCGAGCTCGACGCGCAGGCCTTGCGCCGACAGCTCGGCATCGTCCTGCAAGACCCCTTCCTCTTCACCGGCACGCTCGATTCCAACGTCCGCCTCGGCACCGAAAGAATCGACCGCGCCGCGGTCCAGCGTGCGCTGCTTGAAGTCGGCCTCGGCCCCTTCCTCGACACACTTCCTCAGGGCCTGGATACGCCCGTCAGCGAGCGCGGCGCCACATTCTCCGTGGGCCAGCGCCAATTGATCAGCTTCGCGCGGGCGCTGGCGCACGATCCCCGCCTGCTCATTCTCGATGAGGCCACCTCCAGCGTGGACACCTCAACCGAGCTGCTCATCCGCCAAGCGCTCGACCGGCTGCTCACCGGCCGCACTGCCATCGTCATCGCCCATCGCCTCAGCACCATCCAGCATGCCGACCGCATCCTGGTCTTCCACAAAGGCCGCCTGCGCGAACAAGGCACCCACCGCGAACTCCTGGCCCAGCGCGGCATCTATTACCGCCTCTACCAGTTGCAATACAAGGACCAGGAAGTGTCCGTCGGCCTGACCCCGCCTGACCCATCCGGCGCCGCCCGCCCGTCTCCTTCGGCGGATGACTAGCGCCGTCTCAAGCAAGAATTGTTCAAGACCCGGCGCCGTTTTCCTCTGCCCCGGCTCCTCTGTGCGCTCTGTGAATTCCCGTGCACTCTGTGTTGAGGTCTTCTCTTCGGCCCTGGGTCGCGGTGCGGCGCTAAGGTGGTTCGTTTTCTAAGAGTCCCGTTAGGGACGACACTGCGTAGCCCAGCGCGGAAGCGATGGGAAGCAATTGTGATGTAGCATACAAAGCCCCGGAGGGGCGACACAGGCCCACCATGCCCCCAACCGAACTCCTGATCTCCGCTGGCGAAGCTTCCGGCGACATGTACGCCGCGCAACTGGCTCGCGCCCTTCGCGACCGTGCCAACGTACATCTGTTCGGCATGGGCGGCCCGCGCATGCGCGAAGCCGGCGTCGAAATCGTCGTGGACTGCGCCGAAGTGGGCGTGGCCGGCATCTTCGAAGTCGCGCGCAAAATCCCCGCGCTGCGCCGCGCCATGCGCACCCTGCGCGCCGAAGCCCAGCGCCGCCGGCCGCCGCTGGCCATACTCACCGACTTCCCCGGCTTCCATCTCCGCCTGGCGCGCACCCTCCATCGCCGCGGCGTGCAAAACGTCTATTTCGTCTGCCCGCAGTTCTGGGCCTGGCGCCCCTGGCGCGTGAATCTGGTGCGCCGCCGCTTCGCGCGCGGCCTCTGCCTGTTTCCTTTCGAGACGGATTTCTACCGCAAGGCTGGAGTCACAGCCGACTGGATCGGTCACCCGCTTGTGGGACAAGCCCGCGCCACACTCACGCGCGCCGAATTCGCCGCGCGCCATGGACTCGATCCCGCCCGCCCCATCATCACGTTGCTCCCCGGCAGCCGCCCCAGCGAGCTGGCGCACCACATGCCGCGCCTCATGCCAGCCGTCGCCCGGCTGAGTAGCGCCACGGGTGCGGGCTCTACTTGGAGCCCGCGAGGAACAGAAGACCGCCAGTTCGTCCTGGCCGTGGCGCCGGGCCTCTCGCGCGCGCAACTCCAGCCCTACGTGCCCGCCCAAGCACCGGTGCATGTGATCGAAGACGCCACCTACGACGCTCTCGCCGCCGCCGACGTGGCCATCGTCTCCAGCGGCACCGCCACCATCGAAGCCGCCCTGCTCGGCGCGCCCATGGTCGTCGTGTACCGCGTCGCCCCCGCCACCGCCTGGATCGCCCGCCGCCTGATGCGCGCCCCGTACATCGCCATGGTCAATCTCATCGCCGAAAAATTAGTCGTCCCCGAATTGATTCAGGAAACCTTCACTCCCGAAGAAGTCACCCGTGAAGTCGAACACCTTCTCGCCTCGCCCGATGCCCGCGCCGCCATGCAGCGCGAACTGGCCGAAGTCGCCCGCCGCCTAGGCCCTCCCGGCGCCATCAAGCGCGCCGCCGAAATCATCGCCGCCATGCTGACGATCCGACCAGGATCGTCATCCTGAGGCCCGTCCGCGGGCCGAAGGATCCCTCCTAGCCTCTCGTGACGCTCTCCACCGCGCCATCAGACCAGTAGCCGTCATTCCGAGCGCAGCGAGGAATCCCTCTGGTTCTTGCCGATGCCGTGACTGTCCCTTGCCTCGCTGTCACGCGTGGGGTTCTTCGTGGGGAGTCAGTTCTGCCCGGTGGACACGCGCCGCTTCAACTCCTCGAACCAATTCAGCACAACCGTGATCTTGGGAGGCGGCGCATTACCGGCGCTTGCGGCATCTTTGATCATCAGAAATCGCCGGCCGTCCGGTGACACGGAGTATTGGCGGGCGCCTTGAGGCGTAGCGTACTGCCCCTGGAAAACGATCGCCGGGCTTCCCGCCGCGAATGACGCGCCTGGCTCGACGCGCACCGCCATCAGCGTCCCGGGCGCCACAAAATAGAATAGCTCGCGCCCGTTCGGGTTCCACAAGGGGCGAGTCCCGCCGCCGTTGGAAATCTGCCACCGTCCTGCGTTCACATCGGGAAACGGCCGCACGTAAACCTCGTTGCGGCCCGATTCGTCGGACTCATAGGCCAGCCACCGCCCGTCGGGAGAAATGTCCGGGTTATATTCGCTGAACGAAGTCTGGAAGAATGGTTGGGCCTTGCGTTCGCCGGCGAGCTTGACGACGTTGATGTCGCGTGGAACGGCAACCGATGTGAACAGCAGTTGTGTCCCGTCGGGCGAGAAGGCGTGCGGGAGTATGGGCACGTTCGGAATCGCAGCCAGCGGTTCTGGAGCGCCCGAGCCATCCGCCGCCTGCCAGTAAATGTTCTCCCCATTGTTACGCTGGGCCGAGAATGCCACGCGCTTCCCGTCGGGGGTCCACACAGGACTCCGATTCACGCCTGGGTCGAAGGTGATCCGTGCCAGCGTCTCCCGGGCCAGGTCCCAGATCCAAATGTCGCTTTCCTGGTCGCGAATATCCAGCGCCACGCGTGTTCCATCCGGCGAGAGCTTGGCATACACGTATGCTCTCAGCGGCACCTTGATCGCTTCCTCGCGGCCCTGGCGATCTACCCAGACGATCGTCCGTTGGGGAGAGACCCCGGTGCCCGCCACGTACACAAGCGAACCGTCCTCCGAAATCCCGTAGTTGGCGCTTGCGGCGATACTCGCCCTGAAAGCGCCCTCCACCAGCGGTGCCGGACCTCCCGTCACGCTGAGTGTGTCCAGGTCGAAAGGTATGGCGAATAGGTCGTTTTCCAGCGCATAGACGATATGTCCCGTCGGCACGTAGCGGCCATCGCTGCCTCCCCGCCAGACGTCGCGGCGTTCGTTGGTCTTCAGTGACTCGGCCACGATCCGGGCCTCATCCCAATTGCTGGCTCCGGCGCCCACCGTGAACAATACCCACTCCCCGCCTGGCAGCGACTGCGGACCGTCGAGCTGCTCGCCACCCTCGGCCTTAATGATCAGTTCGGGTATTCCTCCATTCGCCGAGACGCGCCGGATGCCGTCTGGCTGGCCAAACAGTATCGTGTTATCGGCTCCCCAGCTTACGCCGAAGGGATTCGTCGCTGCGCCGATGGGCACGGGTGCGCCCCCGCTGATGGCGATCTTCTTCAGCTGGTTATCCTGCCAGTAACCCACCCACTGGCCGTCGGGTGAGAAAAAGGGATTGATAAGGTTCGCTTCGGTGCCCGGAATCAGCCGCGCTTCGAGCTGGTCCATCGAGCGCAGGTACAGTCCCTGGCCAGTGTTGTAAACGAACCTGGAACCATCCGGAGACAGCGCCATTACCGCCCGGCCCGCGTTTCGAAATTGATGCCCCTGGGGGAAAACGTAGTCAAACCGGCTGATCGGCGCCGCGGGTGCGGGCGCAGGTTTCAGAGTCCATGCGGCGATGCCCGCGATGGCCGCGCCGAGCAGCAGCGTTCCCAGGCCAAGAGCGAGCGCAGGCCGCCCTAGTGTGCGGGCGCTTGTAGCTCCAGCCGTTTCGGCCGGCGCGGCGCCCGAAAGCACGTCCTCGATCACAATCCGCGCCTCACCACTATTCTGCATGCGCCGCCGCACGTTCTTCTCTAGGCACCGGCGCACCAGCGTCCGAATCGCAGGAGGCGTGTTCGCGGGCAGCGCATCGAACGCCGGCTCCTTCATCACCACCGCCGCCAGAATTACGGTCACGTCCTCGCCATGAAACGCCTGCTTCCCCGTCAGCATCTCGTACAGCACGCAGCCCAGCGCCCAAACGTCCGCCCGCCGGTCCACCCGCTTGCCTCTGGCCTGCTCCGGCGCCATGTACGCCGCGGTCCCCAGAATCACACCCTGCCGCGTCGCCGCCATCGAAAGCGTGGGCGAATTGCCGATGTCTTCCGCTGTCGGCTCATCGGAAAGCGCCTTCGCCAAACCAAAATCCAGCACCTTCACCGTGCCGTCGGCTTTCACCTTGATGTTCGCGGGCTTCAGATCGCGGTGCATCACATTGTTGTCGTGCGCATACTCCACCGCGTCCGCCACCTGCCGCGCAATCGGCAAAGTTTCATCAACCGGAACCGGCCCAGACGCGATGCGCTCCGCCAGCGTTGGCCCCTCCACCAACTCCATCACCAGCGCGCGTATCGGCCCCGATTCCTCCAGCCCATAAATCGCCGCGATATTCGGATGATTCAGCGACGCCAGCAATTTCGCCTCGCGCTCGAACCGCGCCATTCGCTCGCGATCTCGGGAAAAAACTTCCGGCAGGACCTTCAGCGCCACGTCCCGCTGCAGTCGCGTATCGTGCGCGAGGTACACTTCGCCCATCCCGCCCGCACCGATCAGCGCGCGAACCTCGTACACCCCAATCCGTGTGCCGGCCGCGATGGTCAT
>Ga0214473_10008301_pt1 | contig 12288 bp, 7 predicted proteins | sample RVTome_7_FD_203509 | JGI IMG/M metagenome (GOLD analysis project Ga0214473, IMG submission 203509) | Soil microbial communities from uranium-contaminated site in the Upper Colorado River Basin, Wyoming, United States - RVT98D197 | ecosystem: Environmental > Terrestrial > Soil > Contaminated >... | reverse complement strand
GCGTCCGCGAAGGAGGGCATAGCCCAAACGCTAGAAGCAAGCTGATCCGCGAGGCAAGCCACCGCGGCACATCAGGCGGCACAGCCGTAACGAGGCCGGTGGTTTCCCTTTGACATTTGCCGGCCTTATTACGGAGTGCCGCCTCTACAATTCAATACTTAGGCACAGTTGGATCTACTTCGTTGGACCACGCGGTAATGCCGCCACGAAGGTTAATCAGGCGACCTGGAAAACCTGCCTGCTGCAACGCGGTGATTGCTTTCGCGCTCCGAACTCCGCCCTTGCAGTGCACGACGGTTTGCCGCGTTGAATCGATTTCGGTCATTCGGTTCACGACTTCATTTAATGGAATGAGTTTCGTGCCCGCAATCCTGGCGATCTGGTATTCGGATGGCTCGCGAACGTCAATCACCTGAATGTCTTCGCCCCGCTGAAGCTGCTGCTGTAGTTCAGTGGCGCTGATCTCTTCAAGCTCTCCGGTCGGAGGCGCCTGTCTTAGACCACAGAATGCCTCGTAGTCGATAAGCTCTTTAATGGTAGGCTGCTCGCCACACACCGGACACTGGGGATCTTTCCGCAGCTTCAGTTCTCGAAATCTCATCTGCCACGCATCAAACACAAGCAAACGGTTCACCAGCGTGTCTTGAGCTCCGAGAATCAGCTTAATCGTCTCATTCGCCTGGATGGCTCCGACGATACCAGGCAGTACTCCCAACACGCCACCCTCAGCGCATGACGGAACGAGACCTGGTGGTGGTGGTTCCGGGTAAAGACATCTGTAGCAAGCGCCTCTCTTCGCCCAGAACACACTTGCCTGCCCTTCAAAACGGAAGATCGAGCCGTAGACATTGGGTTTATTAGTAAGCACGCAGGCGTCATTAACCAGATAGCGGGTGGGGAAATTGTCTGTTCCGTCGACGATGATCTCGTAATTTGCAAACAGTCGGAGCGCATTCTCGCTAGTTAATCTGGTTTCGTGAGTCTCTATCTCGATATGAGGATTTATCTCGCGCAGTCGATCTCTTGCCGATTCAATCTTTGGCCGCCCAACATCGGCGGTGCCATGGATGATCTGCCGCTGAAGATTTGAAGCTTCAACAACATCGAAATCAACTATACCAAGTCGGCCCACTCCGGCAGCTGCGAGGTACATTCCGACCGGTGCACCCAGCCCTCCGGTTCCAATCATCAATACGCTCGCTGCCTTGATCCGTTGCTGCCCTACAAGTCCCACTTCGGGCATGATCAGGTGGCGGCTATATCGCGCAATCTCTTCGTGCGAAAGCTCAGGCAGATTCTTAACCTCTGGCGCTGCCGTGGCCCCTCCAGCAATGGAAGGCACAATCATTATCGAGTCGCCTTCGTTCACTGGTGTGCTGCTGCCTTCACGATGACGCACGTCTTCCTCATTTAGATATACGTTCACAAAACTGCGCAGCTCATTCTTGTCATTGAACAGGTGTTTGCGCAGCTCTGGATGAAGCGCCGTCAACTGTTCCAAGGCCTCGCCTGTGGTGATTGCATCAACGCGAATAGTTGCGTTGCCACCAGCAAAATGACGCAACGCCGTAGGGATACTTATTGTCACCTGCATAACCTGATTTCCTTTCAGCTCTCTACTTTGCAACTGATACCGCGGGTTCTCGTACTTCCAGAACCTCTTCAGTAAAACGTGAGCGATCAAACTCCTGTTCCCACGAACGAATCGCCGCCACCTGACCGCTTTTGACGGAGACAATCACATACGAGTAGATTGGCCAGGCATGTTCAAGATCATACTGCGACGGCTCGGCAGGATGATCAGGGTGAGAATGATAGAACCCGACAACTGCCAGGTTTCTGCCCTTGGCATACTCCTCGCCGCGCCGCAACTCGTCCGGTCGAATTAGAAAGCGGTTACGTTTAGCCGCCTCTTCGCGCGCATTGGAGATAGGAAAGATCTCAGCGACGCTTTTCGACGATTCCAAAAATTCACCCAGTAACAGTCCGCAACATTCATACGGATAATCGCTTTCCGCATGGCGCGCAACTTCGTTCAAGCTGCCGGAAGTAATCTGGATCATGTGTACCGTTCTCCACCGTCGCAAAGAATGGTCACCACAATGGACCCTTCAGGTAATGAGCGAGCCAGCTCGAGGGCCGCAAACACGTTGGCTCCCGAACTCGTTCCAACAAGCAATCCTTCTTCACGTGCCAGGCGTTCTACCATCTTCTGCGCCGCTTCGGTGGAAACAGTCACGTTTAGATCAGCCAATGTAGGATCGAAAATGCCAGGCACAGCCGCCGTGGCCATGTGCTTTAGCCCCTCCAGGCCATGAAGCGGTGAGTCGGGCTGCATTGCAACTGCACAGATTCGGGGATTCAGCTTCTTGAGTTTTCTCGTAGTTCCCGTGAAGGTACCAGACGTGCCCAGACCAGCGAGGAAATGAGTTACTCGCCCTTCCGTTTGCTCCCAGATTTCCTCGGCTGTGCCATCGTAATGAGCGCACCAGTTTGCCGGGTTGTTGTACTGGTCTGGATAGAAATAGCGATCAGGCTCCGCCGCAAAAATCTCGCGGGCGCGTGCCTGGGCCCCATCCGTTGCGAGCAAAGGATCGGTCTCGACAAGCTCTACGCCAAACCTAATGAGAAAGTCTTTGCGCTGCGCACTGGCGTTCTTTGGCAAACAGATTTTGACTCTGTAGCCGCGGGCTGCGGCTATCATCCCATAGGCAATTCCCGTGTTTCCGCTGGTGGCATCGAGAATGGTCATGCCCGGGTAGAGTTTTCCCGTCCGTTCTCCGTCGAGAATCATGTTCAGCGCCGGCCGGTCCTTGACCGAGCCTCCGGGATTCAGATATTCGGCTTTCGCCAACACTTGCACGCCATCGCGCAGATCGCTGGTCACGTGCAGCAAACGCAACAATGGTGTATTACCAATCTGTGTTTCTACGCTGCCCACGTTTCTAACCAATGACTGTTGCGGTGTAACCATCAATGCCCTTTACCTTAGAACTCGACTCAAACCCGCAGTCAAACGCAAAGCCGGTCGCGAAACTCTGTGAAGAACGCGACCGGCTGCCGTATTGCTAATGCTGTGTTTAGTTTATGAAATCCTCAACTTTTCACGCTTGCTTACGGCATCCCGGTCGCGGCAACAACAGGAACAAGCGCAATACCGGTAGCAGCAAGCAAGACACATTCTATACTTAGTCCACATCTCGATGACGAAACTATATGCAGCCTGAACAGATGATGTCAAGCAAACTCAGAACCGGAAGCGAGCAGCAAGCTGCATCTGTCTTTCACCAAGGAACGTGCGCGGCAGCCCAAATGCTGCTGCAGGTAATGGATTCGTAAGAGCCGTTGCTGAGTTACTGGAGATCACGTACCTGCCTGTATTGACGGTAGCAACGTTCGATCGATTGAAGAGGTTGAACGCTTCGCCTATCAAACTCAGGGTATATCGCTCCGCAAACCTGAATGACTTGGTTAATCGAGCATCCACGATGTAGACGTTGGGGGTTGTAAACCCATTTCGTTCAAACCCAGGCACCCGATCTGTGCTCGGATTTCCATCCCGATTGGCATCACCAGTAATCAGGGCCGAATAAGCGAAACCAGATTGCAGAGTGATAATGCTGGAAAACGTCCAATTGCCCAACAATCCATTAATAAACGCGTTGTCTTTGTGAACAGCACCCACTTCATACACCGGACTAATAACAAACCTGTGCCGTATATCGAGGTCACTCCGACCCCAATCACCACGAATGTCCAGGTTGTTCTGCAAACCCTTGAAGTCGTCAACCCCAACTACCACCATCGTTTGATCCGGACGATCGTCCTTTGTATCAGAAAACGTGTAGGCCATGATGAACTGCAGCCCTCGGGAGAATCGGCGCTTAAGTTCCACCGCGAGCGCGTTATAACGCGAGTTTGCGGTGCTCTCGAATAGTGATATGCGGGTAAACCCGGGTATTGGACGCGCAGACGGATGGCGGAGGACCGTAAAAGTCTGGCTTGCGGGGTCGGTTAGTGTGGTCGATACCGGAGGGTTCAAGTTGATATCTCGTGTCCTCGAGAGATGCACACCTCGATAATACAGATAACTCACCGACAAACTCATGTTGGCCCACAGCTCCCGTTCGACGCCAAGTCTGCCCTGTTGCACGTAAGGTTGGGCATAATCTCTGGAGAATAGATAGAGACTAGGCGTTAGGCCACCAATGGCAGGCGCGCTTGTAAAGACATTCGGATAAATCGGGCAAGGATTATTTACAACGGTGCATGTTAACGACACACCTGTCACCTGAACCCCATTCTGGGAATGCGAGGTTCCCAGCATGATAGCGGGCGTGCGTCCGACGAACACGCCATATCCACCGCGCACCACGGTATTCTGGTTGAAGGCGTAACTAAAACCCACGCGTGGCCCGAGGTTGTTGTTGTCATCTACCGAAGTAGTGGTGTCGATCGGTAAGCCGAGCGCATTGCTGGCCAATCGGGAATCCGGATTGAACACGGATGGCTTGTCGAGCTTCTGAACGTCATAACGCAACCCTAAATTGAAAGTAAGCTTTGGAGTGACTCGCCAATCATCCTGCACAAATAAACCCAGCTCCTTTATGTTCGGATGAGTGGTGCCTCCGGACGTTCCTGTGCCGGCAAAATTTTGGGTAAATGACGCCGGATTGTTTGCGGCGAAATTGGAATAACCGGTCGTCTGTCCAGCAGGCGGGTTGAAAGTAAACTGGCCACTAAACAAGCCCGGGAAAAAGTTGAAGATACGATCAAAGTTAACGTCGTAACCAAACTTCAAATTATGGTCGCCGCGAGCATAACTAAGGTTATCAATGAATTGGATTCGTTTGATTGTAGTCTCCCGCGGACTGAAGTTGTTCCGCCCTAGAAGCAAAAACCCTCCGCCAGTTTGAATACGCGCTTCGGGCCGCTCACTATTTGCCTCTCCGGGTTCGCGGTCCCTCCCAAATTGAAAACGAAACTCGTTTATGAGGCTACTGCTTAGAGTTGAGGTCAACGAACCCGAGAAGGTGGTTGTTCGGGCCACACTGTTTCCAGAATGTTCTTCCACGCTGAGCGGGCCACCGTTCTCGTTGTTATTGCCCGTGAAGTTCTGTTGGTTGAACCGCAGCACCAGTTGGTTTGCATCATTCAGCCTGATATCAGCCTTGCCCATTATGACATCCTGATTGCGGCCGACTTCGTAAGTATTTAATAGCGGTAAGAGGAGCGCCTGGATGTTGGCAGGCTGTGAGAAGAAGTTGGGTGGATCCACAACATTCGGGACACTGGATCGCTGACCATCATATGTAAAAAAGAAGAACGCGCTGTCCCTTTTGATGGGGCCACCCAGTGTGCCGCCAAATTGATTAATCTGCGACTTTGGTCTCTTCACATTGCGCGCCGTCAAAATAGGCGTGTTTGAATTCAATGATTCGTCTCGGAAGTACTCGAATGCGCTGCCATGCCAGTCGTTTGTTCCTGATTTGGTAACTACGTTAATCACGGCGCCGCCTGCGCGACCAAACTCGGCGGAAAAACCGTTCTGATTAACTTGGAACTCCTGCACTGACTCTTCTGAGAATTGATATGGAGGCCTGGTTCCAGTGCGGCCAAAAGCTTGACCAAAGAACGTATTGTTGTTATCTGCTCCATCAACCTGGAGGCTGTTCAACGTGCCTTTTTGTCCACCTACCGCCAGGTCCCCTTGCCGCGTGGGATCGCGAACCACTCCCGGCGTGAGCGTGGCGAAGTCCAGATAGTTGCGACCGTTGACGGGCAGATTTTCGATGGCGCGTTCGTTCACTGTGGACGAAATAGAGGTTCGCGTGGTTTCGACTATCTGTCCTTCCACGGAGATATCTACCATTGCGGTGGTCCCACTGACGGTTAGCTGAATGTCCAAGCGCGTCTGACCCCCTACAGTCACAATGGCATTTTCAAAGCTGGCGTCGGTAAAGCCCTGAGCGCCGCTTGTCATAACTTTGTATTTGCCGGGCGGCAAGAACAAAATTCTGTAGTACCCATCCTCATTGACCGTCGTCGACTTGGAGAAGCCAGTCTCTTGATTCGTAGCAGTTATGGAAATATTCGGAACCGCTGCTCCGTTAGGATCAACTACATTTCCCTCGATGTTTCCGGTGGTGGCCTGTGATTGCGCGGCCCCGCTGAGCGCTGAAATCGCGACCAAAATAGTTATCGACACAAGTCTGGCCAGGAGGGTAGAGATTCTTAACATTTTGACCTCTTTAGAAAGTGGTTATCGAGATGCGCTTTGCGGGAAAGCGTTGAAATTTATCTCTTGTTTAGGTTCCTGAAAAAGTCGAAAACCGTATCTTAGGCTAGGGCATGTTAACAAGCAATGACGGGGAGGCTTAGATCAAAATCACGTTCGTTTGTCCCAGGCCAAAGGTCGCCACAACGACAGAAGGCGCTTGCCACTGGCGGTCTGCATGACGCTCATCACCCCCATGTAGCCAAACCCGAAAAAGAAAAGAAACAGAAAAGGTACTGTTCCCCACATGTGCATTCGAACCGCATAGAGGATGGCCAGCAGGAAGTAGATTGCAAAACTGAGTTCCAGTAGCGGCAGCCAGCCGCGACTTCTCTTGTACTTTTTAAGTTTCCAGGTTTCATCATTAGTCTGTTCGACGCGGTACTTTGGCGTGCGTACAAAATCACTCTTCACACCAAACAAGGCTTCCATAACAGCGCGGGCGTTTGAAAAGGCCAGTCCGATCCCCAGCGCCATGACCAGAGGCAGGTGCAGCAACCGTGGGGCACGTTTTGCATCGAGATACCAGACGGCCGTCCCATAGAAAAGAAATACAGAGATTGATGAAAAGAATAATAAGGGCAGGTCAAGAATCATTAAGTGATAAAGCGGCTGGTTATAACGAACGAGCAGAAGCGGGAACTGTAAAAAGCTGGCCATTATCATTAAAGGATAGGAGATGTTGCCGGTGAGCCGGAAAAACATCTCGAGGCGGACTCGCATGGGCAGATGTGACCGCCAGATCCGTGGATAAAGTTTTATTCCCACTTGCATAACGCCTTTGGCCCAACGCCGCTGTTGCGCCTTGAAGGCGTTAATGTCCACGGGAATCTCCGCCGGGGCCTCTTCATCCAGCAGATAAACAAATTTCCAACCCATTAACTGTGCGCGAAAGCTCAGGTCCGTATCTTCAGTCAGCGTGTCGTGCTGCCATCCACCGCTCATTTCGATGGCGCTTCGGCGCCAAATGCCGGCTGTACCATTGAAGTTGAAGAAGCCGCCTGTCCGATTACGAGTGGTCTGCTCGACGACGAAGTGGCCATCCAGCATTATCGTCTGCAATCGGGTCAACAAATTATAGTTTCCATTGATATGCGACCAGCGCATCTGAGCACAGCCAACCAGAGGATCGGTGAAGTAATCGACGAGCTTGCGTAGACAACTGGCTCTGGGTACAAAATCCGCATCGAAGATCGCCAGTAGGTCACCCTTCGCAAGTCTGGTCCCATTCTCAAGGGCGCCAGCTTTGAAACCGGTGCGGGCCGTGCGATGAATGTAATGAATGTCGAAACCCTGAAGGGCGTATTTCTGCACTGTCGCTTCCGCAATTCTCGCTGTTTCGTCGGTAGAATCGTCCAGAACCTGGATTTCCAACTTCTCGCCAGGATAATCGATCTCCGTCACCGCCTTTACGAGTCGCTCCACGACGTACATTTCGTTAAATAGAGGAAGCTGTACCGTGATACGGGGCAATTCTGCTTCAGGGAACTTGCCTTGCGGCTGTGGCACGAATCGGCGATAGCGCCAAAAATCTATGACCTGTTTGATCCGATAGCCGCCGTATATCGCCAGAACAATCAAGATGGAAAAGTAGAGAATGAGAATGGTCCAGTCAAACGCATCCAGTTGATAGAGCGGACTGATGTTCGAGAAGGTCTTGTTTACGACATCGTGGAAATAACGCTCAAATAGTTGGTTTGGCGTTACGCCTAGAGGTGGTTGGGTGTCCTGAAAAATTATGGCCATAGTTAAGCAGTCACATGTTCGATGGCGCAACGCGTCGGAGATTTTAACTCACTCCGAGCGCAAGTGTGAAACGAAGTACGTCAGGCTTAACATGGCCAACCCGGGCATCACATAGAAGATCGCCACCGCTCCGAGTAAGGCTCCGGTGACAAACCGCGAACCGTGAGTATTTGTCCATACACCTAAAGAATTGAATGCCACGTCGAATGCCAGTGGAGTTGCTGCGACAAACAACCATTTCCGCTCCGGCGTTTCTGTCTTTCCCAGCCAACCGATGAGTGGATATAGAAGAAGTGCTAAAACGAATCCCGAGTAAAGGCCAGTGCAACGTGAACAAACTGCCAGCGGGTGACCAGCAACAAAGAACGAACGCGCAGGCATCTGATGGCACACGTGGCTGAAAGCCTGGTAGATGGCCAAGCCAAGAACACTGTGATCGCTGGCAACGGCTAGCGGAGCAGTAATAATTAGGCTTAACAGAAAGATGGCCGTGAGCGCTGCAGCGAACCAGGCTGTTAGTGGACCAGAGCTTCGGCGTGTTTGTGGTATGTAGTACATGGTTATTGCGATGTAACGCATGCTGTTAGCTTGCGACGCTGCGACGCTTGCGACGCTGCGACGCTTGCGGCGCGGCACTAACAAACGCTCGCAAGCGTCGCAAGCTAACAGCATGCGTTACAATCCGCAATCCTCAGAACCTAATCACCGTATCCGGACCACCCTCAATGTGCAGTGTGTCGACAAAACGAATGTGCCTCGATTCTGTGGTCATAACCACGGAATGCGTTCGCTTGCCGGCGCCAAAAAAGCGAACCCCCTTAAGCAAAGCGCCGTCGGTGACTCCGGTGGCAGCAAAAATGATCTTGCGACCGGGGGCAAGATCGTTGGTGTCGTAAATCTTATTCGAATCCTTTATACCCATAGACTCAAGCCGTTCCATGACTTGTTCTTTGGGCGGCACCTTATTCTTATCAACATCGAGCCTTTCGGGATCAAAAACCAGCCGCGCCTGAATCTCACCATTCAAGCACTTCATGGCCGCAGCCGTGATCACTCCTTCAGGAGCGCCGCCTATACCCATCAAGGCGTGAATGTTGGTGCCGGCCACCGCAGACGATATACCAGCAGATAGATCGCCATCGGAAATTAGTCGAATGCGGGCGCCAGCTTCGCGCACGTCGGCGATCAATTTTCTATGGCGGGAGCGCTCGAGAACAATAACCGTGAGATCTTCGATATCACGTCCTAAGCGCCGCGCAATGTTCTTTAGGTTGTCCTTTACCGGCGCGTCAAGATCCACAACACCGCGGCAGGACGGACCGACGACGATCTTGTCCATATAGATGTCCGGGGCATTCAGTAGACCTCCACGCTCGGCGGCCGCCAGAACGGAGATTGCGTTGTTTCCTCCTAAAGCACAAAGGTTGGTACCTTCGAGTGGGTCAACGGCAATGTCCACTTCAGGGCAGGATTCAGCTATCTCCTCGCCAACGCCCAATCCACCGCCGACCTCTTCTCCTATGTAGAGCATTGGCGCCTCATCGCGTTCTCCCTCTCCAATGACAACGCGACCGCGCATGGGAACGGTGTCCATAACCTCCCTCATTGCTTCGACAGCCACGTGATCGGAATACTTTCGATCGCCCTGGCCCATCGTGCGAGCGGCGGCAATGGCAGCTGCCTCGCAAACGCGCAAGAAATCCAGAGACAGCTCGCGCTCTGTCCTCAGCTCGTGACGCATTCTCTTAAGCTCTCCTGATTCGGAAGTTTCGGCTGCACGACCGTTTAAAAGACACTAGTTCGCAGTTGAAAGAAGTGCCTGCTCATACTATCAGAGCAAGTCGGGAATTTGTAGTTCCAGAATATTTGCTGAAAACAAAGCTCTATTCATACTCTCTTTATAGGAAAAAGCTCTTTTTACAGGAAAAAGCCATATTATCTTTGCGATTTAGAAGAACTATATCAATGCGCCGGCCTGCTGTCGGCTGAAGAGTACTGGAGCGGCCCGAAGGCTACACCTTTTGCGATTAGTTGTGAGGAGAAACAAAGTTTAATGAAGAAATCTTCCAAACCTCTCGTCCTCAACCTTAACGAGGTTGGCGCGAGCGATGTGCCTCTCGTTGGTGGAAAATGTGCAAGTCTGGGAGAGCTCTTTCGTGCTCTAGGGCCCAGCGGAGTGCGCGCAGTAGACGGCTTTGCGACAACCAGCGAAGCGTATCGATTGCTTTTGCAGACAAACGGGCTTGGTGGCAGGCTGCGAGAGCTCATGAGATCGCTGGATCATAATGACATCAGAGCGCTCAACGATGCCGGCCGCGAAGCGCGCGCGCTAATGCTGGATACACCGCTTCCGCCTGAGGTTCATGACGCCATCATCGACGGCTATCATCGACTAAACGCACGTCTCAAACGCACGCCCGAAGTTGCGGTGCGTTCTTCCGCGACCGCTGAGGATCTCCCTGATGCGTCTTTTGCCGGCCAACAAGACACAATCCTGAATGTTCGCGGTGAGGAGCGTCTTATCGACGCATGCCATCGTTGCTTCGCCTCTCTCTGGACCGATCGCGCCATCTCTTATCGCGCTGCCCGCGGCTTTGATCATTTTGAGGTTGCATTGTCCATTGGCGTGCAACCAATGGTCCGTTCTGACCAGGCAAGTTCAGGAGTGATGTTCACGCTCGATACTGAATCGGGGTTTCGAGATGTGGTGGTCATAAATGGAGCATGGGGCCTGGGAGAAGCGATAGTTCAGGGTATGGCGACGCCCGACGAATGGGTCGTTTTTAAACCAACCTTGAAAACAGGTGCGTGCCCGATCGTAAGCAGGCGCCTGGGCAGCAAAGAAGTAAAGATGGTTTACGGCCTCGACGGCCGCGGCACCCGCACGAGGGAAGTGGTGGAAGCGCAGCGTGCTCGTTTTTGTCTCGGAGACTATGAGGTGTTGGAGCTTTCACGCTGGGCCTGCCTTATCGAGGAACACTATTCCGCGCTGGCTGGCAAACCCACGCCAATGGACATAGAGTGGGCCAAGGACGGACGAACCGGCGAGCTGTTCATCCTGCAAGCCAGACCAGAAACAGTTCACTCAACAAACCACCAGAATTACCTGGAGACTTACAAGCTAACGGGCGACCATGCTGAACCGCTCGTGTCGGGCATTGCGGTTGGCGAAAAGATTAGCCAGGGCCAGGTCCATGTGCTGTCTCATCCGGACCATCTCTCCCATTTCAAAGCTGGTGACGTACTGGTGACCTCGATGACAGACCCTGCCTGGGAACCGATCATGAAGAAGGCGGCAGCAATCGTGACGGATCGTGGTGGTCGAACCTGCCACAGCGCGATTATCAGCCGGGAGTTGGGTCTGCCATGTATTGTTGGCACTGGCAACGCCACTCAGTTGTTGCAGACAGGCACAGCGGTAACAGTATCTTGTGCTGAAGGGGCCCAGGGAAATGTCTACGAAGGACCAATCGAATTCTCCATTGACCGGCGTGTCGTAGGGCAAGGGCAGCGTCCCCGCACGCAAGTAATGATGAACGTAGGCGATCCGGACCACGCCTTCGCTGTCGCTTCTCTACCAAACGATGGTGTTGGACTCGCACGACTGGAGTTCATTATCAACAACCACATCGGGATCCATCCGATGGCGCTTGTCAAATACCCACATCTAGAGAGTGCCGACGTAGTAAAAGAGATCGAACGACTTATCGGTGAAGAGGAGCCGCGCGACTTCTTTGTACGCCGTCTGGCCGAAGGCATAGGCCGCATCGCGGCGGCGTTTTATCCAAAGCCTGTAATTGTCCGTATGTCCGACTTCAAATCGAATGAGTACGCGATGCTTATCGGTGGTAACGAATTTGAACCCACAGAAGAGAATCCGATGTTGGGATTCCGCGGCGCATCGCGTTACTACGACGAAAGATACCGAGAAGGGTTTGAATTGGAATGTTTAGCGCTTCAGCGAGTACGCGAGGATATGGGATTGATTAATGTGAAGACGATGATTCCCTTCTGCCGTACCGTGGCTGAAGCTGAACGCGTCGTTAAGCTGATGGAGGAATTTGGTCTCAAACAGGGGGAACATGGGCTGGAGATCTATGCGATGTGCGAGCTGCCGGCAAACGTCATCTACGCAGACGAATTTCTGCGTGTTTTTGATGGGTACTCCATAGGGTCCAACGATTTGACTCAACTTACGCTTGGTTTGGACCGCGATTCGGAGATGGTGGCCCACCTCTTCGATGAGCGAGATGGCGCCGTAGAAC
>Ga0214473_10008300_pt1 | contig 12289 bp, 10 predicted proteins | sample RVTome_7_FD_203509 | JGI IMG/M metagenome (GOLD analysis project Ga0214473, IMG submission 203509) | Soil microbial communities from uranium-contaminated site in the Upper Colorado River Basin, Wyoming, United States - RVT98D197 | ecosystem: Environmental > Terrestrial > Soil > Contaminated >... | reverse complement strand
GTTGCAGTTCAAACGATATGGGTCTGAGACCAAAAGCGAAATGGATGTATCGCTGTTTATATTTCATGAGGGCGGCACAACCTCGAAGGTAGTCCGGGTCGCACTGTCGGTTCCTCCGGCGGCGCCCGAAGTGAACCACGTAGGTGAGATTGTTATCGATTAGAGGTCTGCAGGCCGGGCCGGCTCAGCAACCTTCCGGGCATCCGCTCCACCTCCTCCATTCCAACGTCCATATGCACCGGTTGGCCCTTTGGCCATCGGAGGGGCCCGCTGCTTATGTGCCCTTGGGGACGGGAGGTGCCCCGTAGCGGTTGCGGGGCTTTCGTTCCACGGGGGGGAGAGCAGAGGCAACTCAACTGCTCGAACCGGAGCGACCGTTAGCCGCGGCGATCAGCCAAAATATTCTATAGAATATTTTGGCTCAGTGGCGGGCCGGACGACGCCCCGGCCCAGACACTCCCGCAACAGCGCCCACCAAGCCCAGCGGTTCACGTGCGGCCCGCATTCCGCTCGTGCCACCCCGACCTTAGGCCTGAACCGCGGCCGAGACTGGGCGGCTGTGCCGAGGCGCATGTCCGTGCCGCTTCAGACTGGCGGCATTAAGCCGCACTGAGGCCATCGTCGAGCCGCGCACCGGGTCCGCGCAAGAACGTTTCGACCGATCGGCACGGCCTTCAATCGGGCAGATCCCGCACGAACGCCACCACTGCCCGCGTGAACGCCTCCGGGGCCTCCCGGGGCAGGGCATGCGTTGCGCCGGGTACCACCTCATAGCGGACATCCGGAAGGCGCTGCCTGAGCAGACTCAGGTAGCGCCTTCCTGGTACCGGGTCACGGCCGCCGGCCAGGATGAGCGTGGGGGCCTTGACCCGCATGGCATGGACGGTGGGATCGTCGGCGGCGCCGCGCAGCCACGTGCCCACCACGCGCAGCGGGTTGTTGGTGGCGTACTCGCGCAGGGTGGCCAGGGTCAGGGCGGGCGGCACGCGCAGCGCGGTGAGCCCCAGGGCGCCAAGCTGGCGCAGGCGCAGCAGGCGTGCGGGTCCGCCCGAGGGCGCGGCCAGCACCAGGCCGCGGGCGGCGTGCGGGTGGTCCGCGGCCAGGCGGAGCGCCACCTGCGCGCCCAGCGAGTGCCCCACCCAGACGGCGGCGCCGAGTCCCAGCGCGCGGGCGAACGCGTGGTGGAAGGCGGCCAGGTCGGGCACGCTCCGGCCCCACAGCGCGCCCGGCGTCCCGCCGAAGCCCGGCGCGTCGGGCACCACCAGGCGGAGCCCGGCCGCCGCGAAGCCCTCCGCCAGCCCCTCGTAGAAGCGGCCCGAGAGCCCCAGCCCGGGGAGCAGCACCACGGGTGAACCCGCCCCCGTTTCCCGGTAAGCGACGTTCGTCCCGTCCACCTCGATGCGCGCTAAGCGAAAGCTCACCGCTCGGGCGCCTCCAGGAAATCCAGCACCACGCGGTTGAACTCCAGCGGCCGGTCCGCCATGGCGTTGTGGGCCGCGTCGGTCAGCACCACCAGCCGGGCGTCGGGGAGGGCCTCGGCCATGGCCTGGCCGTGCTCCACCGGGATGAGGGGGTCGAGCGCGCCCCAGACGAGCAGCGTCTCATTGGTGACCCGCGACAGGAGCGGGCGCACGTCGTCGGTGAGCAGGTCCGTGGCGGCGCGCAGCAGCGTGCGCGGCCCGGCGCGCAGGGCGTCGGCGGCCACCGTGAGGTGGAAGGCGGGTGTGCCCCAGGCGCGCGGGGGCAGGGCGCCGGCCAGGAAGCGGGCCGCCTCCGTCAGCGCCAGGGGGCGCGGGATGCCCGTGGCTGCCGCCAGCACCAGGCGGTGCACGCGCGCCGGCTCGGCGGCGCACAGGTGGATGGCAATCTGCCCGCCCATGGAGTGGCCGATGAGGTGCGGGCGCTCGATGCCGAGGGCGTCCATCCAGTCCCGCACGGCCGCCGTCATCTCGACGATGCCCGCCCGCCGGGGCCCGGGCCGGGAGGCGCCGAAGCCCACCAGCTCGGGGACGTGCACGCGGAACTCCTGTGCCAGCACGGGGAGCGTGTAGCGCCACCAGCGGGAGGAGCCGGCCAGGCCGTGCAGGAGCACCACGGGTGGGCCGGCGCCACCGTGGACGGAGTGGATGCGCACGTCCCCCACGTTGGTGAAGGCGCGCTCCATGGCTACGGGGTGCCCCAGCCGCCACCGCCGGGAGACCGGATGCTCAGCACGCTCCCCGCGGGCGCCCGGAAGGTCACCTTGCCGGGCAGCACCTCCTCCTCCGTGCCGTGCAGGAGCCGGTTCTCCCCGAGGGCGCCGTCGCCGCCGCCGGCCAGGCCGCGCGGCGGCACGGTGCGGCGCTCGCTGAGCAGGCTCACCTCCGCGTCGGCCAGCAGCTCCACGTCCCGGCGCAGCCCGTCGCCGCCCGGATGGCGGCCCGTGCCGCCCGTGCCCCGGCGCACCTCGTAGCGCCAGACGCGCACCGGGTAGGCGTGCTCCAGCGCCTCGATGGGCGTGTTCAGCGAATTGCTCATGTGCACGTGTACCCCGGAGAGGCCCGGGCCGCCCGGCGCCCCGCCCATCCCGCCGCCCATGGTCTCGTAGTAGGCGAAGGGGGCGCCCGTGCGCGGATCCAGGCCGCCCACGGTGAGGTTGTTCATGGTGCCCTGGGACTGCGCCGGGATGACGTCCGGCAGCGCGTGGCCGAAGGCGGCCAGCACCACGTCCGTGATGCGCTGGGAGGTCTCCACGTTGCCGGCCGCCACGCTGGCCGGCGGGCGCGCCGCCACGATCGAGCCCGCGGGGGTGAGGACGCGCACCGCCTCCATGGCGCCGCCGCCGGCGGGCAGCCCCTCACCGAGCAGCGCCTCCACCACGCAGCGCACCACGTAGCGCACGGCCGAGGTGGTGATGGCCGCCACGGCGTTCACGCCCCCCTGGGTCTGCGGCGCGGAGCCCGCGAAGTCCGCCTCCAGCGTGCCGTCCCGGACGGTGAGGCGCACGCGGATGGGGAGCGGTCCCGAGCCGAAGCCGTCATCTTCGAGGGCGTCCTCGGCCTCGTAGCTGCCCTCCGGCACCAGGGACAGCCCCTGGCGCACCAGCCGGTCGGCGTACGCCAGCAGGGCGGCCATGGAGGCCTCGACTTCCGGCGCGCCGCGGGACGCCACCAGCTCGTGCAGGCGCCGCGCCCCGGTGGAGAGCGCCGCGAGCTGCGCGGCCAGGTCACCGCGGCGCTCGTCGGGCGTGCGCACGTTGGCGGCCAGGATGCGCCAGACGTCCTCCACCCGCCGGCCACCCGCCACCAGGCGCACCGGCGGCAGGCGCAGCCCCTCCTGGTAGATCTCACGCGCCAGCGGCATGGAGCCGGGCGTCATGCCGCCCACGTCCGCGTGGTGCGCCCGGGAGGCCAGGTAGGCCAGGGGCGCGGCCGGCGCGCCGGCGCCGGCGGCGGGAAGGGAAGGTGAGGCGTCATCGTCGCCTGGAACCCGAGGATAGAACGGGGCTACCAGCGTGATGTCGGGCAGGTGGGTGCCCCCGGCGAAGGGGTCGTTCAGGGCGGCCACGTCCCCCGGGGCGAGCGGGCCCAGCACGTCCAGCGCCGCGGCCACGCTCATGGGCATGGCCCCCAGGTGGACGGGCATGTGATCACCCATGGCCACCACCCGCCCAGCACCGTCGAAGAGGGCGCACGAGTAGTCCCGGCGCTCCTTGATGTTGGGCGAGTGCGCGGCGCCCCGGAGCGCCGCCCCCATCTCCTCCGCCAGGGCGGTGAACTGGTGCCGATAAATCTCCAGCCGCACGGCGTCCAGGACCTCCCCGGGCCTTTCCACGAGAGCCATTCTACCCTATATTGAAGGACTGAAGATGGACGCGGAAAACCGCTCGGGGACCGACCCCGTTCGGACCGCCGGAAATCCCTGCGACGGAGGTATGTGTTGGCTCGTAAAAATGGTCAGAAGCGTAACAAGAGCAGAGGCAATCCCACGCTCGAGCGGGCGCGCGACGAGTTGTACAGCGCAATCCGCCAGTGTGGCGTGATGGAGGTTCCCGTCGAGGAACAGGGCTCCTGGATGGACGAGACGCTGGAGTACATGCTCGAGCGCCATCCGGAACTGCTGCCGGCCGAGCTCGAGCAGCTCAAGCAACTCGGTATGCGGTTCTGCATGCCCGTGATCCAGCACGGCAGAGATCATACAGCAGTCACGACCCAGGACGCAAACGCGGCCTGAGCCTGCGCGCGCGGCCGCCATCCCGTTGGCCGCGTTTTGCTTTTGTGCCCCGTCCGGGGGCAGGAACCGGCTCAACCGGAGCCCCTGCCGCGGCCGGGGCGCAGTGTAATTTATGACACGCACCATCCTCCTCATCGACGACGACCCCGAGGTGCTTGCCGTCCTGGGCCGCTTCTTCGAGAAGCGCGGGTGGGAGGTGTACCGGGCGGCTGAACCCGCGGGGGCGGCCGAACTCTACGAGCGCGAGCGCCCCGATCTGGTGATCCTGGATCTGCAGTTGCCGGGCCTCTCGGGCCTGCGCTTATTGGAAGTCCTGCGCGCGCGGGATCCGGACGCCACTGTGATCATGCTCACCGGCCACGCCGACGTGGAAACCGCGGTGGAGGCCATGCGCCTGGGCGCGGAGAACTTCCTCACCAAGCCGGTGGAGCTGGACCACCTGGAGGCGGCGGCCGATCGGGCCGCGGAGAAGGCCGAGCTGCGGCGCCGCAACCGCTTCTACGCCGAGCGGCAGGCGGAGGCCAACGGGCTCGACGCGCTGGGTTCCTCACCCGCCATGCGGGAGCTGGCGCACCAGGTCCAGATGCTGGCGGACAGTGACACCACCGTGCTCCTCACCGGCGAGACCGGGACGGGCAAGGGCTTCGTGGCGCATCTCCTCCACAGCCTCTCGCCGCGGGCCGCCGCGCCCCTGGTGGAACTGAACGCCGCGGGCCTCTCCGCCACCTTCCTGCACTCCGAGATCTTCGGCCACGAGAAGGGCGCATTCACGGACGCCCGCGAGCAGAAGCGCGGCCTCTTCGAGGTGGCGCACACGGGCACCTTCTTCCTGGACGAGGTGGGAGATCTGGCCGCCGAGCTCCAGCCCAAGCTGCTCAAGGCGCTGGAGGGCCACAGCTTCCGGCGCCTCGGCGGCACCAAGGAGATCACCGTGGACGTGCGCCTGGTGGCGGCCACCAATCGCGACCTGGAGGCGCTGGTCAAGGCCGGCCGCTTCCGCGAGGATCTTTACTACCGCCTGGCGGTCCTGCCGCTCCGCATGCCGCCGCTGCGCGAGCGCGGCCGCGGGGAGATTGCCGAGCTCACGCTGCGCATCCTGGCGGAGCTGCATCGCCGCACGGGGCGCGGCCCCACCGGCATCACCAGTGACGCCCTGGACGTGCTGGCGCGCCACCCGTGGCCCGGCAACATCCGCGAGCTGCGCAACGTCCTGGAGCGGGTCATCCTCATGGCCGGCGGCGCGGAGGAGCTGGCCCCGGCCCACCTGCCGGCCGAGCTCCGGGGCACCGAGGGCGTGGGCGCGCCCACCGACGACGTGGCCCTCTCCCTGGCCGAGCTGGAGCGCCGCCACATCGCGCGGGTGCTGGCGCACCACGACGGCAACCGTTCGCAGTCGGCCCGCACGCTGGGGATCTCGCGCGCCACCCTCTACGACAAGCTGGCCCGCTACGACCTGGCGGACGTGGGTCGCTGATTTCAAGCGACGTCCCCCGGAAACGCCCGGTGCGTCCGCTCCTCTGCGGACCGCGTCGGCACGCCGGAGTGGCGCCGATGGCCGGCCTGCTCTATGTTGGCGCGCGCCGGCGCCGCGCCTCACGCGCGTGCGTGGCCACTCCACCTGGCCGTCCGTCCATCCCCTGACCACCACGCCGCCGCATCCAGAGGCGGCCGCGGAGGGTGCCCCATGACGAAGCGACGGGATTTCTTTCGCATGGCCGGTGCCGGCCTGGGCGCCGCGGGGCTGGGTGCGTTTCCCTTCGCCGGCCTGGCGCGGGGCGCGCCATTCGTGCACCGGGGGCGGGTGCCGCTCGTGGCCGTGGCCAGCGCGAACGGGCTGGCTGCGGTGACTCGGGCTGTGGAGATCCTGCAGGGCGGCGGCGACACGCTGGAGGCGGTGGTGCGGGGCGTGAACCTCGTGGAGGAGGACCCCGCCGACATGTCCGTGGGCTACGGCGGCCTGCCGAACGCCGACGGGGTGGTGCAGCTGGACGCGTCGGTGATGCACGGCCCCACCCGAGGCGCGGGCGCGGTGGGCGCCCTGGAAGGGGTGCGCACGCCCTCGCTCGTGGCGGTGGCCGTGATGCGCTACACCGACCACGTCTTCCTGGTGGGGGAGGGCGCGCGCCGCTTCGCGCGGGAGCTGGGGTTCGACGCCGACCAGGAGCTGCTCACCGAGGAGTCCCGCCTGACCTACCTGCGCTGGCGGGCCGAGCTGTCCGATCAGGATGACTGGCTCGTGCCCGATGAGTCGGGCGAGTCGGTGACCGACTTCATCCTGGACTTCACCCGGCGCGGCGGACGGGACTCGGAGGCCATCCAGCAGGCCGTGCTGGACGCCCACGACGGCGTCCGCCCCATGGGCACCATCAACTGCAACGCCGTGGACGCGGCCGGCAATCTGTCGGGGGTGACCACCACCAGCGGGCTCTTCTTCAAGGTGCCGGGCCGGGTGGGGGATTCGCCGCTCATCGGCGCCGGGCTCTACACGGACAATGACGTGGGCTCGGCCGGCTCCACCGGCCGCGGCGAGGCGGTCATCAAGACGTGCGGCGCCCACACCGTGGTGGAACTCATGCGCGGCGGCGCGAGTCCCACCGACGCCTGCCTGGAGGCGCTCCGCCGCATTGTTCGCTGGACGGTGGAGCCGCGTCTCCTGGGGGAGGACGGGCGGCCCAACTTCAACGTGAACTTCTACGCCGTGAACAAGCGCGGCGACTACGGCGGGGCCTCGTTCAGGCCCTCGAGCTACGCCGTCAACGTGGATGGCCGCGGTGAAACGCGCGATTCCGCCTATCTCTTCGAGCGCTGAGCGCCCGCCGCGTAGACGCGGCGGTCCTGCAGGATTCTTGCGATGCGTCCCCGGGCCGAGGGCGGCACCGGGACCACTACGAGGGAGGTCATGATGGCCGCCAGGTCGAAGTCGGGGAGCGCCAGGAAGAGTGCGGCGAAGAAGAAGGCGCCGGCGAAGAAGAAGGTGGCTCCCGCTAAGAAGAAGCCGGCTGTGAAGAAGAAGCCGGCTGTGAAGAAGAAGGCGGCGGTGAAGAAGAAGGCGGCGGTGAAGAAGAAGGCGGCTGCTAAGAAGAAGGCGGCTCCCGCTAGGAAGAAGGCTGCGCCGAAGAAGAAGGCTGCGCTGAAGAAAAAGGCTGCGCTGAAGAAAAAAGCTACGCCGAAGAAGAAGGCGGCGCCGAAGAAGAAGGCGGCCGCCAAGAAGAAGACGCCGGTGAAGAAGAAGACGGTTGCCAAGAAGAAGGCGGCTCCCGCCAAGAAGAAGGCGGCGCCGAAGAAGAAGGCGGCTGTCAAGAAGAAGGCGGCTGTCAAGAAGAAGGCGGCGCCGAAGAAGAAGTCCCCGAAGAGGAAGTCCACAGTGGCGAAGAAGTCGGCCAGCAAGAAGCCCGCTAAGAAGAAGGCGGTTGCCAAGAAGAAGGCGCCGGCTAAGAAGAAGGCGGCGCCGAAGAAGAAGGCGGCGCCGAAGAAGAAGGCCGCGCCGAAGAAGAAGGCCGCGCCGAAGAAGAAGGCCGCGCCGAAGAAGAAGGCGGCACCGAAGAAGAAGGCGGCGCCGAAGAAGAAGGCCGCGCCGACGAAGAAGGCCGCGCCGAAGAAGAAGGCCGCGGCGAAGAAGAAGGCGGCGCCGAAGAAGAAGGCCGCGGCGAAGAAGAAGGCGGCTGCCAGAACGGCGCCAGCCAAGAAGGCATCCGCCAAAGAGGCGCCCGGCAAAAAGGCGGAGGCGGCCGAATCCGCAGCCGGCGCCGCCACGGCTGAGCCCGCGGCACCGGCTGAAGCTGCGAGCCAGGCCAGCGCCCCGTCACCCGAGCCTGCCAAGCGCAAGAAGAAGAAGCGCCGCAGGGCCCCGGGCGGCCCGCTGGCGGAGGCCGAGGGCAAGGACCGACCGCGCAAGAAGAAGAAGAAGCGCCGCCGCCGTGACGAGCCGGTGCGTCCCTCGCCGCCCCTGGAGCCCACCGATCCGCTCAAGGCGTTCATGGCGGGCGCCCAGGTGCCCTGCCCGGTGGGCTGTGGCAGCTTCTCGGAGGTGGTGCGCGTGAGCACGCGCGACGACGGCTCCGGGGAGGTGTGGTTCGAGTGCCTGAGCTGCGCGCAGCGGCGTCAGTTCGAGGTGCCCGCGGCTACCCCGGCCGAGCGTAAAGCGGTGGCCTTGGCGATCGAGGACGAAGTCAGGGACGCGGTCTGCCCGCGCCACGCCGTGCCGGTGACGCTGCGCCGTCGTGGCCGGGCGTTTGCGTGCCCTGCCTGCGGGGTCGTCTTTTACGAGGCGACGTAGCTTTATATAGCCTCAGGAGCAGCATGGAGCGGACCGGACGGCTGACCACACCACGCGCCGCGCGCGCGCGCCGTGCCTGGGGTGCGCGCGCGGTGCTCGTGCTCATGGTAGGGGTGCTGGTGTCTTCGCTGGTGAAACTGCAGGTGGTGAACGCGGACGAGCTGATGCTCCGGGCGCGCAACAACCGGCTCCGCCCCATGGATGTGCCGGCCCCGCGCGGCACCATCTACGACCGCCATGGCAACGTGGTGGCGCAGAACACCGTGGGCTACAAGGTCCTCCTCATGCCCGGGCCGCGCGATTCCATGGACGCGCAGATCGAGCGGCTGCGGCCCATCCTGGGGCTCACCGATGCGGGGATCCGCGAGGCGTGGAGGAAGCACGCGTTGGCGCCGGCGTTCCCCATGGTGGTCCTCTCCGACACGCCGCCCGTGGCCGCCGCCCGCATTGCCGAGCGGCGCCGGGAGTTCCCCAATGTGCTGGTCCACACCTACGCCAAGCGGGAGTATCCCTACGGTGAGGCCGTGGCGCACTTCATGGGCTACGTGGCCGAGATCAATGCGGACGAGCTGGAGACGGAGCGCTTTCAGGACTACGAGCAGGGCCGCTTGATCGGCAAGGAGGGTCTGGAGCGGCAGTACGAGGAGCACCTGGGCGGGCAGCCGGGCACGCGCTACCTGGAGATCGACGCCAACGGCAAGATCCTCTCCTGGCTCCCGGAGGAACTGGGCGTGTCCCCCATCCCGGGACGGGATCTGCATCTCCACCTGGACCTGGATCTCCAGCGCTACGTCTACGAGATCTTTCCCGAGGGCTACAGCGGCGGTTTCGTGGCCGTGGATCCCAGGACGGGGGGGATCCTGGCCATGGTCTCCAAGCCGGGGTACGACATCAACCGCCGCACCGGGGGCGTCTCCAGGGAGTTCTGGGACTCCCTGCAGGCGGATCCGCTGAAGCCATTGCTTGATCGCGTAGCGGGGTCCGGCGCGGCCCAGCCGCCCGCCTCCACCTGGAAGCTCCCCGTGGCGGCCATGGCCCTGGAGGAGGGCGTCATCACGCCCGAGGAATACATGCCCATCCCGTGCACCGGGGGCATGAGCTACCAGGGCCGTTATGCCCGCTGCCACGCCGTGCACGGCCGCAACAACCTCTACCTGGGGATCGCCAACTCCTGCGACGTCTACTTCTACCAGGTGGGCATCCGGCTGGGCCTGGAGCGCTACCTGCGGGTGGGCACCCGGCTGGGCTTCGGGGAGCGCACCGGCGTGGACCTGCCGTCCGAGATGAAGCCCATCTTCCCGGAAAGCATCGAGTGGTTGGAGCAGCGTGGCGGCTATCGCCCGCCGGAGAACCACGTGATGTCCCTCTCCATCGGCCAGGGGGAGGTCACCATGACCCCCCTGAAACTGGCGCAGATCTATGCCGCGTTGGCGCGGCCCGATGGCAAAGCGCCGGAGCTGCGCCTGGCCAATACGGCGGCGAAGCCAGGCCTGGGCATCGATCTGAATGTCAGTATGGAGAGTCTGGAGGCGCTGCGCCGGGGCCTGCGCGAGGTGGTGAGCCCGGGCCGCACCGCCTGGCTCACGCGCCTTGCCCACTGGGATTTCATGGGCAAGACGGGCACCGCCCAGGCGTGCACCAACTGCTCGCTGCCCGATCACGGCTGGTTCGCGGCCATCGGCGGACCGCCGCAGGGCAATCCTGAGATCGTGGCGGTCCTGTTCGTGGAGTACGGCCTGTCCGGCTCCCAGATCTCCGGCACGGCCGGCAACGCCGTCAACTTCTACCTGAACCGCAAGTACGGGCGGGATTTCGAGCGCTACCCCATCCCCCGCGAGCGGAGCCGGATGGGGCTGCCGGTGGACTGGGCGGACATCTCGCGGCCCATCATGGTGAATCCATTCGACATCGCCGCGTTCCGCGCGGAGGCCGTCACCTTCGACGAGGTGGTGCGTGACGGCGAGGCCGCGGCGGACAGCACGGCCGCGGCGCCAGCCGGAGGCGGGGGGAACTGAGCGGCACGGCGGGCTAGCTGAACTGCCGCGCGCGGCGGGGCGGGGCGTGGATCTGCGCGCGCGTCAGGACGCGGCGGGCCACGATCTCAGCCTCGGTGCGCGCCAGCGCCATGGCGTCCAGGTAGGTGGCCAGGGCGTCCTCCAGCGACAGCTCGTCCTCCATGGCGTCGTGCAACTCCAGCGCATTGCGCACGTGCGTCTCCACCAGCGCGTCCTCGGCGCGCGCCAGCGCCAGCATGAGTTTCCGGCGGCTCTCCTGACCGCCGCCTCGGCGGCCCCTGATCCAATCCAGCACATCTCCTCCTGGTTGCGCTTGCGCGGAAGGTGGGCATTGCCCTGCCTGCGGGGCAAGGCACGCGCCGCCGTGGCCCGCTCGCGTGGCAGCCCGTCCCGTGGCGTCAGGTCGTGCCGTGGCGGCCGCCAGCGGGGTGGAACGACCCATTCGAGAGGTGTACCCCAACATTTAGGGGTGGATACCCGGTGCCCACCGCACTATAGTGGGGTCGGCCACTCCGGAGGAGCGTAGGCTTCGCATCCCCGGGCAGCGCTTCACCGGGTCGGCCACCCCCCACAGATCCCCTGACGCGTGAGCCACAGGAGGCGATGGATGGCCACACCGTTCCTCAGTTCCGAGGAGTACGATGAGCGCGCCCACCGACAGTACGACGACGGCGACTTCGATTGCGCCCTGGAGACGCTGAAGGAAGCGATCGACCTCTACCCTCATTCCGTGGAGCTCTATGTAGGACTCGGTTACACGCGCATGGCGCGCGAGGAATTCGCCTGGGCCCGCCAGGCGTTCGAACGGGCCGTGGTGCTGGATCCAGAGCACGAGGATGCCATGGTGGGCCTGGGGGAAGCGCTCCTCCGACTGGGCAGCACACCCGCCGCGCGAGAGCTCTTCCAGCGCGCGCGGGAGGCGGGCTGCGGGGATGACCTGGATCTGCTGCTCTCCATGGGCCGCGCCCTCTACCGGGAATCCCTCTACCTGGAGGCGAGGGACGTGTTCGAAGAGGCCGTGGCCACGCACGTTTCCAGCGCTGAGGCCGTGGCCGCGCTGGGCTACACGCTGCACCGCGTGGGGGAGGAGACGCAGGCGCGCCGCCAGCTCCGGCGGGCGCTCCACCTGGACTCCGAACTGCATGAGGCCCGCATTTTCATGGGGCACCTCCTCTACGACCGCGGAGATCTGGCGGGCGCCCTGCGCGAGTTCGAGAAGGTGCCGCCCGCCGAACACTGGGATCCGCTGGCGCTGTGGCGCGTGGTGGAGCTCAAGAAGGTGCACGAGGGAACCGCCTCGGGCTCCGCATCCATGGCCTGCTGGGAAGCCCGCCTGGAGGAGCTGGAGAGCCAGGCGGATCCCATCGATCAGTTGCTCGCGGAGATCGAAGGTCTGGAGCCGCCCGTGCGCGTGCGGCAGCCGGTGCAGACCAACCGGGCTGCCGCCGACCATCTGGTGCAGCTTCCGGACGGTGACGCCCTTACCGGCACCTGGCTCGAGATCGTGCGGCAGATCCGCGACGCCACGGGGCAGCCCGACGAGTCGATTGCACAGTTCATGCGGCGCTGCTCCACCGAAGAGCGCGTGCGCACGGGCGTGGTCCTGCCCACGGAGGATCCGCAGGAGTTCGTGCTGGCCGGGGCCCGCGCCGGACACTGGCAGGTGGAGTACTGATGGTCACAGGGATGCCATGAACGCAGCCGACCGTGTCCTGCAGCCTCTGCACGAGGCGGAGGCGGCGGTCGAAGCGCTGGAAAGCTACGGTACACCGGACGAGCTCGCGGC
>Ga0214473_10008299_pt1 | contig 12290 bp, 12 predicted proteins | sample RVTome_7_FD_203509 | JGI IMG/M metagenome (GOLD analysis project Ga0214473, IMG submission 203509) | Soil microbial communities from uranium-contaminated site in the Upper Colorado River Basin, Wyoming, United States - RVT98D197 | ecosystem: Environmental > Terrestrial > Soil > Contaminated >... | reverse complement strand
GCTTTCACCGTAATCAGGCAAGGATCGTACTGGGTTGTGGCTGGTTCATAGATAGCCAGGGTGAGAAACAAATCTCCCCTTGCGATCTTCGGCACCCATTCCATCACCTGAGATTCATTCCCCGCCTCCAGGAGGGTCAGGCCTCCCAGGACCACCGTCGGGAAAAAGGGTCCTGGCAGACAAACCCTTCCCATTTCTTCCATCATGATGACCAGATCTAAAAAGTCTCCTCCATGTCCGCCGTATTCTTCCGGAAAGGGTAATCCCATCCATCCCAGATTCGCCATCCCACGCCATAACTCCCAAGTAAAACCCTTCTCATCTTCCTCCATTTCTCTGACAAAGGTACTGGGGCACTCTTTTGTCAGAAACTCCCGAATCGATTGCCTCAGCAACTTTTGCTCTTCGCTGAAGTTGAAATCCATGACCCTTCTCCTCTATTTAACTCGCCAGTTCTAAAAAACATCCCGTTGAAACCGGGTCCCGCCCCAGGCGGGAGAGAAACCTTGCAGCGGCACCATTGCAAGTTGGCTACCTGCATTCCCGGATGAAAGCAGGACTTCATCCAAAGTGAAATCCTATGTGACCCCTAATATCTAAAAAATCCGCAATTGCAAGGTTTTGGAAGTACCTTTGCCCGGTTTAGGTTATGCAATATCAGGGTTAACCCCGAGGAAGTCCCAAGCCCCTCTGGGCAATAATATTTCTTCCGATTTCGCTCGTCCCCCCGCCAATCGTTGTCATAAAGGAGTGGAGAAAATGCCACTCGATCCTCCCCCGCAGGGGCACCCATCTTGACCCTTCCTCCAACTGGCAGTAAAGACCCATAATTTCCATCCCCATATTTACCAGCCGCTGTTCTAATTCGGAGGTTACGATCTTGATCACCTCCGGCTCGTAAGTCATAGGGAGTTCATTGCTTTCCAGCCATCTTGAGCGGTCAGCGAGCACCTGTGCGACCTCCAGCTCTATTGCCGCTTGGGCCAGTTTATCTCGAATCACAGGATCCTCGGACAAGGTCTTGCCATTAAACCTTGTCTCTTTCGCATACCGGATGAGCTCTTCAAGCAACGGATAAAGGCGGGCAGGAACAAAGACATGGTTCCGTTCGTAGTCCAGGGCCTCCATCATGTAATAAAACCCCTTATTCTTCTCCCCCACCATCCTCTTCTTCGGAACCCGGACATTGTCGTAGAAAACCTCGTTCGTTCTCTCTCCGGATAGGGTCCACAGAGGTTCGGTCGTGATCCCGGGACTGTTCTGGTCTACGATGAACAGGCTAATCCCCCGGTGCTTGGGGATCTTCGGGTCGTGGTCGGTTCTTGCCGCCAGCCAGTGGAATTCCGCATAGTGGGATTCCGTGTTGAAAGTCTTCTGTCCGTTGATGATGTAGTCATCCCCTTCCTCCACAGTCTCCATTCGCATCGATGCCAGATCGGACCCGGCATCAGGTTCCGTATAGCCGAGGCTAAATTCTATCTCCCCCCTGATGATTCCGGGCAAAAACTCCCGCTTCATCTCCTCGCTGCCATGATGCAGGATCGTCCGACCCACCATGGTGTAACCTACGTCAAGGGGGACATGAGCACTCCATCGTTTGCCCAACTCATCGAGAAGAATGAAGTCATAGGACCCCGGTAAAGCCTGTCCGCCGTATTCTTTAGGCCAGCTCATCCCGAGAAATCCACTGGCATAGAGCTTGCGGCTAAACTCCCGGGCCTCAGATCCAACCCCTTTGTCCTCCCAGTTCTGCCGGGCGATCTCTTCCGTCAGTTCCCCGTCCAAAAACTTACAGAGTCTTTCCCTGAACTTCTCCTCTTCCTCCGTATAACCAAAATCCATGATGACTCCTCCACGGATCCAAATCCTTCCAACGTCATCCGGTCCGTTCCTCAGGCAAGGATTAAGATGGGATCTTCCATCAGCTCTTTGAACGTCTTCATGAACTGAGCGGCCTTGGCTCCATCGATCACCCGGTGGTCATAGCTCAACGTCATTTTCATCATGGGCCGGATCACGATCTCCTTATGGAGAGCCACCGGTTTGTCCAAGATCGAGCCCACGGCAAGGATGGCACTTTCGGGTTGATTGATAATGGCGGTGAACTCCTCGACGCCGTACATGCCGAGAGAGGAGAGGGTAAAAGTGCTTCCCTTCATATCATCGGGGGTTAACATTCCCTTCCTTCCCCTTTCCACCAGTTCCGCCCTTGCCTTAGAGACTTCGGAAAGGGGCTTCTTTCCTATGTCCCGGATGACCGGGACCACGAGGCCTTCCTCGAGGGCCATCGCCATCCCCATGTGAATGGCTTCGAACCAAAGGATCCCTTCCTGCGACCACCGGGTATTGATCACCGGATGAAGAGAAATGGCCGAAGCCGTGATCTTCATCAGAAGGTCAGTGATGGTGAGACGACCCCCTGTCATTTTTTCCACAACAGGCAGCAGTTTCTCCCTGGCTTCCAAAATCCTTGTGGCATCGATTGTGTTGGACATATAAGCCTGAGCCGTTTCTATTTTGCTGGCCAGCATCCTTTGCGCAATGATCCTTCTCATCCCCGTCAACTTGACCAGTTTCTCGGCGTCCCCTCTTCGAATCGGCTCAGGGCCCTTCGTTTGCAGGGCCTTCTCTACATCTATTCTCCTGATCCTCTCCCCGGACCACGCTGGGCCAATTTTTCTTAGGTCCAATCCATGTTTCTTTGCCATCTTTCTGGCCAGCGGGGTAGCCCGAATTCTTTCAGAAGAAGGCGTCTTGATTTCACCCTCCCTCTTTTCCCTTTCTTCCAGGAGGGCTGCAGGTCTTTCAGCCGGAATCTCTACTTTTTCTCCTTCTTCCTCAACGAGCAGACTGACGACGGTCCCTATGGGGACGGTTTCATCCAGCTGGACAAGGATTTTGGCAAGGAACCCGGAGTCTGGAGATTCAACATCGAAGGTCACCTTCTCCGTTTCGAAGACAAAGAGAACCTCTCCTTTTTCGACCCGATCTCCCTCCTTCTTTCTCCACTCCACGATTTTCCCTTCTGCCATCGTGAGGCCGATCTTGGGCATCAGGACTTGGATCGCCATGATCACCTTCCTTTGAATTGAGGAGGCCGTTTCTCAATGAAGGCCCGGGTCCCTTCCTTCATATCTTCTGTTGCAAAACAGGTGATGCAATTCTTCTGAGCATACTGGATGGCCGCATCCAGAGGCAGGTTCTGCCCGATCTCCATGGCATCCTTTGCCAACGAAACGGCAATGGGGCCGTTTGCAACGATCTTGTTGGCCAACTCCTCTGAAGCTTTCATTAACTCTTCGTGGGGGACGACCTTATTGACCAGGCCAATCCGGTAAGCGGTCTGGACATCGATCATTTCCCCTGTCAGGATCATCTCCGCCGCGATCCCTTTGCCCATCAGACGGAGAAGCCTCTGGGTTCCCCCCGCCCCGGGGATGATGCCGATTTTCACCTCCGGAAGCCCCATCTTCGCTTTCTCCGAGGCAACGCGCAGGGTGCAAGCCAGGGCCAGTTCCAGCCCGCCCCCGAGGGCGAATCCATTAATCGCTGCGATGACAGGCTGCCTCATCCCCTCAAGGGCCTTAAAATTCTCAACGATGCCATTGTTCCATTTGAGTACCTGGATCGGATCCATACGGGTGAGCTCTCCAATGTCTGCCCCTGCTTGAAAGGCCTTTCCAGCCCCCGTGATGATGACCACCCGGATCGATTCATCTCTGTCAAGAGCGGCAATCGCCTCCCTGAATTCGGCGATCATCTGCTCGTTGATGGCGTTGAAAACTTCAGGACGATTGAGCGTGAGGGTCGCGATCCTTTCCTTTCTTTCCAGAACAATCGTATTTGAATTCAATCTCTCCCCTCCTTCAGATTTCTTGAGTTTTCCTACCAGAGGACCTGGCCTCCATCGACGACGATGGATGAGCCTGTCATAAAATCGGTAGCCGAGGAAGCAAGGTAGATGGCTGTGCCTCTCAGTTCTTCGCACTTTCCAAGCCTTCCCATCGGGATGTTCTTCTGAACGATCCTCTTTCCCATCTCCGATTCGAATAATCCCCGGTTCATAGGAGTAAGAAAATAGCCGGGACAGAGAACGTTGACTTGAATGTTATATCTGACAAACTCCAGGGCCATCTCTTTTGTCAGTTGAACCAATCCTCCCTTGCTGGCACAGTAAGCCGACATGTTGCCTGTTGTGATGAAACCGAAGATCGAGGCAACATTAATGATCTTTCCTCCTCCTTCTTTGATCATCTCCCTGGCTGCGGCCCTTGAACAGATGAAAGCTCCTCTGAGATCGATATTCATCACCTGATCCCAATCTTCATCCGACATATCAAGAATAGGCTTCTCGCTGCCTCCCACCCCGGCATTATTGACCAGGATGTTCAGCTTTCCCATCCTCCGAACGGTTTGGGTCACAAGATTTTCCACATCTTCCGTCTTCCCGATATCGCACCGGATCGGGAGGGCTTTCACTCCCATCTTCTCGATTTCCGCACAGGCCTCCGCGCATCGATCATAATTTCTGGCGCAAATGACAAGATCAGCCCCGGCTTCTGCCAAACCTTCGGCAATTCCCCTGCCTATGCCGTGGTAGCCGCCCGTTACGATGGCGACTTTTCCCGTGAGATCAAACATCGGTAACTTGTTCAACTGCCCCTCCTAGCTATTACGGCGCCACAAGAATCTTCACATGATTTTCAGGATGTTGAATCATCGCTTTTAGCCCCTTTTCCACGAATTCGGACAGCTTGATCTTCCCGGTGATCATGGGTTCGACCCGAACCCTCCGGTCAGCCAACAAGGCAAGGGCTGTTGGATATTCGTTAACATAGCCCGTGCAAGTCGTAATCTCCTTCTCATGGCCCCACAATTTCAAAAAAGGGACCTCCAGAGGTTTGATCGCCATTCCTACCATCACAATCATGGCCCTTCGCCCTGTGATGCGAAGGGCTGTATCGAAGGCGCTCTGACTACCCACACACTCAAAGGCCACATCGGCCCTGAGTCCCTCCGTTCGATCTGCGATCTCTTTCCCCAGATCGCCCTGTGTCGGATCGAAGACCTCATTCGCACCCAACTGTTTGGCCAGCTTTCTTCGTTGCTCGACAGGTTCGATGGCGAAGACCTTCCTTGCGCCCGCCGCCTTGGCGGCTTGAAGCACAAGAAGGCCGATCGGCCCTGCGCCTATGACGCCCACATCGTCTCCAAACTTCAATCTGCTCCTTTTAACGGCCCGCACAGCCACAGCCAACGGCTCCGCAAATGTCCCCATCTCATAAGTGACTTCATCGGGAATCTTGAGAACCGTATACTCCGGAACAACAAGGGCTTCAGCAAAGGCGCCATCCCAGGCAAGGCCTACCGTGGCGAGTTTCAGGCACATGTTATACTCCCCGTGCCGGCAATAAGCACATGTTCCGCAATAGAGCAGGCAGTTGATCGTCACCCTGTCTCCGACGGCGATCCTCTTAACTTCCTTCCCCACCTCGACCACATCGCCCGAGAATTCATGACCTAAAACAACGGGAGCGCTCTTTCCTGTAAGGGGGTGAGATTTCTTGGGGATGATCATCGGCCCTTCCCGGTATTCATGGACATCGGAGCCACAGATGCCGCACCATCGGACCTTGATTCTCACTTGATCTTTCTCTACGGCAGGTTCAGGAATGTCTGAGATCCTGATATCTTCCTTCCCATGCCAGACTGCGGCCTTCATATTCCCTCCCGATACTTAGAAAATAACGTGACCGTGTCCGTGCCCCGTGTCCGAAACCTTCATAGATTGTAGTGTTCCGGTACTTACCGGAACGGGTACCACGCCCCCAATAAATGAGGGAGGCGCTACAAATTCGAGAGACGCTGAAATCCAAAAGGCTCCTCGTATTTTCGTGTTTCGTGCCTGCACACCGAAGGGCTGTGCTTCGGCACGCAGGCGTGGGTGCCCTTCGGGCATAGGACATTAGTTAGTATTCGAGCACCTTCCTGACAGCCGTGATCACATCTCCCGCATTGGGGAGGTAGACCTTTTCCAGATTGTAAGGAATTGGAGTATAAGGAGCTCCCACCCTCATGATAGGGGCATCCAGGCAATCGATCCTCTCTTCGCAAACCATCGCGGCGATCTCCGCCCCGATACCGAAAGCTTTTACCGCTTCATGGGCAATCACCAATTTCGAAGTTTTCTCGACCGACCCCAGAATGGTCTCCTTGTCCAAAGGGCTCACCGTCCTTAAATCGATCACTTCGATCTCGACCCCTTCCTTTGACAGAGTTTCCGCCGCCTCCAGGGATTGGTGGACCATGCGGGAGACCGCAACGACCGTCACATGAAGCCCCTCCCTCTTCACATCGGCCTTGCCCATCGGAACGAGATATTCTTCTTCCGGAACCGCCCCCGTCAATCCGTAGAGGGCTTTATTTTCGACAAAAAGGACCGGATTATCGTCTCGGATCGCGGCCTTGAGCAAACCCTTTGCGTCGTAAGGCGTTGCAGGCATCACGACCTTCAACCCGGGAAGGTGGCAAAACCAAGATTCCAGGCACTGGGAATGCTGAGGGCCCGCATTGAGGCCGCCGCCGCAAGGGGTCCGGATAACGATTGGCAACCGGTACTGCCCCCCGGACATATACCTCATCTTGGCAAGTTGATTGGCAATCTGGTCCATGCAAACCGCCAGGAAATCCATGAACATGATCTCGGCAACCGGCCTGAGTCCCTGGGTCGCCGCACCCGATGCAAGACCAATGATGGCCGACTCACTGATGGGGGTGTCCTTCACCCTTCTTTCTCCGAATTCGTCCAGCAGCCCCCGGGTGGCGCTGAACGAACCCCCGGGCGTCCCTACATCCTCACCGATCACAAAGACGGACTCGTCCCTTGCCATCTCCTCCCTTAAGGCTTCCGTGATCGCCCTGATGTATCGAATCTCTTTCATCGTTTTGCGGTCTTCCAAGAAATCATTTTCCCAGGCTGATCAAAAATGCCCAGATGCAAGGCGCCCGAAATCCTGAGAAGTGAGGCGTACTTGGGCGTACGCCGCAACGCCGAAGGATGAGGGGAACGCCGCAGGTGGACGTTTTTCAGCAGCCTGGGAAATTCTTTCGCAAGGCTTACGTATACACGTCTTCAAAGAGTGCCTCAGCCCCTGGAACAGGGCTGCTCTCAGCAAAGGCAATGGCCTCATCAATCTCCGACCTGATCCGGGCATCGATCTTCTCCACCCCTTCCGGGTCAAGGTATTTCGACTTAAATAGGAACTTTTGAAACTTGAGAATGGGGTCAAACTTTCTCACCTCTTCGATCTCTTCGGGGGACCGGTACTTCTGGGCATCTCCTGCATAATGGCCGAACCAGCGATGGGTCTTACATTCCATCAGGGTTGGCCCCCCTCCTTTTCGAGCCCGGGCGATGGCCTTCTCCGCCTCCTCCCGAACCTTCAAGACATCATCTCCATCAACAGTTGCTCCTGGCATTCCGTAGGACTCCGCCCTCTTGCTGATACTCTCGATCTTCATGTGGACCTTCCGGGGTGTAAATTCCGCCCACCCGTTGTTCTCGCAGCAAAAGACGATGGGGAGATTCCAAAGGGCAGCTAAGTTGAGCGATTCATGGAAGGTTCCTTCATTGGACGCGCCATCTCCAAAAAAAGAGACCGTCACCCTGTCTTCTTTCTTATACATCGAAGCAAAGGCCGTCCCCAATGCAATGGGAATACCCCCTCCTACAATTCCATTTGAACCAATCATGCCCACCTCCCGGCAGGCAACATGCATGGACCCCGCCTTTCCTTTGCAGTAACCATCTCTCCGGCCATAGAGCTCAGCCAGAAACTTTTTCAGTTCGACGCCCTTGGCCAGAGCCTGCCCATGCCCTCTGTGGGTACTTGAAATGTAATCATCCTGTCTCAGGCAGGAACAGACTCCTGCCGGAATCGCCTCCTGCCCAATGCTCACATGGATGAACCCCGGGATCTTTCCCCCGGCAAAAACATCGAGAAGGCGTTCCTCAACCCGCCTGATTTTTAGCATCATATAGAAGATTTGAAGTAATCTTTCTCTTTTTATTCCTGCCATCGTCAGTCCTTTGATTTCCTGCCCCTTCCGCCCCGAATACAGAGGGCCTTCAAAACAAAATCGATCAGTTCTGATTTGATCTCCTTTTCGCTGAATCTTCCTCGAAGGTTCCATCTTCTCAGGGGAATAAAAGCGAGAAGATAAACGATGATATCGGCAGCCATTCGAATATTCTTATTCCCGATGATCCCTTTTTCCCTTCCCATCTCAAGGATTTCTTCCATATGGTTTACAAAGTTGCTTTCCCGGTGGAGCACGTTATACATCGATTCCTTGTCCAAAGCCGCCGTTTCCCGGTACATCAAAAGGATCAAATCCTGATTTTCCCAAATGATGTCAATCGTTTTTCTAAGAGCCTCTCTTAATTGATCGAGGGGACTCTTATGGCGCTTAATGGTTTCCAAAAGACTTTCATCAAGAGCCGTCGTTAGTTTATCGTAAATAAGAAAAAGGATGTCCTCTTTCTTTTTGACATAGTTATAGATCGTTCCCGGACCAAGTCCCGAGACCGCACAAATATCCTTGATGGTTGTCTGATGATACCCTTTTTGTGAGAATACCTGGCTGGCTGCCTGGATGATCTGCTCCCTCCTCTGTTTAATCAGGAGCTGATCCCTGATGGTGGCTTCAACCTTTCGTACGGTAATCTTCCTTTGCATGGGTGAGAACGGGGATGCTGAATGAGTATTCATTCATTTTTAAAAAAACAGAAAACTTTGTCAAGAAAAATCTTTCCGGAAATGCTGTTATTATTTTCACAAATGCCAAACCGCTGTGTAGGCTTGAAAAAAGGACCAATCTCATTTACATTTCGATCGGAGGTAACCCATGAGTTCTAAAATCGATTTGGCGGAAGAGTTAAGGGAGTTCGCAGTCGAACGGTTAGGTGTGGACTTATTTGGCGTGGCACCGGTGGCCCGTCTCGAAGGCGGCCCGGAAGGGGGACGTCCCACAGATTACCTGCCTGATGCTAAGTCTGTGGTGGTCTGCGCTGTTAAGATACCGGACGCGGCTGTTAAGGTTGCAGGGCACTATGAGGAGCCGGGTAAGACCCTCGGACCCTACATGTGGTATGGTTATGTCGTGTTGAATTGGGATCTTTCTTCAGCGGTGAGGCGTCTGGTGAGATTTCTTGAGGTCAGGGGTTTCATGGGCTTGCCTTTTCCTCCCACGGGATTGCTTTATAAACATGGGAGCAGAGCAGACTTCTCCCACCGACATGCAGCGGCAGCTGCCGGCTTGGGAGAGTTTGGTTTCAGCGGCCTGCTGCTAACCCCTGAGTTTGGACCGGGGCAGAGGCTTGTCTCAATTATCACGGATGCGCCTCTGAAGGCATCCCCCATGTACAAGGGAACGAAGCTCTGCCGGCCGGATGCATGCGGATACGCGTGCATCAAGGCTTGTCCCACTACGGCAATGAGTGGAAAGGTATCTCTGACAATTGACGATAGAACCTTTGAGTACGCCAAGCTGCACGGCGTTAAATGCAAGTGGCCCTTTCCCGAGAAGGGCTTTCGCAGAACGAAGGTTTCGATGCCACCCAACCCGACTGAAGAGGATCTCCGGGAGGTGGTACGAAGCACGAAGCCCCATCCCTTTGATGCCGCCTTGAGCCAGTTTACCTTTGTCCCACAATGCGGCGCCTGCATCTTTAGCTGCCCATCGCCACGTTTTCATTCTTTTCCCATTGATCATTGACAATTGCTAATTGCCCATTTTGCATTGATTATTTCCGATATCCTCCCATCCGATCTCTGGGTCTTGGATTTTTTCACAGCTTCCCTTGAATCCTGGAAAATGATCATTATGTTAATATTGAGAAAGGGGGTTGTAAAGATGGACAAAATGGTCAGCTTTAAAGATCTGGGGGCTGAGTGCGATTTCACGGTTTGTGCGAGAACGGAAGTGGAACTCTTTAAAGAGGTCCTGGAACACGGTCACGCTATCCACCATATGAAGGAGTTCTCACCGGAATTTTATGATAAGGTGCGTTCGTCCATTCAAGAGGGATATTGCGATCTGGAAGATGAATTGTGCAAGTTTGGAGAGTGCTCTTGTTAATGGAAGCTTGCATGGACCGAAAAATGCTTTATAACATCGTGGTTTTGGCCTTTCTTTTTTCGTGGCTCATAGGCTCAAAGTCTATTCCGGCTTCGGCCAACGATTTCAAAGAAATAGATCAACTGGGGGAGGAATTCCAAAGGCAGGCGCCGTGGTTTCGAGCTCCTGAGAAAGGCAGCGGGATGACCGAAGCCATCGACCAACCTCAATCCTATCTGTCTCTTCCTCCCTATTTCTTTTATGATCCGGTTCCCGGAGTTTATGATAACTATATTTCCGGATGGCCGATTCCCTATGAACCACCGAGGTACCCAAATTTCCCGCCTTGGCCGAAATATCGACGGATGTGGCCGCAAGACTAGTTGTTCACGTTATTCATGCTCAAGCCCTAATGCTCCTGCTTTATTGCGGGGTTCTTTTCTTTAAGATAGAGTGACCTTCTTCTTTTTCTTACGGAAGGATGATTATACCTTGCCAAAAGGGATTGTTATTAGCACATTGTAATCAGAAGTATTATTATTGAATGAGGCTAAGGAGAACATGGAAAGGAGAAACAGAATGGGGATGTCTGGGAGCAACGAAATGGTCCATGGACCGCTCATAGAGCTTTAAAAATCTTAGCACATTACCTTCCTCTTTTTTTCTGCCAACGAAGACTGTCCTTTTTTGAATTTTTCATATTTTCCCTACAAATTCCCGACAGATTAACCCTTCAGACTGAGGGGTGGAAAGGAATCTCACATGGACCGAAAAGTGCTCTATAGCATGATTCACTGCCTTATATTCCTGGCTGTTTTTTATCATATGGCTTGTGCTCAACCCCTCCCGCCGAAACCGCCAGCCACAGGTGCCCCAGGCGGTTTGGCCCCTCCCCGCGTAAGCGAATTGAAAGAAAAACCGAAGCTCGTGGTGATTATTGATGAAAAGATCATGGGTGTTTTTGGGACAACCGGGTGGGAAAACGTAAACGAAGCTGAAACGATTCTGCTTCAGGTATTCTCAGAGATGGGATTTAATGTCGCTGATTCAGAGACCATAAAGTCCAATATCCCCCGGGACAAGGCCTTGAGAATGCTGGAGGGGGATAATCGTGCCGCTGCGGCAGCGGGCCTTCAGCATGGGGCTCAAATTGCGATCGTTGGCAAGGCTCTGTCAAAGAATGCCGGCGGCAAACTCTTTGGAACTCAGATGCAATCGATCCAGGCGGTTGTGACGGCAAGGGTGATTCGCACCGACGACGGCAAGATCATCGCCTCAGGAAGTCAAGAAGCAACCATGGCGCATATTGATGAAGTAAAGGGAGGAGCCCTTGCCATTAAAGAGGCGTCTGAAAAGTTAGGAAGGACACTTGCTTCCACCGTTCTTGAGCGATGGAACCAGGAAGCTTCCGGAAGGCCCCGTGAAGTGACCTTGATGATTTCGAATCTTGTTTCATACCGCCATCTCTCTTACATTGCGGCTTTTCTCGAAAGGGAAGTTCAGGGCGTAAAGGGCGTCTCTCAGCGCAGCTTCAATGCGGGAGCGGCGGAACTCGGGGTTGATTTTGCGGGAAAACTTCAAGACCTTGCCAAGTTTCTGGCGGTGAAGGAGTTCAAGGGCTTCCGGCTGGAGCCGACCAATTTCACACAGAACCGGCTGGATGTGAGGGTTGTCCTCGACGAAAAGGCTGCGGCTCCTCAGAAAAAGTAGAGTTTAAGCTGCAAAAAAGTAATTCAGGAAAGGAGGATATAACGATGGAAGGGCACAAGAGGTATCGCTCGTTGTTTTCTGCAAGAACAGGCCTTCAGCTTGTCGTATTGCTTTTCGCAATCCTTTTCATCTCTCCGTCAAGGGCTCAGGATGCTTATGACAGCCACCGCGAACAGCTCAGAAGCGTGTGCAATAACGCTGGAACGTCAGACATGGGAGGCCTTAATGCTTTGGAGGGAAAGGTTGCACAGGCTGACGCATCTCTTTCACAGTTCAGGGAGATGGAAACAAAACGTAATGTGGCAAAAATAAAGATGGAAGTGTCGGAGGGCAGAGATCAGAATGCTTACAATGCAGCGAAGATTGAGTACGATACAGCCGACGCTTTTGTCCAAAAAAATAGTGACAGGGCAGGGAAGCTGACTTGGCTTATGGGGCAAGCGCGGGATTGCATTAGCACT
>Ga0214473_10008298_pt1 | contig 12290 bp, 5 predicted proteins | sample RVTome_7_FD_203509 | JGI IMG/M metagenome (GOLD analysis project Ga0214473, IMG submission 203509) | Soil microbial communities from uranium-contaminated site in the Upper Colorado River Basin, Wyoming, United States - RVT98D197 | ecosystem: Environmental > Terrestrial > Soil > Contaminated >... | reverse complement strand
CAGAACATCGATTGGACGGTAAAGGTGACCGCGACCATCGACTGATCCCCGGGAACGTCGCGCGTTGGACTGGCGCGATCTCTTGCGCGCCCGAGGGCGGCGTAGTCGTTCCGGACGAATCAGTCCGTTGAGAATCGCCTTGACGGGTACGTTCCGCTGAACCATCACCGTCGAGTAGAACGGCGGCCTGTGGCGTTGCGAGTCGTTCAACCAGCGGCATGGGCAGGGGCAAGCCTGCCCATGCCGCGGCTGGCGTTCTGGTGGGCGCGGCGGTTGGACCCAGTCGAGTACCGAACCGCGCCCTACGTCGGTGTCGTCGACATGGCACTTTCGTTTTGCGGGAACACCCGCGTGTGGGCTTCATGGATGACGGTAAGAATCTGCCCGCGGCGGGAGTCGTCGACGGTCCTATCCTCGATGATCTTCCCGTCAACGCTCGTCCGCGACTTGCTCACCGCCGTTCCGTCCGCCGACGGCGGGAGAAATTGCGCTGCCTGATCAGGCGCCATCCACAAGATTTGGAAGTATCTCCACCACACGCAGATTCCCCGTCAGCGGTTTATGAAACCGCTTCCTCATCGGCGCAACGCCCGTAGCCCGCGATACTTACGAGCGGCGTCAGAGCCGTCTTGCCGCACCGCTTGTTCGAGGCCCCCAAAGACCGATTCATGGCCTTCCTCAGCCTCGCCGTTCGGCCCGAGCAACGCCAGCCGGCGGCTCTCCTGGTCGAAGCGAATCTGCTGCGGTTTTGACGCGAGCAGGATCGAGTAGTCTGATTCGCAGCACCGAACGCAACGTCCCTCGAAGTCTCTGTTGCACGGTCGCAGAAGTTTGAGGACCGTTTGGTTCCCTCGAGTTGACCGGTCGTTGCGAAACTGACCGGCCCGCGGGTTAACGACCAGCGCCGGTGCGGAGACGTTTGGACGTTCGCGTTGTAACGCCATTTCTGGCACTGTGCGGTTTACGGAACCGTGACTTCCTCGATGTAACAGAACTCCCAATCGGACTCGTCGTCGAGCCAGCAATACTCCACGATGTACATCCCGGTTGGCAAATCAACCACCGTCGCCTCCACGTCGTAACAGCACAGGCAGAAGCACGGGGCGGTGAGAATCTCCGCCTCGGTCAGACGGAGCACGTTGCCTTCAATGGTCAGGGACACAACGATGTCATCGGGGCAGCAGTTGTAAGTGGCGTTGTGGTGCAGGGTGTGCAGCACGCCCTGCCCCGGCGTCACCTGGACCGTGTCGTCGCCGCACCAGGGATACTCATCCGAGCTGCGCGGACCGCTGCCGGCGCCCTCCAGGCAACCGCTGTGTGACTGATCCTGAATGTGGGCTTGCATTTCCGGAATCACCACCGATCCGCCCTCGCAGCGCGGGCCCTGCTCGTAATCCAGCCAGCAGTACTCGACCGTGTACGTGCCTGGTCGCAGATCGACGACGGAAGTCTCGATGTTGAAACAGCAGATGCAGTCGCATATTCCGCCCCGGGGGATCTCCTCTTCCCTGAACCGGAGCGTATCCCCCTCGACCGTCAGGGTCACTTGTATGTCATCCTGACAGCAGTTGTAGGTCGCATCCCAGTGGATCACGTCCAACGTGCCCGGTCCGGGGACCCGTTCGATCCGATCATCGTCGGTGCACGGCTCGAGCACAGGCCCCGGATCACCGGCACTGCCCGGCAGGCAACCGGTGTTGGAGTAGGTCATACCCGGCGATGCCGGTTGGCCGGGCCACGTGCCCACGTCCGGGCAGTCCGCCGGATCGTCGAACGGGTACGGCCGGCCCTGGAACGCCAGGACGATGAACTGGACGTCCGCGAAGTTCGCCACGTAGTTCGGCGGGTCGACCATGGCGTCTCCGCCGTCGTTGCCGTGCATGTCCACCCAGGTCACGTGCGGCACGGTCAGGCCGGGGGCGGACTGGAACAGGAACACCGTCGCGGTCACGTCGTCGAAGTTGGTGGCCCCGTCCGGCGGCCCCCAGTTCGGCGCGCAGCTCTCGCCCGGCGGGCAGTCGCCCGCTCCGTTGGGGCACGGCGCCCAGTTGCCGGTGCAGTAGTTGCCCAGCGGGCCGACGCCGTCCGCCCAGTAATGCGTCCCCGGCCGGGCGATGGTGCTGACCACAAGTTCATCCGACTCGATGCCGGTGTCGACGTTGACGGCCCGTACGCCGTACGTCGCGCGCGGGACGATCTCGCAGTCGCCAACATGCACCACCGCCGGCCAGTCTGCGCTCATATTCCGGAAGGGCTCGGTCACCAGCAGGTGAACGCCGTTGCCGCGCGGCGATTCCGGCCCGACCCACCGCACCATTCCCGCGTTGCTGCCTCCAGACGACGGCGCGTCGTTCGAGCACGTCTGCCCGGTCAAGTCGCAAGTCTGACCCATCGGCTGGCAATCCGTCGCCGTGATGCACGGGTCACCCGTCACGCTGCACGCCCTGCAATCCACGTCCCCGCGGTCCAAGCGGCACGGTGCCCCGTTGCCGTCGCATGAGCCGAGTTCGAGCGACTTGAGTTCGACCCGAAACGCGGTGTTCAGCCCGTCATGCCCGGCCGTGTTCGTGTCGAACGAGATGTACCGGTTCTTACCCCGGTCATGCGGATACGGCGCCGGCAGCGGCGCTGCGGGCGCCTCAATCGCAACATAATGCGTCGAATCGTCGAGATTGACCCAACCGACGTTTTCGCCCCACACGTATCCGCGAAACCGCCCCTCATCCCGATCCAAGCGGGCCCGCTGTTGGCCCCTGTCGCGGGTATCAAAGTTCAGCCATCCGATGTTCTCGGCCCAGGCGAAGCCGAACAAGTCGCCCGTGCTTGCATCGATATCGATGTTGACGCCATAGTCCGTCGCGTCAACGTTCTCATAGTGTAGTCCGTTGGCCGGCGCGACGCCGACGCTGATCCATCCCGCGTTCTCCGACCAGATTCGACCGCTCAGGAACGTTTCGTGCACGATGACGCCCTGGGCGCCCGCAGCCGCGTCTCGCCAGTTCGTCCATCCCAGATTCTCGCTCCAGGCGAACTTGGCAGCCGGATCGATGTTGGACTGGCCAAAGGCCCGCTGATAACCGGCGAGGGCCAAGGCGATCACGAAAATCAGCCATGAGCGTCGCATGTTCGCCTCCTAGAGCTCGTAGTTCGCATTCGGGCTGGTGTCGGTGTCCACATCCCCAGCCGGTACAACAGGCCCGGCGGCATTTCCCGGAGGGACATCATAATTGGCCGTCGTGTTGCCGCTGGCGCTGTTGCGGATGACCAAGTTACCTCCGTCGGCCAGGGTAATCCCCCGATCATTGGCGAGCACATGGTTGCTCTCGATGCGGCTCCCGGTTCCCATCGCCCGGATGCCGGCGCCGTCGCCAACGGTGCCATTGCCACGCGCGGTACATCCCGTTACGACGGAGCCGCTGCCCACCACGAAGCCGTCGAGGCCATTCCCTTCCGCAATGCACCCGTTGGTCTTGGCGGGGACGTTGTTGTCGGTGACGGTGATGCCGATGCCGCTGTTTCCGCGGGCCGTGCAGCTTTCGAGTATGGCCCCGCCGCCTAAAACGATGCCATCGCCACCGGCGTTGCCCACCGAACTGCACTCCATGAGCTTCGGGCTCGACTTGTCGGCTACGATCCCACGACCGGTGTTGTTGCTGGCGCTGCAGTGCTCGAGAATCGCATCCTCGCCGACCGCGATTCCGTCGCCGGAGTTACCTTCGGAGTGGCACCCCATAAGTTTGGGACTCGACTTATCCACGCTGACTCCTGCCACGATGCCGGCGCCTCCCGTGTTGCCAACTGCGTGACATCCCATGAGCTTGGGACTGGACTTGTCCGCAACGATCCCGCGGCCTGTGTTGTTGTTGGCGCTGCACTTTTCGATCACCGCGTCATCACCGGTGACGATCCCGTCGCCCGAGTTGCCCTCCGCATGGCAGCCCATGAGCTTGGGACTGGACTTGTCCACGCTGGTTCCCGCCACGATCCCGGGTCCGCCGGTATTCCCGACGGCCCGGGACAGGATGAGCAGGGGGCTGGACTTGTCCGCGACGATGCCCCGGCCGTTGTTGCCCTGGGCGGTGCAGTTCTCACACGTCCCATTCTCACCGAGGACGATGCCGTCTCCGCCATTGCCGACGGAAAGGGCCTTCGCGAGCTGCGGGCTGGCTTTGTCGGCGACGATGCCGCGACCGGTGTTGCTGTTGGCGCTACAGTTCTCGATGACCGCGTCATCGCCGACCATAATTCCGTCGCCGGCGTTGCCTTCGGAGTGGCAGTTCAGGAGCTTGGGGCTGGCCTTGTCCACCCCCGTTCCCGCGACGATACCGTCGCCGCCGTTGCCGACCGCGTTGCACTCCATCAACTTCGGGCTGGCCTTGTCGGCGACGATGCCCCGCCCGATATTGTTTACCGCGGAACACTGTTCAAGCGTCGCTTGGTCGCCAACGATGATTCCGTCGCTGCCGTTGCCGGTGGCCCGGATGCCGTTCAGGATAGCGGGCCCGCGTGAGTCGTGTCTGACGAGAACAATGCCGCGCCCGCCGTTGTCAGCCACAACTGTATCGCCGATCGAGATGCTCTCGCCGCCGACCAGCCCGTCCAGAGTGTTACCCTCGATCGTGCAGCGGGTGACGATGCAGGTATCGTCGGCCTCCAGGCCGTTGCCGCTGTTGTAGCAGAAGGAGACTTCCTCCATCTCTACGCCGGCGGCGACGATCGCACCACCGCCGCCGTTGTAGCTGAAGCTGACGTCCTCCATGTGGGTATACGCGCCGATCTGTGCGCCGACTCCGACGTTGTAGCTGAAGCTCACCTCCTCCATATGGGCATAGGAGCCGATTTCTGCGCCCATGCCCCCGTTGGAGGCAAGGCTGACCTCTTCCATGTGTGCGTAGCTGCCGACCACTGCTCCGTGCCCGGCATTGCCGCTAAGGGTGACCTCTTCCATGTGGGCGTAATCGCCGAGCATCACGCCGTGGCCGCCGTTGTTCCGCACCACGACGCGGTCCGGACGGCCGTGGCTCGAACCCGATCCCATGATGCCATTCCCTCCCCAATCACGGATCGTGCCGTTGCTAATGCTGATGTTGCTGACGGCGATGGGCAGCATCGTCGTGCCCATACCATCGAGCGATCCCGGAACACCCTGGAGGGTGAACCCCATCAGATCGATGGTCACGTCGCTGCCCGCAATGGTAATGCCGTTCTGCCCGGAGACGCCGGTGAGATTGCCGACCAGGTAATAGGATCCCGGTTCGGTGATCGTATACGGCAACGCCGCGATCGGTGTACGCGGCTCGACGACGTCGAGGCGCTTCATCGTCGGCTCGATTGGTCCAGGGGGCGGGTTCAGGTTCCCTGCCCGTACCGGAACGAAGCCTGCGAACATCACGAGGATCAGGACCATTCGCCTGAACGGTGAACTGGGCGTAATCATGATTATGTCTCCTGAACTGATGAAGTTACTTGAGCCCCATCCGAACATATTCTCCTGACGGATTTCCCTGGTTCGAATCTCGGGTTGGGCTTAGTGCTACAGGCTTGAAAGTCGCCCCGGATTCGGACCGATTCAGGTCGTCGACGAGTTTCCTGATCCACACCCCACCTTGTTCGACGGCGTATTGCGTGGTTTGAAAGGGGGGCCAACCGGACGCGAGGTGAGGCGTACTTGTTGCGTTTACAGCGAAAGAGAGCCCGCACCCGCCGACGAGGAGGATATGGTCTAGTCGCTCGATCCTCCACGCGGGGGAAGAGACAGCAGGAGTCGTGGCCAAGATGAGAGCCGCGGTGACGGATAAGGGGCGCCGCCGCTGCTGACGGAGACCTCTGAAGGCCCGAATCGTGGGGCCATGACGCAACGGAGGCATGTGATACTCCCTCCGCGGTAGGTGCAGACGCGCCGTTTGCCGGTCCCGTTAGCCTCGCGAGATGCTGCCGTAACTGACGCTTTGTTAACGCTGCTTCTACGATTTGGGCCGTCCGACGAGTCGATTCGCCCACCGAACGCCGTCGAGGGCATTGTAGCAGTTCCGCGCGCGAAGTGCAACGCCTCACAACGGATAGACGGGAGGTCGGGCACGCTTCGGTGACACGGTCGGGCTTCTTCTCGGGTCGAACGCCCCCGACATAAGTTACGGGAATAAACTGACAAGTGTGGCTGATCGCTCGCAAGCGCCGCAAGCACGGCCTGCCGCCACCGATGGCACCCGCGCCAGTCCGCGAGCCGCCTTTCGTCAGCGCTGCACGGCCCCGGGGAGTCCGTGCGTGCTCGAGGTAGCCACGTTGCGATCAGAATAAGCTGCGTCTACCGCAGCGGAGTCGAACCGCCGGGACGTTCTGGACCCTCCCGGAGGAGGTGTGGCCTGCGCGTCGGTGAAGCGTGGTAGGGCAGGTCATTGACCTGCCTTTCCCATCTTCCGTACCGGCTGGATCACGCCAGGGCGTCGGCGAGGTACTCGACGAGGTGCTTTACGCGGACGCCGGTGTGGTGCTCGATCTGCTGTCGGCAGCTAAACCCGGCGACGGCGATGGCTGCGTCGCCCCGGCCGCGGACGGCGGGGAAAAGCCGCTGCTCGCCGACGGCTCGGGCCACGTCGTAGTGAGCCTTCTCGTGGCCGGACGATCCTGCCATGCCGCAACATCCGCTGTTGATTTCCATCGAGGCTTCGCCGCACAGCCGGCGCATCAGGGCCACCGCGTCGTCCGAGCCGACCAGGGCCTTCTGATGGCAATGGGCGTGGTAGCGGAGCAAGGGCGCCTGGCCGATGGGGTCCAGCGCCTTCGGATCGGCGTCGAGAACCCGGCGCAGCAGCGTTTCGATCATCATGGCCTGTCCGGCCACGGTCCGGGCAGCGTGTGTCCGCACCAACTGCGGATACTCATCCACCAGGGTGAGGATGCAGCTCGGCTCCGTGCCGACGATGGGCACGCCCGACGCGGCCATTCCCGCCAGGCGGCGAATGTTGGCCTCGGCGAGCTGGCGTGCGTCGGCCAGGATCCCCTTGCTGATCGCCGGCCGGCCGCAGCAGCCGAGCTGCGGGCAGAGCACGCCGAAGCCCGCCCGCTCCAACAGCTTTACTGCGGCGATGCCCACCTCCGGAACGTAGACGTTCGTCCAGGTGTCCACAAAGTAGATCACCCGGCCGCGCCGCCCGTCGCGACGCGGGTTGTGCTTGCGGTAGCGGCGATACCGGGCGTGAAACGTCCGCGACGCAAACCGCGGCGGCGGAACGCGTCGATCGAAGCCGTAGCGCCGTTCCAGTATCCCGCGAGCGACGCCGGACTGAGCGATGAGGTTGCTGATCCGTGGGAAGCGGCTCGCCAGAGCGGCCAGCCTGGGCACCTCTGCCACCAGTCGGGCCGCGGGCGGAACGCCGTGCGAAAGGTTGCGGTGGGCCAGGTACTCCGCTTTCAGGCGGGCCATATCCACGCCGGTGGGACATTCGCTCTTGCACGCCTTGCAGGAAAGACAAAGGTCCATCACCTCGGCCAGGGCCGGATCATCGAGTCCGTCGAGCAGCCCGCGGTTGGACAGTGCCATGCGCAGGGCATTGGCCCGGGCGCGGGTGGTGTGCACCTCGTCGCCGGTGGCCATGTAGGACGGGCACATGGTCGCGACCAGCCGCTGCCGGCACTGCCCCACGCCGCTGCACATGCCCGCCAGCCCGGCCATGCCGCCGTAGCGGGAGAAGTCCAGATGGGTCTTGACGGATCGCGACGCGAAGGACGGTCCAAACCGAAGCCGCTCGGTCATCGGCCAGGGGTCGACGATCTTATGTGGATTGAGGATGCCCTGCGGGTCGAATAACTGCTTGACCTCCCCGAAGGCGCCGGTGATGCGGCTGCCGTACATCTTCTCCAGCCAGCAGGATCGAACGATGCCGTCGCCGTGCTCGCCGGTCATGGCCCCGCCGTACTCGAGGGCGAGGTCGCTGACCGCGTCGGCGATCCGCCGCATGCGCTCGACGTCGGCTCCATCCTTGAGATTGAGCACTGGGCGGATGTGCAGGCAGCCTACGCTGGCATGGGCGTAGTACGCGGCGTCCACCTTCTCGCGGGCCAGAATCGCGGAGAACCGCTCGACGTACTCGCGGAGCCGCCCCGGATCGACCGCGGAGTCTTCGACGAAGCCGTAAGGCTGGCGGTCGCCGGGCCGCGACATGAGCAGGCCCAGGCCGCTCTTGCGCAGGTTCCAAACGTCGGTCTGGATCGCCGGATCGAGCACTCGCTCCGCCGCGAACGCCGCGCCCTTGACCGCATCGTCGGCAGCCAGGCGCTCGAGGCGCGAGGCCAGCGTTGCGGAATCGTCGGCGAAAAACTCGACGATGAGCAGGGCGTTCGGGTCGCCGCGGAGGAACCCGCATCGGTTCGCCAGCGACAGATGGGTCCGCGCCGCCTGAAGGATGAAGCGATCGACCAGCTCCACTGCCGCGGGTTGATGGGCGAGCACCGCCGGCGTCACCGCCAGCGCCTCGAGCAGATCGCCGAAGTGCAGCACCACCAGACCCTGGTGACAAGGACGCGGTACCAGCCTGAGCGTGGCCCCGACCACCACGCCGAGCGTGCCCTCGCTGCCGCAGAGGATCTTGATCGGGTCGGCCCCGGCCCCGGGCGGCCCCAGCCGATCCAGCCCGTAGCCGCCGTTGCTGCGCAGGATCTTGGGAAAGCGCCTTTGGATTTCATCCCAGTGCCTGTCGCGGATGTCGGCGAGCTGCCGGGCGATCTGGGCCGGGCGCGAGGATGCCGGTCCATGCCTACCCGGGGCGGCGCCGTCAGCCGCGAACTTGACCACTTCGCCGTCGGCCAGAACCACGGTGAGATCAGCCACGTGGTCGACGGTCCGTCCGTGCACGATGGAATGGGCCCCGCAGGAGTTGTTGGCGATCATGCCGCCGAGGGTGGCCCGGCTGCTGGTGGCCACGTCGGGGGCGAACTGCAAGCCGCAGCCGGCCAGGTGGGCGTTGAGCTCGTCGAGCACCACGCCGGGCTCCACCTCGACGGTCCGCTGCTGCACATCGAGCCGGCCGATGCGGTTCATGTGGCGGGAGACGTCCAGGACAACGCCTTCCCCCACTGCCCCCCCGGTGAGTCCGGTCCCGGCCCCGCGGGCGATCAAGGGGATGCCGAACGCGTGGCACTCTCGCACGGCGGCGGCCACGTCGGCCGCGTCCGCGGGCAGCACCACCCCGAGGGGGGCGATCTCGTAGAGACCGGCGTCGGTGGCATAGAGGGTCCGGGCCAGGGCGTCGAAGCGGACCTCGCCGCGGAGCCGTCGCCCCAGCGCCTCGGCGAGGGAGCCGCGGGGGCCGGAGCCGGGCGGGCGGTGCGCTGCGGTGCCGTCCACGGCAGGGCTACTCCCGGATCGAGAAGGTCGCCCGGGCGAGGGCGAGTTGGCGGTACACCGCAGCGGTCCCCTCGGCCATGGCGCTCACCGCGTGATGGGCGCGGACCTCGTCCTGCGCCCGGGCCGCGAGCTGCCGGGCTTCGGTCCGATCGACCAGAAGGCCCTCAATGGCCTCCGCAATTGACTCCGCGCTGTGTTTCCCGCAGAAGACCGCGGTCTCCCCGTCGCGCAGGTAGTCAAAGAGCCGATTGGGGAAGGTCACCACCGCCATGCCGGCGCCCATCGCCTGAAGCACGTCCACGGCGAAGGCCGTGTCGGCGGAGGGGCGCACGAAGATGTCCGCGCTGTGCATGGCATGGCCCACGTCGCCGAGCGGATACGCGAAGGTGATCGCCCCGGACAAGGAACGCTGCCGCACGAGCCGGCGCAGGGACGACTCCAGACGGCCCCGGCCCAACAGAAACGACATCAGCTCGCAGCCCTTTTTCTGAAGTAGGGCGAGCGCCTCGACCAGCAGGTGGACGCCGCTGTGGCGTTCCAGGGGCGAGGTGCACAGCAACGCCGCCCGGCGGTCGGGGCGCGAGAAACAGGTTCCCTGCCGGGAGACCAGCACGCCCGGCCGGACCAGATGGATGCGGTCCGGGGGAATCTTGAGCTGCGTCTCCAGCACCCCCACGAGCGGTAGACTGATCGCCATGAAGTCCGCATGGCACTCCGGGGGCAGGTGTTGGACGGCGTCGCAGTCGCTCATGGAGGCGACCTCCAAAAGGAGGTCCGCGTCAAACTCGTCAGACAGGGCCAGGGCCAGCCGGTACGAATCGGCCGACATGGCATGGACGACCGTCGGGGCGTCGTGATGAAGGGCCTCGACCACTTTTTCGATCCGGCGCCGCGCCGCGGGCCAGGAAATCCGATCGTGAACCAGCGTGCGAACGGGGCCGAGCCGCAGCGGCCCCAATCGGGGGTCGTCGCTGAGCAGGCGCAAGGGGACCGCCTGATCGATCAGGCCGACGGCGAGATGGCGGAGCACGCGCCCGAAGCGGTCGAAGGCGCCGCCGTCGACACAGATGGCAGCGCTGACCGAAAGCAGACGCGTGCTTTCCAGGGTGTCTGCCACGGCGGCCATGACACCAGCGCATACGCAAGCTGTCAACCGAGCTCGGCGGCGATCGGCCGGGCGCGTTGCCAGTGTCGATGAGGCGCCCTATGCTTGGATTGAGCGATGCGAACGGACAGGTCGCGGCAGCGCTGAGGAGTCACCGTGAAGGTCCATTTCGGGCTCGAGCAGGTCGACCCGCCGATCGAGCGGGCGGTGCTGACCATCGGCAATTTCGACGGCTTCCACCGCGCCCATCAGCAGCTCCTGGCCCAGGCCGGGCTGCACGCCGCCAACACCGGCGGCCCCGTCGTGGTGCTCACCTTTGAGCCGCATCCGCTCACCGTGGTGGCCCCGACCAAGGCCCCGCCGCGGCTGTCCCCGCTCGAGGAAAAGCTCCGCTGCTTCGCCGAGGCCGGGGCCGATGTCGCCGTGGTGGCACGCAGCGACCCGGGATTGCTCGGGCTGGAAGCGGAGCGCTTCGTCGAGGAGGTCGTCCGCCGGCGGTTCCAGCCTACGCATATCGTGGAGGGTCCCTCCTTTGGCTTCGGCCGAGGCCGGAAGGGTACCGCGGACACCCTCCGCCGCCTCGCCGCCGCCTTCGGGTGCGAGGTGCACATCGTCGAGCCCGTGACGCTGCAGGTCGACGAGGGAGAGACGCTGCTGGTCTCCAGCTCGCTCATCCGCCGGCTGATCCGCGAGGGCAAGGTCCGCCGCGCCGCGCTGTGTCTCGGCCGTCCCTATGCCCTGATCGGTACGGTGGTGGAGGGCGAGCGACGCGGCGCAACCCTCGGCTTCCCCACGGCGAACCTCCAGATCCGCGAGCAGCTCGTGCCGGGGCACGGGGTGTTCGCTGGAAACGCCGTCCTCGAAGGTGCTCGCCATCCTTGCGCCGTCAGCATCGGGGCCAAGCCGACCTTCGACGGCCAGGCGACGATCATCGAAGCACATCTGCTGGACTTCGGGGGAGACCTTTACGGTAAGACCCTCCGGCTGGAGTTCGATCGACGCTTGCGCGAGCAGCAGCGATTCGGGTCGCCGGAAGCGCTGGCGGCCCAGCTTCACCGCGACGTCGAGGCGGTGCGCCAGGCGTCTTGCCCTCCGGGCGAGCCCCGCGATGGCGTGGGGGTGCAGACCACGTGAGCCCGCTGGATCGACGTGCGTTCGCCGCGGCGACTGATGAGCTCTCCCGCTGGAAGCGGCCCCTGCTGTTCTCCCACACCAAACCCGACGGCGACGCCCTGGGATCGCTCATCGCCATGCGCGCCCTGCTGGAAGGACGCGGCGCCAACCCCGCCGTGGTGGTCTTCGATGGCGTGCCGGACCGATACCGCTTCCTTCACCGCTACGGACCGCTGCCGGTGCTGGGGCGCGACGTTTCCCTGGCGGACGTCGGCGACGCCGATGGCGTTCTCCTGTTGGACACCTGTGCGTTCAGCCAGATCGAGCCGGTCGCCGACTGGCTGCGGGCGACGCCGTTGCCCAGCATCGCCGTGGATCACCACCTTACGCGTGACGTGAATGTGTCACTGTCGCTGATCGACGAGTCCGCGGCGGCCACCTGCCTGATCCTCTACGAATGGGCTGAGGCGGCGGGCCGGACCCTGGACGCCGCCGTCTCGGAGGCGCTGTTCGTCGGCATCTCCACCGATACAGGCTGGTTTCGTCATTCCAACACCGACGCCCGGGTGCTGGCCGTTGCCGGAGATCTCGTCCGCCGGGGCGCGCGCCCGCACGAGCTGTTCGACCTGCTCGAACAGCAGGAGTCGCAGGGTCGATTCCGCCTGCGGGCCGCCGCCGGCACGCGGCTGGAGCTTCTGGCCGGGGGCCGGCTGGCGGTCGTCACCTTGC
>Ga0214473_10008297_pt1 | contig 12291 bp, 12 predicted proteins | sample RVTome_7_FD_203509 | JGI IMG/M metagenome (GOLD analysis project Ga0214473, IMG submission 203509) | Soil microbial communities from uranium-contaminated site in the Upper Colorado River Basin, Wyoming, United States - RVT98D197 | ecosystem: Environmental > Terrestrial > Soil > Contaminated >... | reverse complement strand
GTCGCCTCGGCTTGGGCGAAGTCGGCGGCGAGGTCGAAGGTGCTCCGGATGAGTGCGCGACGGCCGGCGCGAATCGCGCCGACCGCCATGGCCGTAGCGATGTGCGATTTCCCGACCCCCGGCGGGCCGATGAGCAACACGCCGGCGTGGGTCTGGACGAAGCGCGCGCTGGCCAATTCGACGATCTTCGCCTTCGGGATCTTCGGATTGAAGCTCCAGTCGAAGTCGGCGAGGGTTTTCACTGAGGTGATCCCGGCTTGTTTGAGGCGCCGGGCGAAGAGCCGGTCTGCGCGCCGGGCGAGCTCGTCCTCGACGAGCAATTCGAGAAACTCGATGTGTGGCAAGGGGGCGGCTTCCGCTTGGGCGACGCGTCCCGGTAACGCGTCGACCATGCCCGAGAGCCGCAGATGGCGAAGCCGGGTCGTGAGCTGCACATTCATCGTAGGAAGTCCTCCAACGTGTATTGGGTCATCGGGCGAATCGCGGGGTCCTCGGTGACGAGCGTGGGCGCCGGTCGCGCCGGCGTGCGCTCGACGAGCTGGCGCAGGGTCTGATACCGAAAGTGCTGATGGGCGTGGGCCTGGGTCGCGGCGGCGAGGATACGTTCCCGCGGATGCCGCCGGGTCAGGCCAAGCACGCCTTGAATGAGCCGAATCGCGCGGACGCCACGCGCGGCGACCGCCGCCTCCGCCCACTGCTGGAGGGCAGGGCCCACGCGCGCACAGCGGCCCACGAGCCGATCGACGAAGGCTTGCTGGCGCGTTGACGCCTCGGCCTCGCCGGGGCGAGGGGCGAACAGGCCGGGCGCGACTTTCGCGTGAACCGCAACGAGGGTGTCGCCGTGGAAGACGCGGACCAAGTGCGTGTCCCACTGCACGCGCACGCCCTGGCCGAGCAGGGCGAGCGGCACGGGATAGAAGCTGCCATCGACTTCGACATGGCCGTCTGCGTGCACCGTCCGGCCGCCGCTGGTAAAGAACGGAAAGGCAGCGGCGGCGAGCGGCTGCAACGTGCGCTGCTCGACCTCGGTGAAATGCGTCCAGACCTGGCGACGCGTCGTCCCGTGAATGCGCAGCCGCGCGATGGTGCGATTCCAGTGCCGCAGCCACGCATTCTGCGCGTCCAGGCTGTCGAAGCGTCGGCCCTTGAGCGCATTGCCTTTGACGTACCCACCGCTGCGTTCTTGCTTGCCGTTTTCTTGCGGGTGCCGGGGCTGTGTCGGCAGCGGCGTGAAGCCCCAGTGGGCGGCAAACGCGAGGTAGACCTCATGGCTATCGGGATCGTAGAAGCACGCCCGCACGACCGCCGCCTTGAGATTGTCGTGGCGAATCACGAGGGGCACCCCGCCGAGATCGCGAAAGGCGCGCTCGTGGAGCCGCAAGAACGGCTCGAGCTTCTGATCCCAGACGGCTTCTTCATAGCCGTGGCGGGAATGCCCGAGCGTCATCCGGAAGACCCACGGCCGACGCCACTGGCCGGTGGCCGACTCGAGCGTCGGCGCCCCCTGGAAGAAGTCAATTTGCGCCTCGGCTCCGGGCGCGCAGTGAAAGACCCCGACGGCGCGCCGTGTCGGCGCGAGCGTCCGCACAAACCGTTTCACCGATTCGTAACTGGCGCCGTAGCTGTACTCCTCGACCAAGTCCTGCCACACGCGTTGCAGGCTCAACCCCTCGTCGAGTTTCTCCGTGATGGCCGTGCGGTAGATCGCCGCGGCGAACCGCGGACGCGCGGTCGCGCCGGGGAACGTGTTGGCCGGATTTGCGTCCGAGCCGGCGAACGTTTTGGCCGCTTTTGAGGCGTCGCCCCCCGTGTCCGCTGGGGAATCCGACGATCGGGATGCGTCGGAGCCGGGGAACGTTTTGGCCGCATTTCCCCGGCGCACCCGATCGTAGCGACTGACCGTCTCGCGGCGGACGCCGGTCTCCGCTTCGATGCGGCGGTACGTCCACCCGAGATCCAATAGCGCGAGAACTTGTTGTTTCTTCGGCATTTGCAGGTAATTGGGCATCGACCTCCTCGAAGGACTAAACCTTCAAGGATGTCCGATCACCCCTACCTGCCGTGGCCGCTTTTCAGACGTTCGGGACTGGCCGCATTTGACCGTTCGCTAACACTTCAATGCTGCTGTCCAGTTGAGTACGAGTGTGATCGGCGTAGTCATCGTCTGTTCGACCGCCGTGTTCACCAGAAACCGTTGGCCGTCGGTGGTGACGTGTTGAAAATCGCGTCGATCCCGAGACGCCTCCTCGCGCCACCTCAGAAACGTGAGTGCGTCGCCACCCACGCCACACCCGAAGCAATGAAAGAAGCCTTTGGCCGGGTTGACGTGGAAGGACGGCGTCTTCTCCGCATAAAACGAGGAGAGACCCCGGTAGGTCGCGCCGACCTTCGTGAGCGCAGAGAGAGCCAGTGTTCGCGCGGCGGTTCCGAGACCACCATCACACACGATGTGTACCGCTCGACGACCGAGCGCGCCTTTTGGCCTTGGCAGCCGCATCGAGGACACGACGTCCAAGTGACGACCGTGAGAGGCTGCAGGAGCGGCTCACCAAGCTGGTCGGTGGCGTCGCGATCATCAAGGTCGGGGCGGCGACCGAGACCGAGATGAAGGACAAGAAGAAGGCGCGCGTCGAGGACGCGATGCACGCGACCAAGGCGGCCGTCGAGAAAACGTGGAGCCGTGGGGAGGCGGTTGTCGCGGTCCTGGCGGATTTGCGGATTGACCCGATCGCTAGGACGCGTTTACTCGGTCGAGAAGGACGACCCGCAGCCACACGTCGACTGGGCGTTCGGGTTCTTGATGGTGAAGCCGCCGCCGGTGATGGTGTCAACGAAGTCGACCTCGGCGTTCTTCAGATACTGGATGCTGATCGGGTCGACGAACAGCTTGATGCCGTGGGATTCGAAGACCTGATCGCCCGATCCCTGGCCGTTCTCCTCGATCATCAGGCCATACTGAAAGCCCGAGCAGCCGCCGCCCTGCACGAACACGCGCAAGCCGCCGCCGGCCTTCTGTTCCTCGACCAGCAGCTCACTGATCTTCGACGCCGCCGTTTCAGATACGTTGATCATGACCCTAAGTATACCCATTCGAAATAACCGTCCTACCGCAGGTAACCGGCTCGGCCCCCCGAAGTTCGCCGGCTACGGATTTTGGCAAAGGTGGTGGTTCGGCTCAGCATGTCTGGCTGCCTCGTCGCCGAGAACAGAAGAGACACCCGCGGCTTGCGCTACTCCGGGGTTCGTATTAAGATACGACCAGATTGGTCGTATATTCGAGATGTTGATGCTAAGACTCTCTAAGAAGACGGATTACGCCTTGATGGCGATGAAGCATCTCGCGCGGGATCCGCGACGTCGGGCGGCCAGCGCCCGGGAAATCGCCGAAGCGTATGACATTCCGATCGAGCTGATGGCCAAGGTGCTGACGCGGCTCGTACGGTCGGGGTTGCTCACTTCACACCAGGGCGTCCACGGGGGTACGAGCTCGCGCAGCCACCCGCGGCGACCTCGGTGGCGGCCGTCCTCGAAGCCATTGACGGCCCCCTGACCATGACCGCCTGCACGCACGGCGACCACGAGTGCGATCAGTTTTCGAAGTGCAACGTCCGCGACCCGTTGCGCCGCATCCGGGATTGTATCGCGGCGATCCTGGCCGAGTGCAGCATTTCGGAGATCGCGGCCGACCCCGACCCGTCGGCGCCGCCGGTCAGGGTGATGTCGTCGTCGGCCATGCGCCGCGTGTCGGCGTTGTAGGCCGCGTAGAGGAAGCCATGATTGAGATTCGAGAAAGCGCCGCTCGACAGATTCGAAAACTGCTCGCGAAGCAGCACATGGACGAGGGTGGCCTGCGGATCGGGCTGAAGGCCGGCGGCTGCTCGGGCTTCGAGTACGTGTTTGCCTGGGAACAGGCGCCCCACGAAGGCGATCACGTGTTTGAAGGTCCGGAAGGCGCCAGGGTCTTCGTCGATCCCCGGAGCTTCCGGCTGCTGGACGGCACGGCGCTCGGCTACGACACGAGCCTGATCAGCCGAGGCTTTCTCTTCGAAAACCCGCACGCCAAGAGCACGTGTGGCTGCGGCATCTCGTTCAGTGTCGAGGACACTCACCCTGCCAGCCCTGACGGGCTCGCCGGAGAGGACCATCAATGACCACAGCCACCCGCACGATCGAGGAGCTCGCCAACCGGGAATACCAGTACGGCTTCGTCACCGATGTCGAAGCCGAGACCGTCCCGAAAGGCCTCAGCGAGGAGGTCGTCCGGCTGATCTCCGAAATGAAACGCGAGCCCGCGTGGCTGCTCGAGTGGCGTCTGAAGGCGTACCGCACCTGGCTCACCATGACCGAGCCGACGTGGCAGAACGTGCGCTACCCGGCGATCGACTACCAGGACATCATCTATTACTCGGCGCCCAAGAAGAGACCGACGCTCACCAGCCTCGACGAGGTCGATCCGGAAATCCGCGCCACCTTCGAGAAGCTCGGGATTCCGCTCGAGGAACAGAAGCTGTTCGCCGGCGTCGCGGTCGACGCCGTGTTCGACAGTGTCTCGGTCGGCACGACGTTCAAGAAGAAGCTCGGCGATCTCGGGATCATCTTCTGCTCGTTCTCCGAGGCGGTCCAGGAGCACCCGGAGCTCGTGCGGAAGTACCTCGGCACGGTCGTCCCCTACACGGACAACTTCTTCGCGACGCTCAACTCGGCGGTCTTCAGCGACGGCTCGTTCGCCTACATCCCCAAGGGCGTCCGCTGTCCAATGGAGCTGTCCACCTATTTCCGCATCAACGCCCAGAACACCGGGCAGTTCGAGCGCACCCTCATCATTGCCGACGAAGGCGCGCACGTGAGCTATCTCGAGGGCTGCACGGCGCCGATGCGGGACGAGAACCAGCTGCACGCCGCCGTCGTGGAGCTCGTCGCGCTCGACAACGCGACGATCAAGTACTCGACGATCCAGAACTGGTACCCGGGCGACAAGCAAGGCAAGGGCGGCATCTTCAACTTCGTCACCAAACGCGGCAAAGCGGCTGGCGTGAACTCGAAGATCACCTGGACGCAGGTCGAGACCGGGTCCGCCATCACGTGGAAGTACCCGGGCTGCATCCTGCTTGGCGACAATTCGATCGGCGAGTTCTATTCAGTCGCGACGACCAACAACTGGCAGCAAGCCGACACCGGCACCAAGATGATCCACATCGGCCGGAACACGAAGAGCACAATTGTCTCGAAGGGGATCTCGGCGGGGCACGGCCAGAACACCTACCGCGGCATGGTGAAGATCGGCAAGCAGGCGCACGGCGCGCGCAACTACTCGCAGTGCGACTCGCTGCTCATCGGCGACGAGTGCGGCGCCCACACGTTCCCGTATCTGGAGATCAAGAACACGTCGGCGCGAGTGGAGCACGAAGCGTCCACCTCGAAGATCGACGAGGACCAGATCTTCTACTGCCGCCAGCGCGGCCTCTCGACCGAGGACGCCGTGAACCTGATCGTCAGCGGGTTCTGCAGGGAAGTCTTCCGCGAGCTGCCGATGGAGTTCGCCGTGGAAGCGCAGAAGCTCCTCAGCGTCAGTCTGGAAGGCAGCGTCGGCTAAGTCATCATGACCATGCTTGATATCGACAACCTCCACGTGCGGGTCGGCGGCAAGCCGATCCTTCAAGGCATTGACCTCTGCGTCAACGCCGGGGACGTCCACGCCATCATGGGACCGAACGGCTCGGGCAAGAGCACGCTCGCGCGCGCGCTGTCCGGCCACCCCGACTACCAGGTGACCGAGGGTGAGGTGTCGTACGAGGGTCGCGATCTCCTCGCGATGGATCCGGAAGAGCGCGCCCGCGAGGGCGTGTTCATGGCGTTCCAGTACCCGGTCGAGATCCCTGGTGTGAACAATGCGTACTTCCTGAAAGCGGCCCTGAACGCGATCCGCACGCACCGCGGGCAGGAGGAGCTCGACGCCATCGAGTTCATGGCACTGATGCGCGAGAAGTCGACGCTGCTCGAGATTGACCCGAGCATGCTCACCCGTGCTGTCAACGAAGGCTTCTCCGGCGGCGAGAAAAAGCGCAACGAGATCTTTCAGATGGCGGTGCTCGAGCCGAAGCTGGCGATCCTCGACGAAACCGATTCGGGCCTCGACATCGACGCACTCAAGCTCGTTGCGAACGGCGTCAACGCGATGCGGAGCCCGGAGCGCGCCATCATCGTCGTCACCCACTATCAGCGGCTGCTCGATTACATCGTCCCCGATGTCGTGCACGTGCTGTCGGGCGGGCGGATCGTGAAGTCTGGCGACCGGGCGCTCGCGCTCGAGCTCGAAGACAAAGGATACGGCTGGCTGGAGCCAGAGGCGGCGGCCGCCGCCCCGGCCGCGAAAGCGTAAGGACGCTCGCATGACCCGCGTCATTCACTCCAGGCAGTCCAGCCCGCAGACCGACGCCTATCTGGCCGATTGCGATCGTCTTGTCACCGCCCGTTCCGCGACGGAGCCCTCATGGCTGCGGAATCTGCGCCGGACGGGGATCGAGCACTTCGCGGACGCCGGCTTTCCTACGACGCGCGATGAGGAATGGAAGTTCACCAGCGTCGCGCCGATCGCCGACCGGCATTTCGCGCCGGCGCACGATGGCCAGAGCGGCCTCGCGACGGATCTGGTGGAGCACTGGGCCGGCGCACTCGGCGGCTACCGGCTCGTGCTGGTGAATGGCGCGTATGCGCCACAGTTTTCTGTCCGCGGGTTGCCTGCCGGCGTGCATGTGTCCAGTCTGGGGTCTATCCTGGCCACGAACCCGGCGGCCGTGGAGCCGTATCTCGGCCGGTTCGCCCCCCCTGATCGGCAAGCGTTCACGGCGCTGAACACGGGTTTCCTCCAGGACGGCGCGTTCGTGTGGATCCCGCCGGGCACGATCGTCGAACAGCCCATTTCGCTGCTGTTCGTGTCGGCGTCGCCCGAGACCGCCAGCGTGTCGCACCCGCGCGTCCTGATCGTCGCCGGCGACCGCAGTCAGGCCCGGATCGTCGAAGGTTACGCCGGTCCGCCGGGACAGGAGTACTTCACGAACGCGGTCACGGAGGTCGTGGTCGGGTCCGGCGCGGTGGTCGATCACTACAAGCTGCAACGCGAGAGCCAGCGCGCCTGTCACATCGGCAGCATGTACGTGCACGGCACCTGTGACAGCACCTTTTCGTCGCACTCGATCGCGTTCGGCGGCGCGCTCGTCCGGAACGACATCATCGCCGTGCTCGACGGCGAGGGCGGCGACTGCACGTTGAACGGTCTGTATCTCGTGGACGGCCGGCGGCTGATCGACAATCACACGACGATCGACCATGCCAAGCCGCACTGCGGCAGCCACGAAATGTACAAAGGGATCCTCAGCGGGCACGCTCGTGCCGTCTTCAACGGCAAAATCATCGTACGGCCCGACGCGCAGAAGACCGACGCCAAGCAGACGAACAAGGCCCTACTGCTCTCCGACGATGCGCAGATCAATACGAAGCCGCAACTCGAGATCTTCGCCAACGATGTGAAGTGCACGCACGGCGCGGCGGTGGGTCAGCTCGACGAGGACGCGATCTTTTATCTGCGGGCGCGGGGCCTCGACCTGCAGCAGGCGCGCGACATGCTGATCCACGCGTTCGCGGGCGACGTACTCAACCGGATCCGGATCGAGCCGCTCAGGAAGTCGCTCGAAGAGCACCTGCTCTCCGAGCTGCCAGCGGCCGGGGCATGAACATCACCACACATCAACCATGACCAGCATCGCCGCGCGTCCCCAGGTCGGCTTCAACGTGCGCCGGATCCGCGAGGACTTTCCCATTCTTCGGCAGACCGTGCACGGCAAGCCGCTCGTGTACCTGGACAACGCCGCGACGACGCAGAAGCCTCGTGCGGTGCTCGACGCGTTGATGGCCTACTACAGCGAAGACAACGCGAACGTGCACCGCGGCGTCCACCTGCTCAGCGAGCGCGCCACCCAAGCGTTCGAGGACGCCCGCGCGACGGTGCGGCGCTTCATCAACGCCGCCTCGACGCGCGAAATCGTCTTCACGCGCAACGCCACCGAGGCCGTCAATCTGGTGGCCCAGACGTTCGGCCGTACACGTCTCGGCCCGGGAGACGAGGTGGTGATCTCCGCCATGGAGCACCACTCCAACATCGTGCCCTGGCAGATGGTGTGTGAGGAAAAGGGCGCGTCGCTGCGGGTGATTCCGATCACCGACGAGGGGGCGCTGCATCTCGAGGAGTACGAGCGGCTTCTCGGGTCCCACACGCGGCTGGTCTCGATCGTCCATCTGTCGAACGTGCTCGGGACGATCAATCCCGTCCAGCAGATGATTGCGACGGCGCATCGCCGTGGCGTGCCGGTGCTCGTCGACGGATCCCAAGCGGCCCAGCACATGACGGTGGACGTCCAGGCGCTCGACGCCGACTTCTACGTGTTCACGGGCCACAAGCTGTACGGACCGACCGGGATTGGCGTGCTGTACGGCAAGGAGCGTCTGCTCGAGGAGATGCCGCCGTATCAGGGCGGCGGCGACATGATCAAGTCGGTCACGTTCGAGAAGACCACATACAACGCCCTGCCGTACAAATTCGAAGCGGGGACACCAAACATCGCGGGCGCGGTGGGGTTGGCGGCGGCGGTGGACTACGTCACCGCGATCGGGATGGACAGCGTCACGGCCCACGAACGTGAGCTGCTGGCGCACGGAACGGCGGCGCTGTCGGGGGTGCCGGGCCTGACGTTGATCGGAACGGCGCCAGAAAAGGCGAGCGTGCTCTCGTTCGTGATGGACGGTGTGCACCCGCACGACATCGGCACGGTCGTCGATCAGGAAGGCGTGGCGATCCGCACGGGGCACCACTGCGCTCAGCCCCTGATGCATCGGTTGGGCATTCCCGCCACCGCGCGCGCGTCGCTGGCGCTGTATAACACCCGCGAGGAGATCGACGCCCTCGTCGCGGCGCTCCACAAGGTCCGCCAACTCTTCACATGACAAACCGGGGGTCCGGCTGCGAAATGTCGGTTGACGTGTGTCGTTGTTCCCGTCCGGCGCTCCGGATTGCGAGGCTTGCCAGTGTCCGATCTTCGGGAGCTCTATCAAGAGGTCATCCTCGACCATAACCGCCGGCCGCGCAACTTCCGCGCGATTGAAGGCGCCAACCGGCACGCCGAGGGCTACAACCCGCTCTGCGGGGATCGGCTGTCGCTCTACCTGCAGGTCGAGGACGGCGTGATCAAGGACGCCAGCTTCCAGGGAGCGGGATGCGCGATTTCGAAAGCGTCGGCTTCGATGATGACCGACAGCGTCAAGGGTAAAACACTGAGCGAGGCCCGCGACATGTTCGAGCAATTCCACCAGATGGTGACCGGGAACGCCGACCCGCTCGCCCATCCAGAACGGCTGGGCAAGCTCGCCGTGTTCGAAGGCGTCCGCAACTACCCGGCGCGCGTGAAGTGCGCGAGCCTCGCCTGGCACACGCTTCGCTCCGCGGTCGACGTGAAGGACGAGGTCGTGTCGACAGAAACGGAATAACGCGACCGACGGCCATGCCAGACAACATCATCAAGCTCACCGACGAACACGCGGCGCGCGCCGAAGAGGCGGCGCGCGTGGCTTCGAAGGCGGGCGCGACAGCCGGCGCGATCTTCGAGCGTCGTGACCCCGTCAAGACGCTCGCGATGCAGCCGCAGATCGTCGAGGTGCTCTCGACGATCTTTGACCCCGAGATCCCCGTCAACATCTACGAGCTCGGCCTCATCTACGAGATCGCCGTCGACGCCGACCACGGGGTCGGCGTTCGCATGACGTTGACGGCGCCTGGCTGCCCCGCCGCCCAGAGCCTTCCCGTCGAAGTCGTCACCAAGCTGAAGCAACTGCCCGGCATCACCGACGCGCACGTGGACATCGTCTGGGACCCCCCTTGGGACAAAGACCGGATGTCGGACGCCGCGAAACTGCAACTCGGAATGTTCTGACCGTCTCGCCGGCTGACATCGCTCGTCCGTTGTACGCGCTGGCTTCGATCCCCACGCGGCCGACGTGGTTATGACATCAGTTTGGCATTGTCAACTTACTGGATTTGCCCTTTCCGGGACATCGGGCGCCGCCTGAAAATGGCCGAAAATCAGGAGTCTCGAGCTTGTTGTCAGCTTTTTTAGGCCGAATTTCGCTCAAATTGACAATGCAAGCCGGCCCTCTGTTAATATAGGACTAATCTAGTCGTCTTTCAAGACCGCGATTTGATTCGATTGGTGTTGGAACAGGAGAACACGCGATGCCTTATCCGGAATCCTTCATCGCCCCCATGCGGGAGGAGCTGACGCGCCTGGGGGTGCAGGAGCTACGAACATCTGGTGAGGTCGACGCGGTCGTGCGACAGAAGTCCGCCACCGTCATGGTGGTCGTGAACTCGATGTGCGGGTGCGCGGCGGGCAAAGCTCGACCCGGCGTGGCGCTCGCGCTTAGGCACCCCGTTAAGCCGGACGTCGTGGCGACCGTCTTCGCCGGTGCCGACATCGAAGCCACCGAGCGGGTGCGCAGCTACTGCGCCGCGCACCTGCCTTCGTCACCTTCCATCGCGATCCTCCGGGACGGCCAGCTGCTGTACATGCTGGAGCGGCATCAGATTGAGAACCAGACTGCCGAGACGATCGCGCGCATCCTCACGGAGGCGTTCGATAGGTTCTGCGCCCCTACCGCGCAGCGGGCGCAGGCGTAGTCCTTCAGTCCTTCGTTCTTGGTCGTTGGTCCGAAGGGGCGCGATGCCTTCGATGACGCGCGGTGTTGACTCAGCACATTCATATGTCAGCCATCGACGACCCGAAGACTCTTGGTCGCGCGCGTCTCTCGTTCGCCGACCAGCACGACATCGACGAGTTCATCGCCACGGTGGAGAAGTTTGAGCGCGGGGGCGATCGGCCCCGACCAATGGCGCAAGTTTCGCCGGGTGCGCGGGACCTATGGCCAGAGGCAGGACGGTGACGTCCACATGCTTCGGGTCAAGGTGCCGCAAGGAGTGCTCGACCTGCGCCAGCTGTACGCCCTCGCGACGGTGGCCGAGACCTATTCGCGCGGCTTTGGCCACATCACCACGCGCCAGAACATCCAGTTCCATTTCGTGAAGCTGCACGATGTGGAGCTGGCGATGCAGCTCCTCGCCGACGTCGGTGTCACCACGCGCGAAGCCTGCGGGAACTCGGTGCGCAACATCACCTGCTGCCCGTACGCCGGTGTGGCCAAGAACGAGCTCTTTGACGTCACGCCGTTCGCCGACGCGCTGACCCGGTACCTCCTGCGGCATTCGCTGTCCTCGTCTCTGCCGCGCAAGTTCAAGATCGCCTTCGAAGGGTGCCCCGAGGACCACGCGTTCACCGCGATCCACGACATCGGTTTCAAGGCCCGCTTGCGCGGGACGAACGGCCCTGCCGAGCTCGGGTTCCGGATCACCGTCGGTGGTGGCACGGCGACCATGTGCCGGTCGGGCAACCTACTCCACGAGTTCGCGCCCGCCAGCGATCTCCTCGACGTCGCCGAGGCCATCGTACGCGTCTTCCATCGCCTCGGCGATCACGAACACAGGCACATGAACCGGATGAAGTTTCTCATCAAGGCGCTCGGCTGGGAGCGCTACCGCGACACATACGAGAAGGAACGGGAGGGCATCCGGGTCGAGGGCGGCGCGAAGCTTCCCTTCAGTCCGAACGATCCGCCCGTCGAGCACGCCCCCACCGGGGCACATGGACCGGCTCCGTCCCCAGCGGACGTCGCCACGCGAGCCGCGAGCTCGATGGTCCGAGGCCCCGGGATCACGCCGGCAGTCAAGCCCGAACTTGCGACGACTGCGGCTGACTTCGCACGTTGGGAGAGAACGAACGTCCGGCCCCAGAAGCAGGAGGGCTGCTCGACCGTGACGGTCACGATCCCTCTCGGAGATTTCACCGGGCAGCAAATGCGGGTCCTCGCCGACCTCGCGGGCGTCTACGGCGACGGGCTCGTGCGCGTGACGCAGGAGCAGGACCTGCTCTTCCGCTGGGTTCGCAATGAGGATGTCGAAGCGCTGTTCCGCCGACTCGCAGCGACCGGCCTCGCGTTGCCCGACGCAGGGACGATTGCCGATGTCACGAGCTGCCCGGGCGCGGAATCTTGCAAGCTCGCCGTGACGCAGTCGCGAGGGCTCGGAGATCTGCTCGGGAGCTTCCTTCGGAGCAGGCCCGATCTGGTCGCGGTGGCAACCGACCTGCAGATCAAGATCAGCGGCTGCCCGAACGGGTGCGGCCTACACCACAT
>Ga0214473_10008296_pt1 | contig 12293 bp, 13 predicted proteins | sample RVTome_7_FD_203509 | JGI IMG/M metagenome (GOLD analysis project Ga0214473, IMG submission 203509) | Soil microbial communities from uranium-contaminated site in the Upper Colorado River Basin, Wyoming, United States - RVT98D197 | ecosystem: Environmental > Terrestrial > Soil > Contaminated >... | reverse complement strand
CAGTCGTACCGGACCCCCAGCTCGAGCACGACGTCGCCCAGATCGAGGCGGTCGGCGGCGAACGCGCCCCACGAGAGCGGGTCCACCTTGTAGACGTCCATGCCGAACTGCTCGTTCAGCGAGTTCACGCCGAGGCGACTGATCTCGCTTTCCTTGACGTCTCCGCCCAAGGTGAGCCGGTGATACCGGTTCACCTGCCAGTCGGCCACCAGTCTCCCGGTGACGCGATTCTCGGCCGACATCTGCAGCGGGCCGCCCAGCCCGCTGGTGGACCACTGGTTGCCCAGCAGGCCGTAGGGGTTCAGACGATACGGTTGGGCGGGATCGAGGTCCCCGCGGCCCAGGTACGGGACCCGGAGACCGGAGTTGGTGCGTACGTTGCGGACGATCGCATCCGTCGTCGGGAACGGCAGGTCGCCGTAGTTGAACTCGAGCGAGCTGAACGTGATCCCCATCGTGGGGTCGCGCGTATCGAGGTCCGACTCGGGCGTGAGCGGTCCAGTCAGACCGCGGTCCCGGCCGTACGACAGGTTGAGGTTGAGCGACAACGCGCGTTCGGCCGAACGGAACGCCTGGTGGCTCCAATTTAGGACGAGCAACCGGCTCCAGGTGTGCGTTCCGGTGAACTCGCCGGGGCTGGCGATGGCCGTCCCGGGGAAGTCGCGGTCCTGGGCGTTGTTGCTCAACCCGGTCAGGGCGATCGTCGAACCGGTGCCGTAGCTGTACTGCAGCTTGGCCTGGATCTGGTTGAAGTTCGACCAGTCCATCGGCCGGCGCCACCCCTGGCATTCGTACCCGTAGTTGTCGGCTGCGTCGCACTGGCCACCGTACTGCACGAACTGCGGCATGGCCACCTGAATGACGCTGCCGTCCGCCGCGGTCGTGGTGACCATCCGGTCGAGCCCGCCGGTGGTGAACACGGGGTTGTTCTCCGACCCCTTGCCGCGGAAGTTCGACAGCTGACCCTGCAGCACGCCGGACAGGAACCACGTGAGGTTCGTCACGCCGGGAATCGGGCCGCCGAGCGAGCCTTCGAAGCGGTTGTAGCCGAGGCTCGCGGTGTTGGCGAAGGGCTCGTCGCTCTCGTAGGAGAGCGATCCGTTGAGCGACTGCCCGCCGGCGCGCGTGGTGTAGGAGATGAGGCCCGACTGGGCGTCCGAGAACTCGACGCCGAGCGCCCCCGTCGTGACCGACGCCTCTTCCACCGCGTTGGTGCCGATGGTGATCGCTTGCGTTCCGAACGTCGCGGAGCGCACCGGCGCGCCGTCGATGTACACCACGGCCTCGCCGGGCCGGCCGCCGCGCACCGATACCCCGCGCGCCGAGCCGGACTCGACCACGCCCGGGGTCAGCGTGAGGATCTGGCGGACGTCGTTGACCGGCAGGTCGTTGATCAGCGCCCCGTCGGTGATGGTCTTCGACGAGACCTGGTCGCGCGGCACGATCGGATTCGTCGCCGCGGTGACCGTCACGCCGGTCACCTCGACCGCCGAGCTCTGCAGCCGCACGTCCACGGTCATCGTCTGACCGCCCTGGACGCGGACGCCGCGCACTTCGGTCGGCGCGTACCCGATGAACTGCGCGCGCACCGTGTAGGTGCCGACGGGTACGTTGTTCATGAAATAGTAGCCCCGGTCATTGGTGACCGCGCCGAACGAGGTCCCGACGATGAGCACCTGCGCATTCGCCAGCGGCACGCCGGCCTGGTCGCTCACCGTTCCCTCGATCTTGCCGTCACCCTCCTGCGCCGCGAGCGGCGCGGCGCACACCAACAGGACGCTGACCGCGAGCACACGACCACAGGTGTTTCGCACCCAACTAGTCATGGATTGCCCCTCCACGGACGAAATTGCGTGAGCAGACGCTGACGGAAAAAATGACGGGACGCACGCCACCCCCTCTCCGGAGCGTGTGTTGAGGATCGGCCACCTCGGCCACTTGCCGATAACCTACCCAGCGTCACGCCGCCGTCAAGCACGCCACGGCCCCAAAAAGCCGCGCGATAATGTCGCCCGTTCGCCGGATGCGCAAGACCCTCCCCCGGGGCGTTCACAGCAGGAACAGGTCGCGCTGCGGCTGGCGGGGCGTGACTTCGGGTCCCGTTTCGGCCAGGAACACGTCGATCTCCGTGCGCATTCCGAAACGCCCCGGCAGGTAGATGCCCGGCTCCACCGAGAACCCGACGCCCGCCACCAGCGTCCGGTCGTCGGCGGTCTCGAAGTTGTCGAGGTGCGGTCCGGACCCGTGGAGGTCCCGGTCGATCGAATGACCGGTGCGGTGCGTGAAGAACTCCCCGTACCCGGCGGCGCGCACGACGCCGCGGGCCGCGTCGTCCAGGTCCGCCCCCGTGACTGGCTGGCGCGCGTCCCAGCGCGCCCGCAGCAGGTCGACCGCCGCGTCGCGCGCCGCGCGCACCGTCTCCCACACCCGCTGGACCTCGGGCGGCGGCGTCCGACCGGTGAACCCCATCCACGTCTGGTCGGCGAACACGGTGCCCAGCGCCGGACCACCCCACAGATCGAGCAGCACCACCTGCCCCGCCGCGAGACGCCGGTCGGCTCCCTCGCGCGGCTCGTAGTGCGGCAGGGCCGCGTTCTCCTGGAATCCGACGATCGCCGGGTGATCGGACACGAGCCCCGCCCGCGTCATCGCCTCCATCACGCGGCGCTGCACCACGGTCTCGCGCACCTCGCCGCCGCGTCCCAGCTCCGCCCCCGCCCACGCCAGCGCCTCGCGCGCGATCTCCGCCAGCGCCTCGGCCGCGCGGCGGTGCCCCGCCAGCTCGTCGGCCGACCAGCGCGCGGCGAACCGCGTCACCAGCGGCGCCGACGACACCACCCGCCCGCCGAACGACTCGATCAGCTGCACCACGCCATGCGGCACCCGGTCGAGGTACGGCACGCCGTCGTCGCGCGAGGTCTCCATCGCGAGCGTGCGGCCGGCGACCAGCGGGCGCAAGGTCTCGTGCAGCTCCCGCCACGCGGCGTACGGCCGGATCTCGCCGGGGAACCCGGCGATCGTATCGAGCTCGATCCGGTGCGCCACCGCCACCGGCTCGCCCGCGCGCGGCACCAGCACGAACAGGCGCCGCGTCCCCATCCCGGTCGCGCCGATGAGGCGGCCGGCCACCGGGTTGAGCCCGTGGAAATCGAACAGCAGCCAGCCGTCGGCGCCCAGCTCCGCGAGCGTGGCGCGCACGGCGGCGAGGTCGAGACCGTCGAGTGGGGGCATCAGCGGTGCTGGCGCCGGTCGGGGGTGGCCGCGCGCCATTCGCAGCGGCCGGCGCCCCGCGCGCGGCAGTTGGTGTGGAGCAGCGCCCCCTCGTAGCCCGCGAGGAGGCGGAGCAGCTCGGTGAACGCGGCGCCGTAGAAGCCGCACGCCGACCCGTCGGGCGTGGCGCGCACGGCGAGCGGATCGGCGACCCGCGCGACCGGCAGCTGCGCCTCCCGCCTCAGGTCGCCGCCGAGCACGCGCCGGGCGGCGCGGCGCGCGGCCGCCATGCCCAGCGCGCGCGGTGCCGCCCGGGCGGCCGCCCGCGACGGAAGCCACAGGGCCGCCGCCGCCCGCCGCGCCGCCCGGCGCCCCGCCTCGGCGAACACCAGGTCGGCGTCGGGCCGGCGCCCCACGAGCCGCAGCAGCGCCTCGACGTGCCCGGCGTCCACCCGGGCACCCCGCCGCACCAGGGCCTCGTACTGCTCGAGCTGGACGCGCACCGTGCCGGAAAGGCCCAGTCGCTTCACCAGCAGGTGATCGGCGAATTCGTGCAGACCGTCCTCCACGGGGGTGTCGAGGTTGCGGACGGCCTCGAGCACGGCGAGGGGCACGATGGAGTGGACCACGGCGCGCGAAACGTAGCACCCCATTGCGGAAGCCGGGAGGCTGCCGCCAGCTTCCCGATGCGCATGGACGCCCCTTCCCCCCTCCCCCTTCCCCCTTCCCCTGACGGCGACCGACGCACCCGGTTCGAAAGCGAGATGCTGCCGCACCTGGACACCCTGTATCGCGTCGCCCTCCGCCTCACCCGCAGCCCGGCCGACGCCGACGACCTGGTCCAGGAGACGATGCTCAAGGCGTACCGGGGGTTCGACGGCTTCACCCCCGGCACCAACGCCAAGGGATGGCTGCTCACGATCCTGCGGCACGCTTTCATTAATGAGTACCGGCGGCGGTCCCGGCGTCCCGAGACCATGGACCTGGACACCGCGGAGGCCATCGCGGCGTTCCCTGAGGAGGGACTCGCGGACCCCCGGGAGCGCTTCTTCGATCAGATCGTGGACGAGGCCCTGCTCCGGGCGGTGGACGAGCTGCCCGAGGCGTTTCGGGAGGCGGTCGTGCTGAGCGACATCGAGGGCCTCAACTACCAGGAGACCGCCCGGGTGCTGGGGGTCCCCGTCGGCACGGTGAAGTCGCGGTTGTTCCGGGGGCGGCGCCTGCTGAAGGGACGGCTCTACCGCTACGCCGTCGAGATGGGATACGTCAAGAAGGATGGGACATGAACTGCCAGGAAGCGCTGGAGCACCTGTACGAGTTCCTCGACCGCGAGCTGACCCCGGACGACGAGCGGCGCGTGCGCGAGCACCTCACGGCCTGCCCGCCCTGCGACGACCGGTTCGACGTCGAGCAGGCGTTCCTCCGCTTCGTCGAGGCCCGCTGCCGCGTTCAGGGAGCGCCACCCGAGCTGCGGCGCCGGATCCTGCAGGATCTGTTCGGCGCGTGATCAAAACGCGGAACGCGTGACCTGGGACGCCATCGTCGTGGGGGCGGGCCCCGCGGGCTCGGCCACCGCGCTCCATCTCGCCCGCGCGGGCCACCGCGTGCTGCTGCTCGACCGCGCGCGCTTCCCGCGCGACAAGCCCTGCTCCGAATCGCTCAACCCCGGCGCCGTCGTCGCCCTCGAACGGCTCGGGCCGGACGTGATGCCCGAGATCCTGGCCGCCCGCCCGGCGCGCCTCGCCGGGTTCCGCGTCCACGCGCCGAGCGGCGTCGCGATGCTGGGTCGCTACACCGCGGGGGACGCACCCGTCGCCTCCGGCCTCGCCCTGCCCCGCCGGGTGCTCGATGCGATCCTGGTGCGGGCGGCCGCCCGGGCCGGCGTCGTGGTGCGGGAGGACACGACCGTGCTCGACCTGGCTCGCTCGGGGCGCGCGGTGGCGGGCGTGGAGTCGCGCACCCCGCACGGCGTCCGCGAGACGCTGCGCGCGCGCGTCGTGGTCGGCGCCGACGGGCTGCGCTCGGTCGTGGCCCGGCGCCTCGGTCACCGCGTCGCCACGCCGCCGCACCGCGTCGCCTTCACGGCGCACGCCGCCGACGTGGCCGGCCTCGACTCCGTGGGGGAGATGCACGTCGGGCGCGACGGGTACGTGGGGCTGGGGCCGATCGGCGACGGCATCGCGACCATCGCGCTCGTGGTCCCGGTCCGGACGGCGCGGCGCCGGGGCCGGGAGCTGATCGACGGTTCCACCGACGCGTTCGTGCGGGCCCTCGATGCGTTCCCCGCACTCCGGGGCCGCGTCCCGCCCGGTGGTCTCGTGCGCCGCGTGCTCGCCACGGGCCCATTCGCGCAATGGACCAGCCCGTCGGTGGCCGACGGCGCGTTGCTCGTCGGCGACGCAGCGGACTTCTTCGACCCGTTCACGGGCCAGGGCCTGTTCGCGGCCCTGCGGGGCGCGGAGCTCGCCGGCGCCGCGCTCGATACGGCACTGCGGCGGCCCGAGCCCGTGACCAGGGACGCGCTGGCGCCGTACGGCCGAGCGCGGTGGGCCGCCTTCGCCGGGAAGTGGGCGCTCGAACGGCTGATCGCCGTGGGGATCGCCTGGCCCGCGCTGGCCGAGCGTGTGATCGGCCGTCTCGCCCGCCGGCCGGCGCTGGCGGCGGCGCTGGTGGGCGCGTGCGGCAACGTGCTGCCCGCGCGGCGGGTCCTCGCCCCCCGGGCCCTCGCCGGGATGCTGCTGTGACCGCGGGCGTCCCCCCGGACCTGTTCCGCGACCTGCTCGGCCGGTTCGCCACGGGCGTCACGGTCCTGACGGCCCGCGCCGCGGACGGCCGCCCCTTCGGCATGACGGCGAACGCCGTGGCGTCGGTGTCACTCGACCCGCCGCTGGTGCTGGTGTGCGTGGACCGCACGCGCGACATCCACGACGTGCTGCGGGACGCGCCCCGGTTCGCCCTCAGCGTGCTCGCGGAGGACCAGGAGGCGGCCAGCCGGCGGTTCGCGGAGGACACGGCCGACCGCTTCGCAGGGATCGCCGTGCTCGAGGGGCCGCACGGTCTCCCCCTCGTGGCCGGCGCGGTGTCGCACATCCTGTGCGCGATGCGCGATACCGTGACCGCCGGGGACCACACCATCTTCATCGGGCTCGTGACCGGTGGGACGGCGTTCGACCGCCGGCCCCTCGTCTACTTCCGGGCGGGATACGGCGGGTGCGTGCCGTCCCCGCCCGCTGGCGCGGGTCAATCCTCTCCCCCTGGCCCCCTCCCCCTGACGGGGGAGGGGGAACGTGGGGGCCGGTGACCGTGCATACGGTGGACGAGATCATCATGCGGGCGCCGGCGGCGCGCGTGTTCCGCGCGGCGCAGGACGTGGAGCGCTGGCCCGAGATCCTCCCCCATTATCGCCGGGTCCGCTTCCTCGAACGGCGTCCCGGCGGCGGCGTGGTCGAGATGGCGGCGGTGCGGCCGTTCGGGCCGCTGCCCTGGCCGACCTGGTGGACGTCCGAGATGGAGAGCGACGCCGCGGCGCTCGAGGTCCGCTATCGCCACGTGCGGGGGATCACCACCGGGATGGACGTGGTGTGGCGGATCACCGCGGACGCCGCGGATCTCGCGCGCGTGCGCATCGTGCACGAGTGGTCGGGGCCGCGCTGGCCGCTGATCGGCGGGCTCGCGGCGCGCCGGGTGATCGGGCCCGTGTTCGTCCACGGCATCGCGTCGCGCACCCTGGCGGGGATCAAGCGGCACGTGGAGGCGGCGTGAGCGGACGGCGGGTGGTGGTGACCGGGGTCGGCGCGGTCACGCCGGTCGGCACCGGCGTGGAGGGACTGTGGGAGGGGCTGCGCGCGCGGCGGTCGGCGGTGCGCACCATCACGCGGTTCGACAGTTCGCCGTTCCGGTCGCACATCGCCGCCGAGATCCCCGACTTTCGCCCGCAGGACCACCTCGACCGGCGGAGCGCCCGCCGGCTCGACCGCTTCTCCCAGCTCGCGGTGACGAGCGCCCGGCTGGCCCTGGCCGACGCGGAGCTCGATCTCGCGCGCGAGGATCCCGACCGCGTGGGCGCGACGATGGGCTCGGCGCTGGGGGGCGTGGCGTTCGCGGAGGCGCAGGTGGGCAAGTACCTCGCCGAGGGTGTGCGTGGCCTGGACCCGACGCTGGCGCTCGCGGTGTTCCCGGGCGCGGCCAGCTGCAACATCGCCATCGCGCTGGGGGTCAGCGGTCCCAACTCCACCAACGCGATGAGCTGCGCCTCGGGCACGATCGCCGTGGGCGACGCGTTCCATGCGATCCGCGCGGGGCGCGCCGACGTGATGTTCGCCGGCGCCGCGGAGGCGCCGCTCGCGCCGCTCACCTACGCGGCGTTCAGCATCATCCGGGCGATGAGCACCCGCAACGACGATCCCGCCGGCGCGTCGCGCCCGTTCGACCGCGACCGCGATGGGTTCGTGATGGGCGAAGGCGCCGCCGTCCTGGTGCTCGAGGAGCGGGGCCGCGCGCTGGCCCGCGGCGCCCCGCTGTACGCCGAGGTCGTGGGCTACGGCTGCACCAACGACGCCCACCACATGACCGCCCCGCGCCCGGACGGCCGGCAGGCCGCCCGCGCGATGCGGCTCGCGCTCTTGGACGGCGATGTCACCCCCGCCGAAGTCGGCTACGTCAACGCCCACGGCTCGGCGACGCCCCTCAACGACACGACGGAAACCGCCGCCATCAAGCAGGTATTCGGCGACCACGCCTGGCGGCTCGTCGTCAGCGGCACGAAGGGCTATTACGGCCACGCGCTCGGCGCGAGCGGCGCGATCGAGGCGGCGATCTGCGCGCTGGCGATGCGGCGGCGCTGGCTGCCGCCGACGGTCAACCTCGAGCATCCCGATCCCGGCTGCGATCTCGACTGCCTGCCGGGCCATGGGCGGGTGGCCGAGCCCGACGCGGTGTTGTCGAACTCGTTCGGCTTCGGGGGGATCAACGCGTCGCTGGTGTTGCGGCGTGCCGACGGCGGCACGTAGATTGGCTGGCCCTTCACCCCACTGGCGAGGACATCCGTGAATCTCAAGACCATCCGGCCGCTCGTGGCCGAGTTCGTGGCCACCGCGCTGTTCGTCTTCGTCGGCGCCGGCTCCGTGGTGATGAACGCCGCGACCAGCAATGCCCTCGGCGCCCTCGGCGTGTCGCTCGCGAATGGGGTGGCGCTCGCCATCGTGATCACCGCCACGATGCGGATCTCGGGCGGACATGTGAATCCCGCCGTGACCGTCGGCCTGTGGGTGGCGGGCCGCCACCCGGGCCGCGCGGTGGGGCCCTACATCGCGGCGCAGCTGCTCGGCGCCCTGGCCGGCGCGCTGTGCGTCCGGCTGCTGCTCCCTCCGGCGGCGGCGGAGCTCGCGGTCTACGGTGCGCCCTCGCTCGCGGCGAGCGCCACCCTGATGAAGGGCGTGTGGCTGGAGGCGCTGCTGACGTTCTTCCTCGTGTCCGCGGTGTTCGGCACGGCCGTCGCCACCGACGCCCCGGCGGTGGGCGGCTTCGGTATCGGCCTCACCGTGGTCGTCGGCGCCCTGATCGCCGGCCCGATCACCGGCGCGGCATTCAATCCGGCGCGCGCCTTCGGCCCGGCGATCGTCTCGGGCGACCTCCATGGTCAGATCGTCTACTGGGCGGGGCCGCTCCTCGGAGCCGTCGTCGCGGGACTCCTGTGGAAACTGGTCCTCCTCCAGCGGGACCCGACCGACCTCTGATCGACCCGGCTCCCGCCGCGCCCCGCGGCGCGCTCGGCGCCGCGCGGGCCGCGCTGACGCGCATCGCCCTGCGCCGGGCCGCGGAGCTGCGCGAGCAGGCGCCGGCCACCGCCGACCGCCTGCTGTCCATCGGCAGCGCGCTCGCACCGGTGTTCGGCGACATCCACGTGCGCCTGGTCGAGCTGCGCCGTGACCGGGGCGACCGCGCCGGCGCCCTCGCGGCCGGCCGGGCCGCGGTGGAGCGGTTCCCCGGCTCCCCCGACGCCTGGATGCTCCTGGCCGGCGCCTGTCTGACGACGTTCCGCCAGGATGAAGCGCTCGCCGCCTATGAGCGTGCGATCACCATCGAGGAGCGGCCGGACGCCCTGACGGCCGCCGGCGAGTTGTACGCCCGCGCGGGACGGCACGCCGACGCGGCCGCGCGGTTCGCGCGGGCCCACGCGGCGGGGGCCGGCCCCGACGCGCTGCTCGCCAACGCGCGGGCCCTCGCCGCGGCGGGCGACCGCGCCGCCGCGGAAGCGGCGCTCGCGCTATGGAAGAGCAGTACGCAGATGGCGGAGGGCAGTCAGCCGGAGTGACGGCGGCAGCCCCTGCCTTCGCGCCATCAGTCCGGCTCGACTTCTTCGGTCTCCTCCTCGACGTTCTGCTCCATCCGGCCGAAGAGCAGGTGCAGCGTGCCCTGATCCTCGCGGCGCGCGCAGACGAACACGTGGTCGCCGGGTTGGAGCACCGTGCCGCCGCGCGGAGCGATCAGTTCCCGCCCGCGCACCACCAGCATCGCGGCGGCCCCGGGCGGGAACGGCAGGTCGGCCATCCGCGCGCCCGCCACGGCCGCCGCCGGCTCGATGTAGAAGGACAGCACGTCGGCGTCCAGCGGCTCCGACGACTCGATCTCCACGACGGCCCGCGGGCGCGGCGGTTCGTCCGACTCGAGGTCGAGCCGGCGCGTCAGCCAGGCGACCGTGCTCCCCGGGATGAACGTCCCCACGACGACGATCGAGAACACGACGTCGAAGATCCGGTCCGCGCCCGGGGCCCCCGCCATCACGGGGTAGGTCGCCAGGATGATCGGGACCGCGCCGCGCAATCCCACCCACCCGACGAACGCGCTCTCCTTCAGCGGATAGCGGAACGGCGCCAGGCAGAGCGCGACCACGACCGGACGGGCCACGAGCGCGAGGCACAGCGCCAGCGCCAGGCCCATCGGCGCGGCCTCGATCACCCGCGAGGGGAACGCGAGCAGTCCGAGGAGCACGAACATCGCCACCTGGGCGAACCACGCGATGGCGTCGTGGACGCGGAGCAGGCCGAGCCGGTGCGGCAGCGGGCCCGCCCCCAGGATGATCGCGGCGACGTACACCGCCAGGAACCCGCTCCCCGCCATCAGCGTGGGCACCCCGAACGCCAGACACGCCACGGCGACCGTGAGCACCGGATAGAGGCCGCCGGTCGGGAGGCGCGCGCGCCGCAGCAGCGCGCGCGCCCCGTGGCCGATCGCGACCCCCAGCACGGCGCCGATGGCGAGCTGCGCCAGGACGTCGGCCATCATCCGCCACACCGCGTGCTCCCCCGACACGAGGGCGCCGGTGAACGCCATCGTCAGGATCACGGCGACCGGATCGTTCAGGCCGGACTCCAGCTCCAGCGTCACGCCGACGCGGCGCTTCAGCACGAGCCCGCTGTTGCGCAGCACCGCGAACACCGCGGCCGCGTCGGTCGACGACACGATCGCCCCGAGCAGCATGCCCTCGGCCCAGGACGCGCCGAGCAGCCGCGCGCACGCCCCCACGATGGCGGCGGTCGCCACGACGCCGACGGTCGCGAGCACCGCCGCGGGGCGTACCGCCTCGCGCACGGCGCGCATCGACGTGTTGAGCCCGCCGTCGAAGAGGATCAGAGCCAGCGCCACCGTCCCGACGCGGAACGTGAGCGCGTAGTCCTCGAACCACAGGCCCCCGATGCCCTCGGAGCCCGCGGCCATGCCGATGAGGATGAACAGCAGGAGGACAGGAACGCGCAGGCGTTCCGAGGCGCGGCTGACGAGCACGCTCACCGCCATGAGCGTGCCGAACGTCACCAGCAGGGCGGCGGTCGGGAGCGGCTCGGTCGGCATCGCCGGGACCTGGTCTCCGTCGCCCGGGGAGGGGCCGGCCTAGGGCCGGCGCCCGCGCCGGTAGAGCGCCACCGCGTAGCCGAGGACGATCACCGCCGCCGCGGTGTAGGCGGCGACCATGTAGGCCCCGTTGTCCGGCATGCCGTCAACCATGGCGCGGCTCGCTTTCGTCCCGCACGATCGCGATCCCGTACCGCTGCATCACGAAGCCCACGTAGAGCAGCGTGAACACGGTCACCGAGCAGAGGAGCGTCACCAGCATCGGGCCCGGGAGCGACGGCGCGCTCGGCTTGAGCACGATCGGCTGCGGGTGGAGGGTGCGGAAGAAGTACACGCTCAGATGGATGAACGGCAGCAACACCAGCCCGCAGATGCCCAGCACCGCGGAGTAGCGGGCGCGCAGCCCCGCGTCGGTCACCGCGCTGCGCAGCAGCAGGTAGCCGATGAACAGGAAGAAGAGGAACAGCGTCAGCGTGAGCCGCGCGTCCCACGTCCACCAGGTGCCCCAGATCGGCTTGCCCCACATCGGCCCCGTGGTGAGCATCACGAGCGAGAACGCGGTCCCCACCTCCGCCGACGACTCGGCGAACCGGTCGAAGCGGTCGTCCTTCAGCATCAGGAAGAGGATGCTCGCGACGCCGACCAGCCCCATCGCCAGCATCGTCGCCCAGGCCGCGGGCACGTGCACGTAGAAGATCTTCTGGGCGAGCCCCTGGGTCCGTTCGACCGGCGTGAACGCGAGCGCGCGGACATAGACGCCCGCCAGGAGCACCAGCGCGCCCCCCGAGATCCAGCGGCCCACGCGGATGTGGTTCATTCGCTCACCGTCACGGGGAAGAGGACCGTCGCGAGCGCGACGAAGACGATGTCGTACGCCGCGAGCAACCTAAGCCACCCCATCACCTCGCTCAAGGGACGGCCCGCGAACAGCTTCGCGGTGGTCATCACCGCCCAGATCAGCGGCGGGATGAGGAACGGCAGCAGCAGCACGGGCAGGAGCAGCTCCGCGAACCGGGTGCGGATCACCATCACACTGAAGAGCGTGCCCACCGCCACGAACCCCACCGTGGCGAGCAGCATCACGGCGACGAGCGGCCCCAGCACCCGTCCCACGTCCACGTTGAAGAACAGCGCGAACAGCGGCAGCGCGATCGCCTGCACCACCACCACGAACGCGAGGTTCGCGCCGAGCTTCCCCAGATAGATGCTGTGGCGCGACACCGGCGCCAGCAGCA
>Ga0214473_10008295_pt1 | contig 12293 bp, 10 predicted proteins | sample RVTome_7_FD_203509 | JGI IMG/M metagenome (GOLD analysis project Ga0214473, IMG submission 203509) | Soil microbial communities from uranium-contaminated site in the Upper Colorado River Basin, Wyoming, United States - RVT98D197 | ecosystem: Environmental > Terrestrial > Soil > Contaminated >... | reverse complement strand
TCCCGGAAAGGGTGGACAGGTGATCGAGGGCATTCCCGTCTACGATACGGTGAGAGAGGCCGTGGCGGAGACGGGCGCGAATGCGTCGGTGATCTTCGTACCCCCCCCGGGCGCCGCGGACGCCATCCTCGAGGCCGCCGATGCGGGCCTCGACCTGGCCGTCTGCATCACCGAGGGAATTCCCGCCCTCGACATGTTGCGCGCCAAGCTGGTGCTGCGCGATTACCCGATGCGGCTGGTCGGACCGAACTGCCCAGGGGTGGTGACACCCGATCAGTGCCGCATCGGCATCTTTCCCGCACAGATCACCAGGCCGGGGCCGGTGGGCGTGGTGTCCCGCTCCGGGACCCTCACCTACGAGGCGGTCGACCAGCTCTCCCGCCTCGGCATCGGTCAGTCGACCTGCCTCGGGATCGGGGGTGACCCCGTGGTCGGCACCAATTTCATCGATGCCCTCCAGCTCTTCGAGGCCGATCCGCAGACCAAGGCGGTGGTGATGATCGGCGAGATCGGCGGCTCCGCCGAGGAGACGGCGGCGCAGTACATCGCCGAGAAGATGTCCAAGCCGGTGGCCGCATTCATCGCTGGTCAGAACGCCCCTCCCGGAAAGCGCATGGGCCACGCCGGCGCCATCATCGCCGGTGGGAAGGGCAGGGCGGCCGACAAGATCAGAGCCCTCGAGAAGGTGGGTGTGGCGGTCGCCGTCTCGCCGGCCGAGATCGGCGAGGCTCTCGCCAGGCACGTCCCGGGGCTCGCGAGGTAGCCGCCCAGGCGGGGACGCTGAATGTTCCACCGCTCGGGGATGCCCGAGAGGTGGAATATTCCCTCTCTCATCGACTCAGCAGACCTCGTCGAAGGATTCACTCGGCTGGCTACGAGCCGGGGCTGGCGGGGCCCGCGGCGAGTCTCCACCTGTTTCGGTCAGGCTCGGCGCGAGTCGCCAGCACGGTGTCCCGGGGTCGGGTGGGGCACCCACCCGACCCTGCCTCCGCGACACGCACGAGTCCACCCCACGGCTGAGGCCATCAGAGAGCCTTGAGCGACGTCCCCGCTATTCCTCGACCGTCCAGGTGTCGCCGGAGTGCAGCAGCGCGGAGAGGTCGCCGGGGCCGCGGGTCGCGATGGCTGCGTCGATCTGATCCTGCAGCACCGCCTCGTAGGTCGGCTCCTCGACGGCGCGGATCACGCCGATCGGAATCGGGAAGCGCGGTCGGACCAGCGAGGCCAGCGCGAAGGCGTAGGAGGGGCTCTCGTGCCCCGACCTGTGGACCGCGACTCCGGCGGCGACCGGATCGTCCCCCTCGCGAAGCTCTGCGACCGAGGGGACCCCGTTCTCGATGCGGATCCCGCGCCTACCCTCGGCTCCGAACACCAGGGGCTGGCCGTCTTCGAGGAGCAGAGCCGCCTCGAGGCGCGTCGTGCGGTCTTCCAGCTCCCTCCACTCCTTGTCGTTGAATACCGGGCAGTTCTGGAGGATCTCGACGAACGCCGTGCCCTTGTGGGCGTGAGCCCGGTGCAGGGTCTGCTGGAGATGGGGACCGTCGACGTCGATGCTGCGGGCGACGAAGGTCGCGCCGGCGCCGAGCGCGAACGCGATCGGCTCGATGGGGTGGTCGATCGAGCCCTGGGGACTCGACTTGGTGCGCATTCCCTGCCGCGAGGTCGGCGAGTACTGGCCCTTGGTGAGGCCGTAGACGCGATTGTTGAAGAGCAGGATCTGGAGGTCCATGTTGCGGCGGATGGCGTGAAGCAGGTGGTTGCCGCCGATCGAGAGACCGTCGCCGTCGCCGGTGACGACCCACACCGAGAGCTCGGGGCGGCTCAGCTTGATTCCGCTGGCGAAGGCCGGCGCGCGGCCGTGGATGGTGTGGAATCCGAAGGTGTTCATGTAATACGGGAAGCGGCTGGAGCATCCGATTCCCGACACGAACACGACGTTCTCCCTGGGGACGCCGAGCTCGGCCATCACCTTCTGGATGTTCGCGAGGATCGAGTAGTCCCCGCAGCCGGGGCACCATCGCACGTCCTGGCTCGAGGCGAAGTCCTTGCGCGTGGGCGCTCCGCTCACGGCTGGCTCTCTCCCCGCAGCATCGCCTCGATCCGCCCTCGGATCTCGGACACCTTGAAGGGCCGGCCCTCCACCCTGCCGAGGCCCTCGGCGGGGACCAGGAACTCGGCCCGCAGCAGCCGGCAGAGCTGACCGAGGTTCTGCTCGGGAACCAACACCCGCTCGAAGCTTCGGAGCACCTCCCCCAGGTTCGGCGGGAAGGGGTTCAGGTGTCTCAAGTGGATGCTGGAGACCGCGAGGCCGTCGGTGCGCGCCTCTTCCACCGCGGTGGTGATGGCGCCGTAGGTTCCACCCCAGCCCACCATCAGAAGCTCACCGCGATCGGCGCCATCCACCTCGACGGGCGCGATGTCGTTCGCGATCCGCGCCACCTTCTCGGCGCGCAGCCGGACCATCCGCTCGTGATTCTCGGGAAGATAGGAGACGTTCCCGGAAGGGTCCTCGCCCTCGAGCCCGCCGATCCGGTGCTCGAGACCCGGTGTGCCGGGAGTCGCCCACGGGCGCGCCAGGGTCTTCTCGTCCCGCAGGTAGGGCTGGAAGCCCTCCGGGTCGATGCGCTGCTCGACGTCGTAGCGGGGCAGGGTCTCGAGATCCGGGATCCGCCAGGGCTCCGAGCTGTTTGCCAGGTAGCCGTCCGAGAGCACCACCACCGGCGTCATGTACTTCACCGCGATGCGGAAGGCTTCGAGCATGATGTGGAAGCAATCCCCCGGCGTCGCGGCCGCCAGCACCGCGACGGGGCTCTCCGAGTTGCGCCCGTACATGGCGGCGAGCAGATCCCCCTGCTCGGCCTTGGTGGGCATCCCCGTCGAGGGCCCGGCGCGCTGAACGTCCACCACCACCACCGGAAGCTCGGTCATCACCGCGAGGCCGAGGGCCTCCTGGTTCAGGATGAAGCCTGGACCGCTGGTGGTGCAGACTCCCAGCATCCCCGCGTAGGAGGCGCCGATCGCCGCGCTGACCGCGGCGATCTCGTCCTCGGCCTGAAAGGTCTTGATGCCGAAGTGCCGGTAGCGGGCCAGCTCGTGGAGGATCTCGCTGGCCGGCGTGATCGGATAGGCGCCGAGAAAGACCGGCCGCTTCATCTGGGTGGCGGCGGCGACGATCCCCCAGGCGAGCGCCGTGTTGCCGGTGATGTTGCGGTAGGTGCCGGGCTGGATCTTCGCCTTGGGCACGACGAAGGAGACCGGGAAGAGCTCCGTGGTCTCCCCGAAGTGGGCGCCCGCCCTGAGCACGCGCAGGTTCGCCTCCAGCACTTCGCCGCTGAATCGCGCCTCGAGCCAGCGGATGGTGGGCGCCATGGGGCGGCCATAGAGCCAGTAGCTGACTCCCAGGGCGAAGAAATTCTTGCAGCGGTCGATCTCGCGGGCGCTGAGCTTGAGACCCTTGAGGGCCTCCCGGTTGAGCGAGGTGAGCGGAATCTCGACCACCTTGAAGCGATCTCTCGCGGCGGGAAGCGGATCCTGGTGGTAGCCGGCGCGCTCCAGGTTCTTGCGGTTGAATGCGTCGCTGTTGACGATCAGCATCCCGCCGGGTCGGACGTCGCCGATATTGGCCCGCAGGGCGGCCGGGTTCAGCGCCACCAGCACGTCGGCGAAGTCGGCGGGGGTGCGCACGGCGCCGTCGGCGAAGTGCACCTGGAAGCCGGATACGCCCGCCAGCGACCCGGCCGGAGCGCGAATCTCCGCGGGGAAGTCGGGGAACGTGGAGAGGTCGTTCCCGGCTACGGCGGTCGAGTCGCTGAACCTGCTGCCGGTCAGCTGGATTCCATCACCGGAATCCCCGGCGAATCGGACCGCAACCCGCCTGATCTCCTCGGATGGCTTGGATTGAATCGCCACTCCTTTGACTCAGCCCGGGCCGTCCCAGGGAATCCCCGCTGACTGGTTCCGAGTGGATTGTATCGGTCGGGGGGCGGGGTGAAAGTCCCGGCTGGCCCGTTGGGGGGCTTCGCCCTCAGCCGGAGAAACCACTGGACCCGAGATGGCTTCTCCGATGCCGCTGCGTCCCCGAGAGCCTCAAGCCCGGAGGACACCTGGCCGATACCTGGGCATGTACTTTCTCCCCAGGAACACGCCCCTCGATCTCTCGCCCGAGCGCCTCCACGGTCTCCGCATTTCGCTCAACATGCCGGTGGTCTCGATCGAGGAGCTGCCGGTTGCGCCGGCTCGCGCCGTGATCGCGATCCACGAGGAGATCGACGGGCGTCCCAACATCACGGTGGGCATCCGCTCCCTTGGGAGCGGAGCTGCGGCCCTCTTCAGCTTCGAGGGGGACCTCCGCGACATGAGCTCGCTCACCAACGGGATCGACGCGGCGCTCTCTTTCGGCGAGAGCATGGGCTTTCTCTTCGACGAGGATGAGATCAAATCCGGCTCCCCGCAGGCCAGTCCCCGCCGTGCGCTGGACCTCTGGCTCGAGCTGATGGGTCTGTCAGCGCGGGAACCCGAGGCGGCCCCGCGGGTTCCGGCCGCGCCTGCTCCGCGGCTGCCAGTCTCTGGAGCCGCTGCCAGCCCCGAGGTCGAGGTGCTTCGCGGCGAGGTGGTCCTGCTCGAGGAGGCGGCCCTCCCCGAGGACGGCCCGCTCGGCCTTCTCGCCGCGGAGCCGAATGAAATCGGCCCAAGATCTCCTGTCGCGCTCTCGAAGTTCCGCCACTACGCCCGCGAGCCCTCGCTCCCCCAGGAGGAGGCTCACCCGGGCGTCGAGAAGTCGCCCCCCGCCGAAAAGCGCACCGCGCTCGGCCGGCTCAAGCTCGTCAAGCGGCGCAACGGGGGCGGTGATGGCCGCTCGAAGCCGAGCGTGATTCGACGGCTGCTCTCGTCCTTCTGATGGAAGGCGGCAGCAGGACACGAGGTGAACCATGATTCAGAACTCCGCTCACTCCGCCACCCGCCTGCTGGTGGGGTTCGGGATGCTGCTCGCCCTTGCGGTGGTGTCCGGGTGCGCCAGCACGCCGGACCTCCAGACCGAGTTCGAACAGGACAAGAAGTCGCGAGCGCACTACAACGCAGGAATCGAGCTGATGCGCCAGGGGAACTACGGGCTCGGGATCCGCGAGCTGCGCACGGCGCTCCAGATCAGCCCCGACGATCCCTGGATCCACTGGGCCATCGCCGAGGCCTACCGTCGCAAGGGCCGGTTCGAGGATGCGGAGAGCCACCTGCTGAAGGCGCTCGAGACCCGACCCGATTTCCAGCAGGCGCGGCTCAATCTCTCGGCCCTCTACGTGGAGATCGGTCGCCACGCCGACGCGATCGCACAGACCGATCTTCTCCTCGACGATCCGACCTTTCCGGTGCCCTGGAAGGCGCTCACCAACCGGGGCTGGGCGGAGTACGAGCTCGGCCAGCGCGAGAAGGCCCGCGAGAGCTTCGAGTCGGCGCTCGAATACAACGAGAAGCACTGGCGGAGCTTCCTCGGGCTCGGCATCCTCGACGCGGAGAGCGGAGACCGGATGGCGGCCCTGGACAACTTCGAGCAGGTGATCGCCCTGGAGCCCGGGCCTCTGGCGGAGGCCGAGGCCAACTACCGGATCGGCGAGATCTACGTCTCGCTCGGCAACCGGGAGCGGGCGGTCCAACACCTTACCGCGGTGACTGCGAAAGAGCCGAATGGGCCATGGGGAGAGCGATCGGAGGACTACCTGAGACGACTGCGCTGATCGCGGGCGGCGAGGATTCGGGCTCGATCGGAGCCTATATCTCCCGACAGCGAAGGCTGCGGGGGATCAGCCTCGACGAGCTCGAGGTGCTCACGCGCATCCCGCGGCGTTCCCTGGAGCGGCTCGAGGCGGGTGCCTTCGATTCGGAGCCCGATGGCTTCGTCCGGGGCTTCGTCCGGACCGTCTCCGTCGCGATCGGGCTGGATCCCGACGACACCGTCACGCGGATGCTGGTGGAGCCGCACCCGCGCCGCGGGAGGCGCCGAATCCCGAGCCTCCCCGCCGCCGCGGCGTTTCTCCTCCTGGTGTGCCTGGTCGCGCTCGGGGCGGGGGCGGTGTGGACGCTGGTGGGAGCGCGCTCGGGGCAGCTCGCCGAGGTCTCGCTGGCACCCGAGGTCCGGCGCGTCCGGCGCGACGCGGTCCGCGAGCTCGCCGTCGAGCGGGGTGTCATCCCCGAATCGGCGATTCCCGGCGCCGAGCCCCTCGGTCCCGTCCAGGCGTCACGGCCCGAGTAGCGGCTAATCTTCGGCGATGGCAGCGATCGACACCGAAGCCCTGATTCTTCGGAGCGTCGATTTCGGAGAGTCGGATCGGATCGTTCATCTGCTGGTCCCCGAGGCAGGGCGGCTGGTGGCGATCGCGAAGGGAGCGCGCCGCAGCTTCAAGCGGTTTCCCGGAACGCTCGACCTCTTCAATCACCTCCGGGTCCAGGTGGAGCGCCGCCGCCTCGCCAGCATGGCACGCCTGGAGCACGCGGAGCTGATCTCGACCTTCCACGCCCTGCGCACCGACCCCACTCGTTTCGCCCTGGGCTGCTATCTTCTCGAGCTTCTCGATCGCCTGGCGCCCGAGGGAGGCGCGCGGGCCGACACCCAGAGGATCTTCGGCTTTGCTCTGGCGGCTCTCGGGACCCTCGACGAAGAGCGGCCCGACCTCCGCTTGCGAACCCTTCTGGAGATCCGCGGCCTCGATGCCGTCGGCCTGCGCCCCGAGCTGCGCTGCTGCGTCCGCTGCGGGGAGTGGGTGGGAGCCGGCTCCAGGGGGGGTCGGATCGGGTTTCACATCGCCGACGGCGGTCCGGTCTGTGAGGGTTGCGCGCAGACCGGTGAGGACCTGCTGCCGATGCATCTGGGCACGCTGCGGACGCTCGACACCAGCCTCGAGCTGGCCCCCGACCGCCTGGCCCGCCTTGCCCTCGGGGGAGAGGCACTCGCCGAGGCCCGTCACCTGGTCGGGCGTTTTCTGCACTTCCACGTGGGAATCGATCTGCGCAGCGCGCGGTTTCTCGAGAGAAGGCTTCCCGGGCTCCCGGTGGCCAGGTCGGAAGTCTCCTCCGCCGATTGACACTGCCCGGGGCCGAAGGGAAACTCCGACCTCCCGGCTCCGAAGCTTCGCAGCATTGCGTTCCAGAGAGGCCCAGGCCCGGCGGAAAGCCCGATGACATCCGAAGCCGAGACGCGCAGCACTCCCACGGTCGATCTGGAGGACGTGGTCTCGCTCTGCGCCCGGCGCGGCTTCATCTTCCAGTCGAGTGAGATCTACGGAGGCATCAACGGCTTCTGGGATTACGGTCCCCTTGGGGTAGAGCTCAAGAACAACCTGAAGGAATTCTGGTGGCAGCGAACGGTCCGCGACCGGGAGGACGTCGAGGGGATCGACAGCGCCATCATCGCGCATCCGCGCACCTGGGAGGCCTCGGGTCACGTCCAGCACTTCGCGGACCCCCTGGTGGACTGCCGCGCATGCAAGCGGCGTTTCCGCGCCGACCAGCTCGAGGAGGCGGGCCCCTGCCCGGCGCGGGAGGGCAGCTCGGAGCACGACTTCACCGAGGTGCGGCGCTTCAACTTGATGCTGAGCACCCGGATCGGGGCCTCCGAGGACGCCGCTTCCACCGCCTATCTTCGCGCCGAGACCTGCGGCTCGATCTTCACCGACTTCAAGAGGGTGCGGGAGTCGTCGCGTCAGAAGATCCCCTTCGGCATCGCCCAGATCGGAAAAGCCTTCCGCAACGAGATCAACCCCCGTTACTTCACCTTCCGCTCCCGGGAGTTCGAGCAGGCCGAGCTCGAGTTCTTCTGCCATCCGGGGGAGACGGAGCGGTGGTTCGAGTACTGGCTCGCGCAGCGGCTTCGCTTCTACCGGGAGCTCGGCTTCGACGAGAGGAGGGTGCGCACCCGCGCCCACGGCGAGGGCGAGCTCGCCCACTACTGCAAGCGCGCGGTGGACGTGGAATTCCTCTTTCCCTTCGGCTGGAAGGAGATCGAGGGGATCCACGACCGAGGCAGCTACGACCTCACCCAGCACAGCGAGTTCTCGGGCAGGGACCTCTCGGTGATGGACGAGACCAGCAAGGAGCGCTTCGTGCCGGCGGTGGTGGAGACCTCCGTCGGGATGGACCGCACCGCCCTGGCCCTCCTGGTGAACGCCTACGACCAGGAGCGGCTCCCGGACGGGGAGACCCGGACGGTGCTGCATCTCCACCCGGTGGTGGCGCCCGTCAAGGTCGCGGTGCTGCCCCTCTCGAAGAAGATCGGCGAGCCCGCGCGGAAGATCGCCGCGGCGCTGCGCCGACGCTGGAACGTCTTCTACGACGAATCGGGAAACATCGGGAGGCGCTACCGCCGGCAGGACGAGATCGGTACCCCGCTCTGTGTCACCTACGACTTCCAATCGGAGACGGATTCTCAGGTGACGGTTCGCGAACGCGACAGCATGGAGCAGGAGCGAGTCTCCCTCGCCGGGCTCGAAGCGCACATCAGGGACAGACTGGAGGAGGGGCTTTGACTGCGAGGAGCGATGCGGCACGAGGCGGGGTGAGTCGGAGGAAGCCTCGAGGGGCCCGCGGCGGAGCGGCCGGGAGGAAGGGGGCGGGAGCCGGGGCTCGGCTCGGACGCCGGGTCTTCTTCTTCGGCGACGGGAAGGCGGACGGTCGGAGCGAGATGCGCGAGCTCCTGGGAGGAAAGGGCGCGGATCTCGCGGAGATGACCCTCCTCGGCATTCCGGTCCCGCCGGGCTTCACCATCTCCACCGAGGTCTGCAGCGAGTTCGAGAAGGCGGGAGGTCGGCTGAGCGGCGCCGTCAAGAAGGAGGCCCTGACCGCGATGGCCAGGGTCGAGCAATCGGTCGGCGCGCGCTTCGGCGATCCGGAGAACCCGCTCCTCGTCTCGGTTCGCTCGGGTGCCCGGGTCTCGATGCCCGGCATGATGGACACCGTCCTGAATCTGGGTCTGAACGACGAGACGGTGGTCGGGCTCGCGCGGCTCGCCGGCGAGCGCTTTGCCTACGACAGCTACCGCCGTCTCGTGCACATGTACGGACAGGTCGTGCTCGAGGTTCCCCACGATCGCTTCGAGGATCACCTGGAGGCGCTGAAGTCCGCCCGCGGCGTCGCCCTGGACACGGAGCTCGACGCTGAAGACTGGCGAGCCCTGGTCGGCAGCTACTCGAAGACCGTCGAGGAGCACACCGGTCGGCCCTTTCCCCAGGACCCGAAGGAGCAGCTCTGGGGGGCGGTCGGCGCGGTGTTCCGCTCCTGGGGAAACGAGCGGGCGGTTCGCTACCGCCGCATCCACGACATCCCCGATTCCTGGGGAACCGCGGTCAGCGTCCAGGCCATGGTGTTCGGCAACATGGGCGACGACTGCGCCACCGGTGTCGCCTTCACGCGAGACCCCTCCACCGGCGAGAAGGTCTTCTACGGCGAGTATCTGAAGAACGCCCAGGGCGAGGACGTGGTCGCCGGGATCCGCACCCCGCAGCCGATCAACAAGGCGAGTCGCGGCGCGAACCAGCCCCATCTTCCCACCCTCGAGGAGGAGATGCCGAAGGCCTACCGGTCGCTGGTGAGCATCTACCAGCGCCTCGAGAAGCACTACCGGGACATGCAGGACATCGAGTTCACCATCCAGAACGGGAAGCTCTGGATGCTGCAGACCCGTCGCGGCAAGCGCACCACCCGCGCGGCGGTGAAGATCGCCCGCGACATGGTGCAGGAGCGGTTGATCAGCCGAGAGGAGGCGATCTGCCGGATCGCCCCCGAGTCCCTGGACCAGCTTCTCCATCCCACCCTCGATCCGACGGTGGAGCGCACCGTGCTGGCCAGGGGACTGCCCGCCTCCCCTGGGGCGGCGGTCGGGAAGGTGGTGTTCACCGCCGACGAAGCGGAGGTTCGGGCGAAGGCGGGCGAAAGGGTGATCCTGGTGCGGGTCGAGACCTCGCCCGAGGACATCCACGGGATGCACGCCGCCCAGGGGATCCTCACCGCCCGCGGTGGCATGACCTCCCACGCCGCCGTCATCGCGCGGGGCATGGGAAAGTGCTGCGTCTCGGGATGCGGATCCCTCCGCATCGACTACGCCGCCAACAGCATGGACGTGGACGGACATGTGGTGAAGGGCGGCGAGTTCATCACCCTCGACGGGAGCACTGGCGAGGTGATGCTGGGGCAGATCCCGACCGTGACTCCTAAGCTGAGCGGGGGCTTCGAGGAGCTGATGAAGTGGGCGGACAAGATCCGCACGGTGAAGGTGCGCACCAACGCCGACACTCCCAACGATGCCCGGATCGCCCGGGAGTTCGGGGCCGACGGAATCGGTCTCTGCCGCACCGAGCACATGTTCTTCGAGCCGAGCCGGATCCTCGCCGTCCGCGAGATGATCCTCGCCGCGGACCGGGCGGAGAGGGAGCGCGCGCTCGCCAAGCTGCTTCCCATGCAGCGCGGCGACTTCGTCGGCATCTTCCAGGCCATGGAAGGGCTGCCCGTCACGATCCGGCTGCTCGATCCGCCGCTTCACGAGTTCCTTCCCCACACCGAGGAGGAGATCCGCGAGGTGGCGTCCGCGCTCGGCTGCGGAGTCGGGGTGCTGCGCGCGAAGGTCGAGGCGATGCGGGAGTTCAACCCGATGCTCGGTCATCGGGGCTGCCGCCTCGGCATCAGCTTTCCCGAGATCTACCGGATGCAGGTTCGAGCGATCGTCGAGGCGGCCTGCCAGGTCGCCGAGTCCGGGGCCCGGGTGCAGCCGGAGATCATGATTCCACTGGTCTCCCACGTCGGAGAGCTCGAGCGCCTTCGCGAGCTCGTGGAGGAGGAGACGCGGAAGGTTCGCCGGGGCTACCCCAAGGTGCGGGTGCGGCCGACCGTCGGCACCATGATCGAGGTGCCGAGAGCAGCGCTCACCGCCGGGGAGATCGCCAAGTACGCGGACTTCTTCTCGTTCGGGACCAACGATCTCACCCAGACCGGCTACGCCCTCTCCCGGGATGACGCGGGCAAGTTCCTGAGCGACTACCTCGAGGGGGGAATCCTGGAGGAGGATCCCTTCGTCTCCATCGACGAGGCGGGAATCGGCGAGCTGATGCGGATCGGGACCGAGAACGGCCGGAAGACCCGCCCCAAGCTCAAGATCGGGATCTGCGGCGAGCATGGCGGAGATCCCAAGAGCATTGCGTTCTGCGCCAGCCTCGGCTTCGATTACGTCTCGTGCTCTCCCTTCCGCGTGCCGGTGGCGCGGCTGGCGGCGGCCCAGGCCGCCATCCAGCTACGGAGCGCCAGGAAGGGGAAGAAGGGGAGGTCACGCAGCAAGTGAGAGCTGCGCTGGTCCTGATCCTCGCGGTGCTGATCGGTCTGGGGGCGGGCTGCTCCTCGCTGGGAACGCTCTGGCCTTTCGGCGGAGGCAAGGCCACTCCTCGGGGAGATCGCTCCTTCGGCGTCGAGGTGGTGAGCAGCGAAGCGGTGGTCGACTTCTACGAGCGCGCCGTCTTCTTCTACTCGCGTCTGGCGCAGCGGCGCTTCAACACTCTCGCGACCTACCGCGACGAGCTTCTCCGCGACTACTTCGCCAGCGAGACCTCCTTCTCCGACTACTACGCGGATCTCGCCGAGGCGATGGAGGAATCTCACTTCGAGCAGAACCGGCCCCTGAGCCTCGAGGTCGTCGAGTTCGTCGTGGAGGAGCCGGGACTGGCCCGCGTGACCGCCCGGATCGTGGGAGAGAATGGCCTGCCGCTTCGCTTCTGGAAGACCCGCCTCGAGCGCGTGGATCGCTGGGAGCGGGTGGAGGGAACCTGGTGGATCGTTCCGGGAAAGCTGTAGAGGGGCCGGGGATGCCGCCCGGGCTGGGGCGGCGTTCCTCGCCCAGGGTTCGCTCGCGGATCGACGCCTCCTACGAGGATGTGGACCGGCACGTCTTCCTGCAGACCGTCGATCTCGCCGAGGGTGGCGTGTTCCTGGCCTCGCCGAGCTCTCCACCCGTGGGGACGAGCGCGATGGTGCTGCTCGAGCTGCCCGGGAACCCTGCGATTCTGCGGTTGCGGGGCCGTGTGGTCCGCCACCAGACCCATCCGGTGGCGGGCTTCGCGGTTCGCTTCGATTCCCGCTCGGAGGCCGAGATTGCCCAGCGCGCTCTCCGAAGCTTCGTCGAGAGGAGCCTCTCCTCCCGGGTGTCCCCGCATCACTGACGCCCGCGGCCGCGAAGGGCTGAGAAGGCCCTGACTCAGAAACGGAAAATCTTTTCCTTCCAGGAAGCGCCGTTCATAGCCCATCCGGATTCGGCGACGTCACCGAAT
>Ga0214473_10008294_pt1 | contig 12293 bp, 9 predicted proteins | sample RVTome_7_FD_203509 | JGI IMG/M metagenome (GOLD analysis project Ga0214473, IMG submission 203509) | Soil microbial communities from uranium-contaminated site in the Upper Colorado River Basin, Wyoming, United States - RVT98D197 | ecosystem: Environmental > Terrestrial > Soil > Contaminated >... | reverse complement strand
GAGAAGACCCGTTATTTATTGCAAGAAGATTAGTTGTACTTGCATCCGAAGATATTGGGAATGCATCGCCGAATGCTTTGGTGCTTGCTGAAGCAGCATTCTCTGCAATTGATAAAATTGGTATGCCTGAAGCAAGAATTATTTTGGCTCAATGTACAACTTATTTGGCAGCGAGTCCCAAAAGTAATTCTTCTTACAGTGGAATTGAAAATGCAATTTCAGATGTTCGAGATAAGCCGTTATATCCAGTCCCCCTTCACTTAAGGAATGCACCAACCAAGCTGATGAAAGAGATCGGTTATGGCAAAGAGTATAAATACCCGCACGAGTTTAAAGATCATTTTATACTTGAAGAATATCTCCCGGAAAAACTTCGTGATGTACAATATTATTTTCCATCGGAAAGTGGACAAGAAAAAAATCTTAAAGAAAGATTGACTGCTCTTTGGAAAAACCGAAAAAAATATTAGGAATGTTTGGAATGAGGTATTGTAAGTTCAAATTTCTTATAACTCATGTTACGAATAATGACGATTAGAATTCGTAAACAAACCCAGTTTCTGAACGAACGAATCAAGCGATGCTGAGAAACTGGGTTTGTAATTTTAACATTGCTTAAGGTGAGTTATAAATTACTTTTAAAATTCTTAACAGACTGTTAAACCTTTATAAAAGTTTTACCAGGCAATTGCTTAACCACGCCTTTAAATTCAAGCGATAGTAGATGCACAAGGCAATCTGAAGTTGAGAGGTTTGCTTTTGATGCAAGGAGATCAATTTGCAGAGGTTCATCATTTAAGTGAGTAAGAATTTGCTCTTCAAACAGGTTCAGTTCAATATCTGGTCTAGGAATGTTTTTCCCGATAACCGGTTTCAATTTTAATTCTAATTCAAGCAAAATATCCTCTGCAGATCTAACTAATTCTGCTTCCCCTTTCTGAATTAATAAATTTGTTCCTTCTGATTGCCTAATACCCAAATTACCGGGGACTGCAAAAACTTCCCTGCCTTGATCCAAAGCTAAAGCAGCAGTTTGCATTGCACCACCGGTAATTCCGGTTTCAACTATAACACATCCAAGTGATAATCCTGAAATTATTCTGTTTCGTTTAGGAAAATTAACTGCATCCGGTTTTGTGTCTAAACTATATTCCGTTACAATTGCTCCTGATTCAGAAATCTCGTTGTATAGTTTTTTATTTTCAGGAGGGTAAACCACATTCAATCCAGAACCTAACACAGCAATTGTTCTGCTTCCATTTTTTAAAGCAGTTCTGTGAGCTATCGAATCAATACCGCGAGCCATTCCACTAACAATTGTAATTTTTTGTTCGGCTAAATCTGTGACAATTTTTTCAGCTTGAATTTTTCCATAGTTGGTCGGCTGCCGGGTTCCAACTACAGCAATTGAGTAATCATCAGCATCTTGAAATTTTCCCTTGATATATAAAAGAATCGGCGGATCATAAATTTTTCTGAGGATGCTCGGATATTCGTTATCCCATAAGGTGATTAAAGAGCCGTTTATTTTGAATAGCTGTTCAAGTTCTTGATTTACTGTATTTTCAATTTCGCTTTTATGTTCATTGCATCTTTGAATTCTTTGGGCAAGATTGATGCTTAATCCATCAACATCCATTAATTCTTTAACACTTGCAGATAATACTTTTTCGGTAGAACGGAATTTTGCCAGTAAATTTTTAATTCTTCCTATGCCGATGCCATCGACGGACATGAGAAGTCTTAAATCAATTATTTGCTGGAAATTTAGATTAGCCAATTTTCGTTATGATTCAATTTATTTATTGCTGCAAATTTAATCTTATTAGATTCTATTTTCTATTGAATGAATTAATGTAAAAATATAATTTTGGAATGAATATCACCATAAGAATTAATGATGATACGATAAATAGGATGAGAAAAAGATCAACTGCGTTATTAATGCTTATCTTCTTTACTCTTATCAGTAATTTCTTTTTTCTTGGAGAAGATAGAAAGAGGAAATATTAGGATATAAGCAATCACTAAAATAATCGGTGAAAATATCAATGATTCTGTGCTATCCCATGAACCAATGCTCATCACATAATATCCAACAATGAGAAGACCAAAACCTAAAAACAGAAATAGATAATTCTTTTTATCCCAATAAATGTTAAAAGGGGATACTAAGTTTTTTTTAGCAATTGCAGATTTTTTTTTGGTTTTTTGTGCCATAATGTTCCTAAATGAAATAAATAAAGCCCAGTGAAAAAGATTCGTCACTGGGCTCGACTCACTTTAAATCAAAGGGCAGGGGAGGACCCTTTGAAGAGTCAGTCAAATATAAATTGATGACAGCTATTTGTCAAGAATGCCGAGCTATTTACTTATTTGATAGACGATTTTTCTTATCGTATCAAACTGTAAATAAGGGTATTCCTCCCGAATTGCATCAATAGCATCGCCAGCGCTTATTTTGCCGGCTCTGAGCTGTTTGAACTTTTTACGTATTTGGTAATCTCTTACTGATTTCTCATCAATGAGTCCATGAGTGTTTAATAAATCATAGATATCATCGCTGATGAGGTCCGAAAGGGGATTATCTATTTTTGCTTTGAGCGTATTCATATTATCCTTCCTTTTTTTGTTTGTTACTATTTCCTTAGGAAATCCGTATCGTTAATGTCTATATACTTCCTCTCAGATAGTTTATTTCAAATAAGTAACAAAAAACCGACCAGAGAAATTCCCTAAATCGGCATAAATTTGCTACTCTGGTAAAATTCATTAAAATTTTAGGGCAGTAGCAAACTCTAGATAAAAAAACCTTTCATTATTTAGGTACTAAAATATAATAAAAATATTCAATGTCAATAGTACATTTGTCATACAGAAAGTGACAATCTAAAAATGAGGCATGATTTAGAGTATATCCACAATTTGTAGTGGAACTAATATTATCAAAATCATATTTCTGTTATCTTGTATCAAATTATTTTATCTACAAAATTAAATTCAGTACATTTTACACTTGAATATTTATTTAAGGATAATAATAACTTAATTCCTTAAGCCACTCTTAAATAACCATCCACGTGTAAAAGTTTCCATAATATACATCACCTGGAACGAACTGGCTAATTCACCATAATAAATGCTTTTCAGAAATCTCATTTTTAAGTTATATTAAAATTTAGAATTTGAGAAATAATTGTAATCATCACATCATTCAAAACATAAGCGGTTATGAATAATCTAGAACAGAAATCAATTATAGCAAAGCAAACTGAAACTACTAAGGATGGTAACTCATTTGTTGAGTTTTTAACAGTTACAATAAAGTATCGATGGTTTTTATTTTGGTTTGTCTTTATCATTACTGCAAGTGCGCTCACTTATGCGTTATTGACACCCAAATGGTATAAAGCTTCTGCATCAGTATTGCCGGCAGAAAATACAGATTTTTTAAGTGCTTTTAGCGGATTATCGGCTTTGGCTAAGAATTTTTCTCCGTCTAAAGGATTAGCTGCCTTAACCGGTAATACGGAGTTTGATAGATATTTAGTTATTCTCAAAAGTTCGACAATGGTAGATGATGTAATAAAAAAATTTAATCTTCGAAAAGAATATGACTTTGATATTAAGGATTACGACAAAGTTGTTAAAGCATTTCTATCAAACCTTGAATTAGAAGTCCAGGATGAAGGAAATTTGACAGTTAGCATTTATGATAAAAGCCCAAACCGGGCAGCAAAAATGGTTAATTATATGGTGGATAAGCTGAATGAAATAAATACAACATTGAGCGTATCTAATGCTAAAGCTAATCGAGAGTTTATTGAGAAAAGATACCTTCAGAATGTGGCTGATATTAATAACCTAGAAAATGATATGAAATTGTTTCAGGAAAAATATGGAGTTATTGCTGTTCCCGAACAAATTGAAAGCACAATTAAATCAATGTCAGAAATATTTTCTGAGCAGGCAAAAAAAGATATTGCTTTGAATGTATTAAGAAGATCTTATGGTAACGAGAGCCCAGTCACTCAAAAAGCTGAGATTGAAGTCGAAGAAATAAATAAAAAAATAAATAACCTAATAGGTTCAGGAAATTCAATAAATGGTTCCAACCTATTAATACCGTTTAAGCAGGCGCCTGCACTAGGAAATAAATATTTAAAGATTTATAGAGATATAGAAATTCAGTACAAGATATTAGAATTTGTACAACCGTTATATGAACAAGCTAAAGTTGAAGAAGTAAGAAATTCTCCTTCGGTGCTTGTACTAGATAAAGCATACCCTCCGATTAAGAAAGCCAAACCGAAAGGTTCTTTGTACGCGTTGGCGGCTTTCGTTTCTTCAACTATCGTTGGTTATTTTATTATTTTCACCTTAGTGCTTTTCCAAAAGATTAAAAAATCTGATCCCGATAAATACTCTTATATAACAGCCGCACTAAAAAAAGATCTTACGAGAATTGGAATAAAAGATAAAGCTGGGGAGTAATTCTTATAATAGGGAATAAGTCTCTTACATGTTTGGTTTATAACCTGAATCTGATGTTAAATTCATTTTGATATTTTGATATCCATAATGTGCTTGTATTTTTTTAATGTGAAATTTAGATCTAAGTATAGCCCTAAATCATACTCGTTTCTCTTCTTGAAATTTTCACTTTCGATTTTATTATAGTAGAAACTCTGATGATAATTTTATTTGCATGAAAATATTACAGATAAATAATTCTTATAGTAAGATCGGTGGGGCAGAAAGTGTTTTTTTTAACACAATAGAATTGTTAAAGCAAAAAGGACATGAAGTTATACCATTTAGTTTGAATTCTTCAAAAAATTTGAACTCAAAATACTCGAACTATTTTGTTGATGACATCAAACTTTTGCATAATAAACTTTTCTCCTTTACTGCGCAAAAAAAGATAGCTGAGCTAATAGATGCTGAGAAACCTGATATAGCTCATATTCATAATATTATTGGAGGTTTAACATTTTCTATTCTTCCTGTGTTGAGGAAGATGGGTATTCCTATTGTCGCTTCTGTCCATGATTTTAGACTATTGTGTCCAGCATTTATTTTTATTAACGGGAAAAAGGAGGTTTGTGAAAAATGCACTGGTGGAAAATATTATAATTGTATTCTTAATAACTGTTCTCCTGAAGGGCTATTGAGAAGCAGTCTAATTGCAATGGAAAGTTATTTCCGAGATTATTTTTACCCATTTTCAAAGAATATTGATGCCTTTATTTTTGTTAGTAAATTTGTTCAAAATAAAATGTTAGGATCAAATCCCGAACTAAGTAAAAAGGGTTATTTAATATACAATTTTACTAATAAATTGAATATAAATAGCGAGATGGGCACATACTTCCTTTTTGTTGGAAGAATAGCAAGGGAAAAAAGTTTATTTACGCTTCTGGATTCTTTCAGATTATTGCCAAGAATGAAATTAAAGATAATTGGTGAAGGCGATTTAAAACAAGAATTAGAATTGAAAAAATCTCCAAATGTAGAATTAGTTGGTTATAAAACTGGGGATGAATTAATAGATCAAATTAAAAACGCCTCATTTATAATAGCTTCATCAGAATGTTACGAAACAAATTCGATGGTCACCTTAGAGTCTTATTCGCTTGGGAAGCCTGTAATTGGATCAGATATAGGAGCTATTTCAGAATTAATAATTGATGGTAAAACGGGATTTCTCTATGAACCAAAGAATTCTAGAGAATTAAGTAATAAGTTAAATAAATGTTCGGAGATGAATCTTGCGAGTTATAGGGAGATGTCGAAAAATGCGTATGATTTTCTAGAGCAAAAATTTTCTTCCGACTTGCATTATGCGCAATTAATCAAAGTGTATGAAAATACTTTGAGAAATAGGAAATAATAAGACAAATGATTTCTTTTATAGAACACCTAAACATATATGGTCTTTTCATTTTTATTTTTGAGTTAGAACTGACTTGATCATGACCGAAGCTAGTCGAATTAGAAACAATTCCGTTTTTTCTTTTTTATCAATCTCATCCCGCTTAGTTGCTAATGTAGTTGTGTTCTGGATAATTGCCAGGGTTTATGGTCCAGAATTGTTTGGACAATTTACTTTTGCTCAAACATTAGCAACCATATTCATCCTTTTTGCAGATTTTGGTTTTGATATTCTTCTTACAAATGAAATTGCAAGAGATAGAGATAAAGCGAAAGCATTATTTCAACAGTTTTTCTCATTAAAACTTATTTTTTCTCTGGTGGCATTAATAGGAATGTGGGTATTCGCGCTAGTCAATGAAATTAGTTTTCAATCAAGAATTCTAATATTTATCTTCAGCTTTTACATGATATTCACTGTCCTTACAAATTTTATGTTTGCTCTGTACAAAGGGTTTGAACGACTTGAGTATGAGACTAAAGTTTCTATGGTTATTAATGTTGGATTATTAGCTATTACTCTGGTTTTAGTTCTGTTTAAATCGAGCGTAACATCACTTGCAATTGCTTTTGTTGTTACCCGACTTTTGGGTTTTATTATCAGTTTAAAATATTCCTATCAAGTTTTAAAAAATATATCGTTTAGATTTTTTTACGGAGATTTAAGCAAAATAAAAGGGAAAATTTTCGTATATGGATTTCACTTAGTATTTAGTTATCTATTTTTCCAGTTGGATACAATTCTTCTAGCTCTATTAAAAGGAAATTACGAAGTAGGAATATATCAAGCTGTATTCAAGTTAATCTTAGTTCCACTGGTAATTCCAGATATTTTTATTAACACTTTAATGCCGGTTTTAGCAAGAATGAATGTCCAAAATCCAGAACACTGGAAGAAAATCGGTGAACTAATGAATAAATTACTTTTTATAATTGTACTACCAACATCAATAATACTTTTTTCTTTTTCTGAACAAATCATTAATTTTATTTACGGATCTAATAAATATGTAGAAGCTATTCCCATACTTAGAATTTTCTCGGTGATTCTTTTTGTACGATTTAATTTGGAAACTTATGCATTAATGTTAACGACTTCTGATCGACAAAAAATAAGATTATATGGTGTTTTAGTTACAACAATAATAAATTTTATCTTAAACTATTTCATGATCAAAAAATACGGAATATTAGGAGCCGCATTTGTTTCACTGGCTACTAATACAATATTGGGCCTTATTTACATCTATACCACACGCCCATTATTCTTTAAATGGATGGTAAATATTAAAATTATCATTGCTATTTTATTTGCTTTGTGTATCGGCTATGCATTCATGTTATGGAGTACTTTTTCAATTTTGTTCGCTGTACCAATAATATTCTCGTGCTATGCTTTATTCGCGTACTTTTATTTTTTTTCAAGTGAGGATATAAAGTTGATTTTATCAGAAAAAATTAAATTGTTTTCAATAAAATTAAATATTTAGTGAGAAGCAGCTAATGCCCATATCCTCTTTTATATTTTTTACATTTTTTTTGATATTGATTATTACTTTATTTAAAAGAGGAACGGATGTTTTCTCTCCAGCTCGACTTTTTGCAATGGTGTGGTCTTTTTCTTTAGGTCTCGTTGAACTGAAGTTCAGTGGGCTTCAACAAAATTGGTCCAGCTATAGTTGGCTTATTTTAGTAGTTAGTCTTTTTTCAGTCCTATTAGGTATGTTTATTATCTATGTGCAAAATTTTGAAATAACCAATACACCAATTGTGCTAATGCGAGAAACAATCATTAATTTTCGAGTAAATTCAAATGTTTTGTTTAAATTAATTCTTTTATTATTCTTTGCATACTCTTTATCCTATCTAATTGTATACCTTGTTGCAGGGTTCATACCCTTTTTTACAAAACGTCCCGATCTTATGAGAGCCCGATGGAATGTATTTGGTGCAGGTCTCATAATTCATTCGGCGCCCACAATAATTTATCTAATTATATTGTTTTATTTAAAAGTTGCAGGTCAATTGAAAAACAAGATTGTGTTGACAATAATTTTATTTATATCACTTACTTCTTATATATTGCTTTTACAAAGATTCGATTTGGTGATATTTATGGTCTTAGCAGTAATGTTTTTGTATTATGGAACTTTTAAATTAAAAGCTAGAGTTGTTCTAATTCTATTTGCTGCTCTAATTCTTATCATCTATGGAATTTCATCAATCCGTGCTAGTAATCTGTTTATAGAATATCTTTACTATGGTGGGAAGATGAAATTTGGTAAATCTTATGCCATCTTTACGGAGCCATATATGTATATATCAATGAATATTGAAAATTTTGCGCATGCAGTTGAAAAGCTAACTAATTTTACATACGGTTTTTTTACATTTGATTTTATATTGGCATTAACAGGTCTAAAACATTGGTTGTTTGAATACAATTTTATTGACACTTTTCCTCATCTTATTAGTGGTACCTATAATACTTATACAATGTTTTTCGCATATTATCGGGATTTTGGAATTCTTGGTTCTTTTATTTTTCCAATGCTCTTTGGCATCATTTCCTATACTGCATATTCTCGAATGAAAAGATCGCCAAATATAAATTCAATTTCTTTGTATGGAGTATTTACCGTAGCGATATTATTTTCTTTTTTTATTCCGATGTTAAGTTGGTTGCATTTTATATATAATTTGACAACAATATATTTTTTTACAAAAATAATTGTAAATAAAAGTAACTAAATTTATTTAAGAGAATATAATCTGAAAAGATCATGATGAGAATTGGTATTGATGCAAGGGTTTTAGAAAAAAGTATGACAGGGATAGGTAGATTTTTTTTAGATCTTTTAGATAATATACCAAGTCATGATGGAACGAACGAATACTTCCTTTTTTCCTGTTCTAAAATACCTTTTGAAAATAGTTTTTATACTAAAGTAGAAACAGGAAAAAGTATTATTCCACCAAAAATTTATTCCCCTTTTTGGTTGAATTTTGTCTTACCTCGTTATTTAAAAAAGTATAAAATTGATATCTTTTATACTCCCAATTATCTATGTCCGTTTCGAAAACTAAATAGTACCAAATCAATCATTGTGGTTAGTGATGTTGTGCATAAAATAAATAAAAAATTTCATTCACCTTTTTATAATTTATATTTGAATCTTCTTTTGCCTATATCCATTTCTAAAAGCAATAGTATTATTACAATTTCTGAAAATTCTAAACGGGATATTATAAAATATTACGGAGTACCAGCTCAAAAAATTAACGTAATATACATCTCTGCGAGTGATATTTTTTCAAGTGACAATATAGAATCACCTATTAAAAATAAAATCATAAATGATTTTGATTTACCTGCCAAGTTTATTCTATATGTCGGGGTTATTGAGAATAGAAAAAATATTGTTGGAATTTTGAAAATTGCTGATTTGTTACGGGAAAGGGGTGTGGATATTAAAACAATTCTTATTGGCAAGTCGGGTTTTGGCTTTAAATCTCTTATTAAAGAAATTAATAAGAGATCTGAGTACGTGCGATATTTAAATTTTGTCGATGATGAATCTCTGAGTGTTATTTATAAACTTGCATATCTATTTATTTTTCCATCTTTTTATGAAGGGTTCGGCTTACCACCCCTAGAGTCAATGCAAGCAGGGGTACCCGTGCTTGTTTCAAATTCATCATCTTTAGTAGAAGTAGTAAACAAAGGCGGCATAATGCATGATCCTGATGATCACAAAGCATTTGTCGAAGATATACTTAGGTTGTTGGATGATAACGAATATTATGAGGAAATGAAGGAGAAAGCATTATTACAAGCACAAAAATTCAACAGAAATTCTGAAATTAAAAAAATTTTTCAAATTTTTAGTGGAATCAGTTTGTGAAAAGATAATTTCCATTGAGAAAAACAAATTCAATGGCAAAGTAAAAAATTGATTTTTTGTATCATGACAATTATGCAAAGTATATTAATAATTATTTTTTTAGGATGTTTAATTTTACTAATCCATTCCTATGTCCTTTACCCGCTTTCAATTTGGATTTTGAGCCTCATTTCAAGAAAGAAATATCATACTGAAAGTAATTATTCTCCAAAAGTATCAATAATCATTTCTGTTTTTAATGAAGAAAAGGTAATTGAGAAAACAATCCGCAATTTTTTACAATCGGATTATGACTTAAGTAAAATTGAATTTGTTATTGGTTCCGATAGCTCTACTGATTCAACAAATGAAATAATTTCCGAACTACAGAAAGAGATCCCGTCAATAAAATTTTTTCCTTTTCCAAAGAGAAGAGGGAAGTCATGCGTACTTAATGATTTGGTTAATGAAGCCTCTTCCGAGATTTTGATTTTTTCTGATGCAAATACAATATATCACAGAGACGCAATAAATAATTTAGTGAAATATTATGTGGACCCCATAGTCGGTGGTGTAAGCGGTAAATTAAATCTTATTGAGTTTGAAGAATTTATCCACTCGGGTAGTCAGGAAATCAAGTACTGGAATTTTGAAACATGGCTTAAGGAAAAAGAGGGAAAAATTGGGAAATTAATCGGTGCTAATGGTGGAATTTATAGTTTGCGTAAAAAATATTTTGTTCAGATTCCCACTGAATATCCTATAGTTGATGATTTTTATCTTTCATTAAAAGTACTTGAACAGAACAGAGATTTTCTTTATATAAAGGATGCCGAAGCTGAGGAATTGACTGCTCCAAATTTAATGGCAGAATTTAAGCGTAAGATTCGAGGGAATGCGAATATTTTATCCACAATTAAAACAATAAAAAAATTATTAAATCCTTCCTTTGGAGTGATTTCTTATTCATTATGGTCCCATAAATTAATCAGATGGTTTACACCAATTATTTTATTATTAATTTTTATTATAAATCTGTTTTTGTATCAAACAGGTGAATTTTTTCAATATTTTTTTACTATTCAATTACTGCTTTATTTTTTAGGATTACTCGGTTATATTCTTAATAAACTAAATTTCAGAGTTCAACCTTTACTTTTAATATTTTATTTTATGATGACGAATACTGCGATGCTTATTGGATTATTCCAATTTATTTTAGGTAAAAATACCGCCTACTGGCAGCCTACTCCGAGACAATGATGACAAAGAAACTAGAGAGATTATTAATCCTCTCCACTGATTTTCTCACCATCAACTTATCCGGCATAATTTATTTTATGCTTCGTGTAAAAACCGGCTGGTTTGATATGTTAATCATGCCGGAAATGTTTATCCCCATTTTGATTATTTATTTTTACTGGGTTATAATATTCACTTTTGTTGGAATGTACAGAACATGGTTTGCGGCATCCCGTTTTGATGAGATATCAACTTTATTCAAGGCATCTTTCGTCGGTATTTTCATTCTCTTTATCGCAATATTTTTGGATGATTATTTACACGGAGTGCAAACAGGTACAAGGATTTTAATTTTTATCTATTGGGGAATATTTCTGATTCTTGTAGGTGCTGGAAGAATCTTCATTCGAAGTTTTCAGCGCAATCTATTAATCAAAGGTTTCGGAAGAAGGAATGCTTTGATTATTGGTTTCAACAAGAAAGGAAATGAAGTTCACGATCAAATTCTCGAACATCGTGCTTTAGGAATTGATGTGAAAGGTTATGTTTCATTTAAAAAAAATCCTGGCGAAAGTTCTTATAAGAATATTCCGATTTTAGGTTCCGTAAAAGAAATACAAAGTTTGATTGATCAGACTGATGCAAAGGAAGTGATACTTGCCCTCGAGAAAGATAATCAGGATTTACTTGTTGATATAATTTCTAAATGCGAACCAAAAAATGTCGGGCTGAAAATCGTACCGGATCTTTATGATATTTTAAGTGGTCAGGCAAGAACATCTCAAATTTACGGTGTGCCGCTTATTGATATTATGCCCCAGCTAATGCCTGAATGGGAAAAAAGACTAAAAAGGATTTTTGATATGGTTGTCTCTCTCTTAATTTTGCTTGTAAATTTACCAATAATAGCTCTCACCACTCTGGCGATAAAAATTGACTCAAAAGGTCCCGTGTTTTTTAGACAAGAAAGATGCGGCTTGAATAATAAAACATTTCGTATAATTAAATTCAGATCAATGCAGCATGATGCAGAAAAGATGACCGGACCAGTGTGGTCGCAAAAAGATGATCCTCGAATTACCAGTGTCGGAAACATTATTAGGAAACTTAGAATTGATGAAATCCCTCAAATGGTTAATGTTCTAAAGGGCGAAATGAGCTTAGTTGGTCCTCGACCCGAACGTCCATTTTTTGTAGAGAAACTATCTGAGCAAATTCCTTATTACAAAAGAA
>Ga0214473_10008293_pt1 | contig 12294 bp, 23 predicted proteins | sample RVTome_7_FD_203509 | JGI IMG/M metagenome (GOLD analysis project Ga0214473, IMG submission 203509) | Soil microbial communities from uranium-contaminated site in the Upper Colorado River Basin, Wyoming, United States - RVT98D197 | ecosystem: Environmental > Terrestrial > Soil > Contaminated >... | reverse complement strand
AATCCGAACACACAATCGCTTGATCGATGTTCTAGATCCTGATTCAAAGACCATTGACCTTTTGATGAGGTTGAACCTCCCGGCGGGTGTGGATATCGAGATCAAAATATAGTCCAAATATTCAAAGTCTTTCACTCGGTGAAGAACAAGGTTTTAGGTGGTTTAAGACCGCTGGATAAAGGACAAGCGTCTCACTGAGAGACAGAGCAAGAGCTGGCGCGAGCGTGATCGAACTCAATCAAATCGCTTCCCGCTCCAGTTGACCGCTCTGCACGGAGATGATGCAGCCTAAGCCCAGGCTGGCAGTCTCGTCAATATAAACAGGAGAATATGAGCATGATTAAAGGGCTTATTGGAAAGAAGATCGGCATGACCCAGATCTTCGATGACCAAGGTGTTGCTTATCCGGTGACACTCATCGAAGCTGGGCCATGTTACATTACACAGATCCGTCGCGTGGATCGCGATGGATACGGCGCCGTTCAGCTCGGCTTTGGTGAAGTAAATCCCAAGCGTCTCACGGGCGGCCAATTGGGGCATCTGAAAGCCAACCAACTACCGGCATTGCGTTTCCTCAGGGAATTTGCTGTGAAGGAAAATGATTTGAAGATCGGTGACAAGGTCACCGTAGCGGAAGCCTTCGCCCAGGGAGACCGCGTGGACGTGATCGGCATAAGTAAGGGAAAAGGTTTTGCCGGTGCAGTTAAGCGCTATCATTTCCACGGTATGAATGCCACCCACGGCACATCAGACCGAAACCGTGCTCCCGGTTCACGGAGTTCCGGAACGACACCAGGCAGGGTATACAAGGGATCCCGCGGGCCCGGCCACATGGGTATGGACAGGATTACCGCCCAGAATTTAAAAGTGGTTCTCGTGGATGCAGAGCACAACCTTCTGGCAGTCAATGGCTCTGTTCCGGGTTCAAGAGGCAGCCTCATCATGATCAAGGAAGCGCGCAAGCAATAGGCGCTGCGGAATCAGGACATGAACATGAAAGCAGACGTGTTGGATGGAAAAGGCAATAAATTGCGTGAAGTGGACCTGCCTGCGAAAATATTCGCGGTAGAAGTAAACCGCGATTTAATGCACCAGGCTTACGTTCGCCAGTTGTCAAATGCACGGTTGGGAACTCATGATACGAAAGTAAGAAGTGAGGTCTCTGGAGGCGGGCGAAAACCGTGGAAACAAAAAGGGACCGGGCGGGCACGCCAGGGATCCATAAGGGCAGCGCAATGGGTCGGCGGTGGACGAATCCACACTCCGCATCCCCGCAGCTATGAATTGAAAATGCCAAAAAAAATGAGGCAGGCTGCATTGCGGTCGGCTCTCTCGGCAAAGGCTGCGGATAAAGGCATCGTCATAGTGGAAGAATTGGAGTTCAAACAACCAAAGACCCGCCAAATGATTGAGACACTAAACAACCTGGTGGGCGATTCTTCCGTTCTAGTTCTAATGCCTGCCCGGAATAAATCGTATGAAACCGCCCTAAGGTCGGCTCATAATATTAAGAGCGCCAAAATCTTATTAGCCGGTTACTTGAACGTGCGTGATCTGCTTGGATATGAAAAGATCATCCTGCCTTTGAAAACTCTGGACGCTATAACGACGCACCTTGGATAAGGTCTGATATGAGCACTATTTATGATGTATTGCTGACTCCGCTGATAACTGAAAAATCCAGTTATCAATCCGGAAAACTGCGCCAATATACCTTCAAGGTGGCTCGGGACGCAACCCGGGGAATGGTCAAGGATGCGATCGAGACGCTCTTCGATACCGATGTAGACCGAGTGAATATCCTCAATGCTCCAGCTAAAAGAGGTAGACGGGCGCGTTCCAGGCGGTTACTTGTCCGCAGACCCGCTTATAAGAAGGCGATTGTTACCCTGTCAGAGGGCAGTAAACCGCTTGAAATATTCGAAGGTGTGAAATAATGGCTGTTAAAAAATACAAACCAACGACCTCCGGCCAGCGCGGTATGACCGGTTATACCTTCGAGGAAATCACCAAGAGTGAGCCTGAACGATCGCTCATCCTTCCAAAATCGCAGCATGGGGGTCGGAATTCCTACGGCCGCGTAACAACCCGCCATCGTGGAGGCGGTCACCGACGCTATATCCGGATCGTTGATTTCAAGCGGGACAAGCGCGAGATTGGTGCTACCGTTGCTGCGATAGAGTATGACCCAAACCGAACTGCCCGGCTAGCGCTGCTGCACTATGGTGATGGTGAAAAACGTTATATCCTGGCGCCTGCAGACCTCAAGGTAGGCGATATGGTACTGGCCGGGCCGAACGCAGAAATCCGGTCAGGCAACTGCCTTCCAATCAGCAATATTCCAATCGGTACGTTGATCCATAACATAGAAGTCAAACAAGGCAAAGGCGGCCAACTCGTCCGTTCGGCAGGAGGCGCGGCTCAGCTTCTGGCGAAGGAAGGTGATTTTGCGCAGATCCGCATGCCTTCCGGTGAAGTCCGTTTGATCCAACAAGTATGCTACGCAACAATTGGACAGGTAGGCAATCTGGATCATTCCAACATCAAACTTGGGAAAGCCGGACGGAAACGACATAAAGGAATCCGTCCAACGGTGCGCGGTTCTGCCATGTCGCCGCGTGACCACCCCCATGGTGGTGGTGAAGGTCGACAGCCCATAGGTTTGCCAGGACCAAAAAGTCCATGGGGTAAACCAACCCTGGGATATCGCACCCGCCGCAACAAAAAAACCAGTCGATACATCCTTCGCCGGCGTAGTAAAACGAATCGGTAAAAACTGACCACACTAGGAAATAAAGGAAGAAATCATGTCACGTTCATTGAAAAAAGGACCTTATATAGCACCAAAATTATTAGTGCGGATTGAGGCGATGAATCAAAAAAATGAGAAAAAGGTCATCCGGACTTGGAGCCGGGCTTCCGTTATTTTTCCTCAAATGGTCGGACATACCATTGGAGTACATGACGGACGCAGGCATGTCCCTATTTACGTTACAGAAAACATGGTCGGACATAAACTTGGTGAATTTGCTCCAACACGCACCTTTCGCGGTCACCAATCTGCTGAAAAGGCGGCCGCAGCTGCAGCCGCCGCTGCAACCACGGGTGGTACCTCAGGCACTCCATCAGCAAGCACCTCGTCGAGCGGCGGATCGTAAGGACGGCTTATCATGCCAGATATTCACGCTAAAACGCGCTTCTCACCCATCTCAGCCCAAAAGGTGCGTTTGGTCATCGATATGATCCGTGGCAAGAATGCGAATGATGCACTCGAAATTCTGAGGATGGTCAATATGCGGGGAGCACACCCGGTCCGTAAACTTGTAGCATCCGCGGTTGCCAACGCGGAAGAGAATTTCGGTGTCAGTCGTGACAACCTGTATGTCGCCACGATTTTTGCAGATGAAGCTCCAACGCGGAAATGGCGCCGATTTGGTGCCCGTGGCCGGTTCAAACCCATTTTGCGGCGAACTTCACACCTGACTGTGATCCTGCGCGAGCGCGGAGCCTAAATTAAGGAGTAATCATGGGTCGAAAAGTACATCCCATTGGTATGCGCCTTGGAATCAATCAACCCTGGCAGGGACGGTGGTTTGCCGAAGGCAGCACTTATCGAAAACAATTGCACCAGGATTTTTCCATTCGAAACCTTTTACTGGGTGACGCATCTAAAGGTGGTGCGGCAGCCAATGCGATGGTTCGCACCTTGCGGAAGACTCTACCCGAACCCGTGTTGAATGGTAAAGCGGGGATCTCCAGGGTCGATGTTGAACGCACCCCTGGGAAAATTCGGATCGCCATTTACACCGCCAAACCAGGTATTTTAATCGGCCGCAAAGGTGAAGGCGTAAAGAAGATCCGCCAGGCAATGGAAACCTTGATCGGGAAGAAGACAGAGTTGGATATTAAAGAAATTGCCTCACCCGATACGGATGCCATGTTGGTTGCACGCAATATTGCAGACCAGCTTGAGCGAAGGATCGCTTATCGGAGGGCAATGAAACGGGCCATCCAGCAAGCGATGCGGCAAGGCGCGCTCGGCATAAAGATCGCAGTGGGAGGTCGTCTGGGTGGCGCGGAAATGGCAAGGGATGTCTGGTTGAGGGATGGCCGGGTGCCCCTTCAAACCTTGCGCGCAAATGTTGATTTCGCAGTGACCCAGGCGACGACGACCTTCGGTCAGATCGGTGTCAAAGTATGGGTTTATAAAGGCGAAGCCACGCCTGAGGTGGAAGAGAAAGTGGAATCCACGGAAGGCGTATACGTAAGCGAATAGGATGTTTGGAGAGCTTTCATGTTGATGCCAAAACGAGTCAAATGGCGAAAACAAATGCGCGGCCGGATGCGCGGCAAGGCGCTGCGCGGTGCAGAAGTCTCCTTTGGGGAGTACGGTTTACAGGCACTGGAACCCGGCTGGATCACCGCGCGACAAATTGAGGCTGCACGCCGCACGATTGTACGTGGGATGAAGCGCCGTGGAAAAATCTGGATCCGCATTTTCCCGGCCAAGCCCTACACTCATAAACCGCCTGAGACTCGCATGGGTTCTGGAAAAGGGAATGTGGAATATTACGTGGCTGTGGTCAGACCTGGACGGATCATGTTCGAGGTCGGCGGTCTGCCGGAGGAAATCGCATTGGCAGCTCTGGAGAGCGCGCGCTACAAGTTTTCCATCAAGACCAAGGTTGTCGCACGTGAACAGGCAGGTGAGTAATCATGAAAGCCATGAAGGTTCAAGACATACGCAAGCTATCCGTGGAGGAGATGAAAGCCAAGATCTCCGATTCGCGCGAGGAATTAATGAAATTAAGATTTCAACAGGTTACGGGTCAATTAACAGATCCCAGCCGCCTGAGAATCCTGGGGCGGGATATCGCACGGCTGGAAACCATTCTGCGCGAAAGCCTGCGAACAGAAACTAAGGGTGCTGCATGAACAATCGAAGACGGATGACGGGAGTGGTCACCAGCAACAGGATGACCAAAACGGTGGTTGTGGAAATCACTCAAAAATATCGACACCCGTTGTACAAGAAGGTCGTCCAATCGAGCCGGCGTGTCAAGGCACATGACGAAATTGGCTGCATGATTGGCGACGAGGTGCTTATTGTGGAATCCAAACCGCTTTCACGCGATAAACGCTGGGTGGTTGAATCGGTCCTCAAAAAGGAAACCCGCACGACTGATCAAGGTGTTGGAGAGTAACCCATGATCCAGCATGAATCCCGTCTTTTGGTTGCCGATAACACAGGCGCCCGAGAACTTCTGGTCATCCATGTTCTGGGAGGATCCAGGCGAAGATATGGAAATATTGGTGATATTGTCGTTGCCACAGTGAAATCCGCTGCGGCACAAGCTGGAGTTAAGAAGAGCGAGATTGTCAAGGCCGTGATCGTACGTTGCAACAAGGAATGGCGGCGGGAAGATGGATCCTATATCCGATTCGATGACAATGCAGCAGTGTTATTGGATGCGGACGGTGAAAATCCGCGCGGCACTCGAATTTTTGGACCGGTTGCACGTGAACTGCGCGAAATGGGATATATGAAGATCGTATCGTTGGCTCCGGAAGTCCTGTGATCAGGTCAGGAGATAAGGAATGAAAGTAAAGATACGTAAAGGCGATACTGTAGAAATCATCAGCGGGCGGCTGGAAGACAAGGGTAAACGCGGTGAGGTGATTAATGTCCTGTTGGATGACCGCAGGCTGGTCGTTCAGGGAGCTAATATTCGCACCAAACATCAACGCCAAGTGCAGACGCAGGCTGGCCGGCAATTGAAGCCAGGTCGGATTCAATTCGAAGCTTCCATCGACATTTCCAATGTCATGCTTGTATGCCCCAAATGCGGACAACCAGCAAGGGTCGGCATTCAGCGGGATGAAGACGGTGCACACCGGGTTTGCAAGAATTGTGAAGCTGTGATCGATTAAGTATTGGAGTTTTCAGGATGAATAGAATGCAGGAACGGTACCGAAAGGAAGTTGCTCCGGCTTTGTTCAAAGCCTTCGGCATGAAAAATGTCATGCAGGTACCTTCAATAGAAAAGATCGTGGTCAATATCGGTATAGGCGAAGCCCTGGATAATCCGAAGGCATTGGAATCCGCCACCTCCGATTTGATGCAGATCACAGGACAGAAACCCGTCCAGACCAAGGCGCGCAAGAGCATCGCCAACTTCAAGCTGCGCGAAGGCCGCCTCATTGGCGCGAAAGTGACCCTGCGTGGAGACAGGATGTGGGCTTTCCTTGATCGGTTGCTGAACATCGCACTACCGCGCGTCCGGGACTTCCGGGGGGTATCCGCCAATGCATTCGATGGACGCGGCAACTATACCCTTGGTTTGAAGGATCAGCTGGTCTTTCCGGAGATCGATTATGACAAGATCGATAAAATGCGAGGCATGGAAATCACCATCGTGACCTCTGCCCGGGATGATGAGCGGGCTCATGCCCTCTTGCAGCTGCTTGGTATGCCGTTTGGTAAGAAGGAAGCATAACTCATGGCAAAGAAATGCATGCAATTTCGTGAATTACGCCGCCGCTATCCAGTCCAGGTCCGTAATCGCTGCCAACGCTGCGGTCGACCCCGCGGCTATATCCGCAGGTTTGGTCTGTGCCGGATCTGCTTCCGCGAGCTGGCTTTGACAGGAAAAATCCCAGGCGTCGTAAAGGCGTCCTGGTAACAGGCGAGGTGCGATTATGACTTTTACCGATCCTATTGCTGATATGCTCACCCGCATCCGGAATGCGGTGTTGGCAGGACACGCCCAGGTGGCCATGCCAAGCTCAAAAATTAAATCCGAAATAGCTAAGATCCTTCGGGAAGAAGGTTTCCTTGAAGAATTTGAATTGGCGAATGGTGATCAAGATGGCCAGAAAGTCCTGCGCTTGAAAATCAAATATGTAGGTGACCGAAGGGAAAGGCGGGCTGTCATTTCTGGTATTCAACGGATTAGCAGTCCGGGCCGCAGAATCTATACAAAGAAATCCGACATACCCTGGGTGCTCTCTGGAATAGGTGTCGCCATTCTTTCCACTCCTAAAGGAGTGATGACCGGTAGCCGGGCTCGTCAGTTAGGCGTCGGCGGCGAGATTTTGTGCAAGGTTTGGTAGGAGGCTCGCGTGTCTCGTATTGGAAGATTGCCAGTGGAAATCCCCGCCGGAGTGCAGGTCGATTTGAATGGGTCGAATGTCCGGGTAAAGGGACCGAAAGGTGAATTACAACGCACCTTCTCGGCTTTGATAGGTATTGAAAAGGAAAATAATCAACTGGTCATCAGCCGCAAGTCAGAAAACCCGAGTGAACGAGCCTTACATGGTACAACCCGTGCCCTCCTGGCAAATATGATCACTGGTGTCAGCAAGGGATTTGAGATGACTTTGGAAGTGGAAGGTGTAGGTTATCGCGCAGAATTGGAAGGAAAGAATTTAGCACTCTTTCTTGGTTACTCGCACCCGGTCCGAATGGAGCCACCTTCTGGGATCAGCTTTGAGGTGGATCAAAAAACACGCCAGATCAAAGTTCTTGGATTTGACAAAGAACTTGTCGGTCAGGTGGCAGCCAATGTCCGCAGTGTTCGCGTGCCCGAGCCTTACCACGGTAAGGGAGTTCGCTATACAGGCGAACGTGTCCGCCGAAAAGCCGGTAAAGCCGGCAAAGGAGTAGTGAAATAAATCATGGCTATTAAAAGTCGTGCTGTTTCACGGTTTCGGCGGCATGCCCGAGTCCGAAAGAAAGTGTTCGGTACACCTAAACTCCCTCGTCTAGCCGTGTTTAAGAGCCTTTCTGAGATTTATGCCCAAGTCATCGATGACGTAGATGGGAACACCTTGATCGCCGCATCCACCTTGGATGGCGATCTTCGTGAGAAGGTAAAGGGAATGAAAAAGGTTGAGCAAGCCCGCGAAGTTGGCAAAGCACTGGCACAACGGGCTTCAAAAAAAGGGATCGCTGCCGTTGTATTCGACCGTGGGGGGAATCGCTACAGCGGTCGGATTAAGGCACTGGCAGACGGTGCTCGTGAAGGTGGATTGAAATTCTAGAACCGGTTATTTCGCCGTTACTTTAATTGGAGATATGAATGGCAGAACGCGATAGACCAGAAAAGGCTCAATTCGAATCAGCGGAAGCTCTCGAAGAGCGAGTGATCGAGATCGCCCGGGTGGCAAAGGTCGTCAAAGGCGGGCGTCGTTTCCAATTCCGCGTTACCGTTGTCGTCGGCGACAAGAAGGGTAAAGTTGGGATGGGTGTGGGAAAGGCTAATGCCGTTCCAGATGCAATGCGGAAAGCCTCAGAAAGGGCGCATAAGGATATGCGCCAGGTTAATTTATCGGGTACGACCATCCCACACGAGATCATAGGCAAGACAGCGGGTGCTAAAGTTTTTGTTAAACCGGCATCGCCTGGAACGGGAGTCATTGCCGCGGGTGGTGTTCGGGCTGTCCTGGAAGTGGCCGGTATACGGGATATCCTGACCAAGTCCATGGGAAGCGCAAATGTCTTAAACGTGGTCATGGCCACGTTCGATGCCTTGGACCACCTCCGCTCGCCTCAAGTAGAAGCGGTCCGCCGCGGTAAAAAAGTTGAGGAATTGCTGCCTTTCTGGGAGCGCAGGAGGCAGAATGCCTAAGAAATCCGGAAGTGGGAAGAATCTTCAGGTGACTTTGATCAAGAGTCCGATCGGTTTTCCCAGGGATCAGAAGGCGACGGTCAAGGCGCTTGGTCTCAGGCGCATGCATCAGACCGTTGAACACATTGATACTCCAGCCTTGCGCGGCATGCTGACCAAGGTAATTCATTTGTTAAAGATACAAGAGTAGGAATCTATGCAGTTACACGATCTCGTACCCAATACCGGATCAAAGAAGAAGCGTAAACGGGTCGGAAGAGGAATTTCCGCCGGACAGGGGAAGACAGCCGGCCGGGGAATGAAAGGCCAGGGCGCTCGTTCCGGTGAAGGTGGACACATCTACCGGCAGGGAGGCAACCTGCCTTTCTACCGAAGGCTACCGTTTATCCGCGGTGAAGGCTTTACCCCGCCCAACCAAATGACCTTTAATGAAGTCAACTTGGACCAGTTATCGCAGGCTTTCAAAGCCAATGCTGAGGTGAATCCAGAATCACTTCAAAAAGCCCATCTGCTGCGTGATCCTGAAAATCCCGTGGTTGTGTTGGGTCGCGGGGAATTGAAATTTGCGTTGAAAATCCGCGTCCATCGCATAACCTCAGGTGCAAAAACCAAAGTTGAGAAAGCTGGCGGCAGCGTGGAATTGATCGCTTAATTTCATATCCTATGAATTGGACGACCTAAGTTGTTGAATTTTCGAGGAAACTTTCAATGAAGACAACGTTTTCAGGCTGGCGCTATCTTTGGAGATCGGAGGATATCCGCCGCAAACTGTTGTTTACATTACTTATCCTGGCGATCTACCGCGTGGCAGCCAATGTACCAGCTCCAGGAGTGAATTTTGAAATCCTGCGGGCTTTTCGCGCCCAGTCTGCCGGGGGAGGTAACTTCCTTGATTTCCTTGATTTACTTTCGGGTGGGACGGTTTCGAATTTTTCACTACTCTCCATGGGTGTCTACCCCTATATTACAGCGCAGATCATTTTGCAGCTGCTAATACCGATCATCCCGGCGCTCCAGCGCAGGATGCAGGAGGACCCTCGAGAAGGCCGCCACTGGATGGAACGCTGGACGTATTATCTGGCAGTACCCATGGCAGCTCTTTCGTCCATAGGACAGATCAATATTTTTAATTCCTTATCCATCAATTCATCAATCGGTCAGCCCATCCTGAATTTCGGTTTTGATGCTGAGAGGTGGCTGCCGTCGCTAGCGGTTCTGACCGCGATGACCGCCGGTACAATGTTCGCAATCTGGTTGGGCGAACTGATCTCTGAGTTTGGCATCCGCGGACAGGGGCTATCCTTGGTGATTTTTGCCGGGATCGTGGCTCGCATGCCCTTTAATCTTGCCAGATTACTGGCTGATGTCGAAACGCGCTGGTTTATGCTGGCATTCACAATAATCGTTATCATCCTTACCGTCTTTGCCATCGTATATGTCCAGCAAGGTCGCCGCAATGTACCGGTCATGTATCCGGGACGGCGGATGGGTAATCGCATGTCGATGCCTGTCAAGGGGACTCTGCCGTTGATGGTCAACCTTGCTGGCATGATCCCTCTCATCTTCGCCAGTGCCATCCTTCAATTCCCTGCGATCATTGCCAGCTATTTCCTGGGTTCGGACAATCCGACGATCAAATCCCTGGCAACCTCAGTGCAGAATTTTTTCAATGCGACCACCGGGACAAGTAATTGGGGTTACTGGACACTCTATTTCCTCATGGTGGTTGTATTCACCTTCTTTTATACTTCTGTTCTATTTGACCAGCAGAATTATGGGGAAAATTTGAAGCGAGTTGGTGCGACCATACCGGGCGTGCATTCGGGTGAGCCGACTCAGAAATACTTGAGCGCGGTCCAGCGTCGGATCACGCTTCCAGGCGCAGTTTTCCTGGGTGTTGTCGCAGCGATGCCCTTTGTATTAAGCCTTGTACTTCAGGCGCTCGGTTTGGGCGCTGCCAGCTCCGCTGCGGGACTATTCCTGGTATCGTCCTCTGGATTGCTGATCGTGGTTGGGGTTGTCCGTGATACCTTTATGAACATCGATGCCGAATTGAAATTACACGGCTACCAGGATTCTCTCCTGGTACGTTAGGTTTATATCCGTGGCATCGTTTGTTATTTTACTGGGTCCGCCCGGAGTGGGCAAAGGCACGCAAGCAAAAATTATTGCGGAGAAAACCCGTCGTGCCCACATTTCATCCGGCGATCTGTTCCGTGAGAACATTAAAAACCAAACTGACCTTGGCAAAAAAGCGAAAGCCTACCTTGATAAAGGCGAATTGGTACCGGATGATGTAACCATCGATATGATCCGCGATCGGTTGAGGCAACCGGATTGTCAGGCTGGCGCCATCCTGGACGGTTTTCCCCGCACACCTGCCCAGGCGGAAGCACTTGATGCACTCCTGATGGATTTTCGCGTCCAGGTTGATCTAGTCCCTAATCTTACGGCGCCTGCGTCAGTCCTTGTGGATCGTATCGGTGGAAGATTAACTTGCCGGGCTCACAGCCATGTCTTCCATTCCAAATACAATCCTCCGAAGGTCCCTGGAAAATGTGATTTGGATGGCTCAGATCTTTATCAACGCGAGGATGATAAACCGGAAACCGTTCAAAGGCGGATTCAAGTGTACATGGAACAAACTGCCCCGTTGATCGAGTATTACCGGCACCAGGGAAAAATCGTTGAAGTGGATGGCACGCGAGAAGTCAATGACGTCACTTCTGATTTAATGGATGCTTTGCAAAAAGTGTAAAGTTGTCGTAGCTTATGAATTGGGCACGCCAGATCCATATAAAGAATGAGGCAGAGCTGAAGAAAATGCGCGAAGCCGGTAGGACAAATGCCGAGGCACTGGCGGCAGTCCGAGAAATTTTAAAACCAGGAATCACCACCGCCGAGCTCAACGAAGCGGCTGAGGATGTATTGAAAAGTCATGGATGCATTTCTCCCTTTAAAAACTATGGCCACCCACCTTTCCCGGCTTCAATCACGGTGAGCATCAACGATGAATTGGTACACGGGATCCCAAGTAAAAAACGCAAATTGCGCTCAGGAGATCTCGTGTCCATCGATTGCGGCACGATACAGGATGGATACATCGGCGATTCGGCTTTCACGGCTGGGATAGATGAATTATCGCCGACTGCTGTGAAGCTGCTGGAGGTTACCCAGGGTGCGCTCAAAGCTGGCATCGATAAAATGCGAGCAGGAAACCACACGGGAGATGTGTCAGCGGCGATCCAGGATTACGTAGAGAGCCGTGGGCTCCACGTGACCCGCGAGTACACGGGTCATGGTGTCGGCAGAGAGATGCATGAAGGGCCTCAGGTGCCGAACTACGGAGTTATTGGCAGCGGCACTCTACTGCGGCCAGGGATGACCATCGCTTTGGAGCCGATGGTCCTTGTAGGAACGGCTGAGACTCGCGTCCTTCCGGATCAATGGACGGTTGTTTCGGCCGACGGGTCATTGACGGCTCATTTCGAGCATACGGTTGCTGTCACGGAAGGTGAACCCATCCTTCTGACAGCCTTGTAATGTGAGAAGAAGTGGCGTGGATGGACAAATATCTTAAGAAATTGTATAATCAAAGCTTTGGCTCTACGCCGAATCGAAGACAAGTCAGGAGATCGGGAACATGAAAGTATCGCCCTCTATA
>Ga0214473_10008292_pt1 | contig 12295 bp, 14 predicted proteins | sample RVTome_7_FD_203509 | JGI IMG/M metagenome (GOLD analysis project Ga0214473, IMG submission 203509) | Soil microbial communities from uranium-contaminated site in the Upper Colorado River Basin, Wyoming, United States - RVT98D197 | ecosystem: Environmental > Terrestrial > Soil > Contaminated >... | reverse complement strand
TTGCAACAGGGGCACCTGCGCCTCGAGCAGCGGGCCGGAGGCCGTGCCGGCGTGCACCACTATTCGCCCCGCCGACCCGTGCAGGCTGATCTCCGCCTGACGGGCACCCGCCAGAGGAACGGACACGGATTCGGCCGAGGCGGCGCCTCGCACCGGGAGAGTTGCGTTGGCCACCCAGTAGCCGCCGGCGAGCACAGCCAGGATCAGGGCGACCATCAGAATCGAACCCCAAACCGATCGCCGTCCGATGAGCAGGTCGATGCCCACGACGATCAACACCACCGGCCACATGCGCAGCAGGATGTTCCAGATCGAACCGGAAATCCAACCGAGATTGCTGAGGAGGAGCAGCAGGCCGAGGCCGATCAGCAGAATCGGCCCAGCCAGGCCGCCGCGGCGAACAGGTGGGTTCATGTCAGTTCCCTCGGACCCGGCGCAGGATCACGGCGACGCCGCCGACGATCAGCAGCACAGGCCATAGGATGTCGAAGTCCAGCCAGCGGAGCCACGGAACGTCCAGGCTGTTGGCCAGCCAGATCAAGCCGAGCACGATGAGGGCGACGCCAAAGAAGGCGCCCATGCGCGGGTTGGGCCGGCTCAGGGCGCCGCTGACTTCCTTTCCAAAGTCGCGCGCCCGATCGGCCATTTCCCCGCCCACGCCCTGCCCCGATGCGGCCGGGGCTGCCCCTTCGGCCGGGACTACGATCCACAACAGGAGATACAGGAAGACCCCGAAGCCCGTGCCCAGCGCCATCAGGACGAAGATGATGCGCACCAGGGTCACATCTAAACCGAAGTAGGCAGCCAACCCGGCACACACACCGCCGAGCATGACATCCGACCGGCTGCGGTACAGGCGTGGTTGCATGAGAGTCCCTCCGGTCTACCCTGCCGCGACGTGATCCTAGGCCGGGCGACGGCCCATCGCGGCGCGAAGGACGAAGTACAGCCCGAAGAGGATCAGGGCCGCCGGCCAGACGAAGCGAGCCGCCGAGCCTGAAAGCAGCCCAAGGCCCAGGCCCATGAGTCCTAACGCGGCGGCCGGGAAGATCGCCCAGCGTTGTCGGCCCTGCCCCTCAGGCAGCAAGTACAGGATCAGGAACGTGGCTGCCAGTCCAAGGAAGAAGACGCCGCCCGAATCGATGCCCGCCAGACGCTCGGCGACCCCCGCCACGATGGCCAGCGTCGCCAGAATGCCCGCGGGGATGATCGCCCACCAGAAGTCCCTACGCAGCAGAAACACGACCCAAAAAGCCAGGCTGATCGACCCTAGGAAGATCGCGCCCCCGGCGACATCGGCGGTCCGCGGGAACAGGTCGCCGACCGCGATGAGCGTCCCGAGGCCGAGCAGCGTCAGACCGGGGATCGCTGCCCACCAGCGTGTTCGGTCCTGGATCAGCGCCACCAGGAACCCGGCCCCGGCGAGGCCGAAAACGGCGGCCCATAGTAGCCCCCCGACGCCCAGCAGCCCCATGGTCTGGAGCAACAGCAGGCCGCCGAAGAGAATGAGGCCCAGGCCGACGAACAAACGATAGTCCGATGACGCACGCATGAAGCCTCCTTCGAGTTCCTGACTCTTGCCACGTACGTGGGTGGTTGTTCTTGGAACCTCTACGGCGACCGGCCTTGCGGGTCGCGCCGTCAATGGCTAGTTGACGTCCACCGAAGCGATGCCCGCCTCCACTCGCAGCTCCAACCGGCGGGCGGCCGTGTCGTAGTCGGGCGATCTGTAACGCTTGTCGATCTTCGGGAATCGCGCCGCGTTGACCCGAACGTTGGCCAGGCCGGTCTCAACCTCGATGCTGGCTGCTACTCCGTCCGGAACGTCGATGACGAGCGACGCCGCGCCCGATTCGATGCGCGCTTTGGTCATCGCGGCGACGGAGGGCATGCGCACCTGCACCGAACTGGCCCCGCAAGCGAGACGCAACCGGTCGACCTGGACACGGGTGAGATCCAGGACAGCTTCACTTGCGCCTGTTTCGACATCGAGCGAAACCGGAACGGATTCCGTCAGGGCCACTTCCCATTCCATCCTGGCGCCGCCCCACCACATCCACGGAGACAAGACGTGGAGGAAGAAGTCGGATGGGACGCCCAACTCGACCTGGGCCTCGGCGCCGTTCCGTCGAAGGTGCGAGTCCACGCCGCCGTGGAAGGTGCCGTCCACCAGTGTAGACGCACCCGCTCCTCCGCGAATCTGAAGATGACCGGCCCCGAATCGGATTCGAACCGAGGCTCGCTCCGCATGGTCCAGCGCCAGCTGCAGCGGTTGTACGGTCAGGGTCGGGCGCGGGCGCGTCGCCGCCCACACCGTCAGGCCGCCGATCACGATGACGACCAACGGGAACAGGACCTTCCAGACGTCGATGACCAGGATTCCGAGATTGCCGAGGAAGAGCAAGACCCCGACCAGGACCAGGATCCCGCCCCAGACATACGCGCCGCGGTTGACCATGAGATCTCCTGTGCGGATGGTGGGCGCGGCTCAGACTCGCTGGCGCACGAGGGCCCGGATCAGTGTGACCAGCCCCAGGACGATCAGCAGTACGGGCCAGAACGGCCCGAACAGCGCCCAGCCGCCAAACAGGGATCCGAAGACGGCGAACATGACCAGGCTGACGAGGACGGTCTCTGCGCCGCGACTGACGGCGCGCCATCCACCCTCCCCCAGGGCCGCCGCCAGGATCGTCCCCAGGCCGGCGAAACCCGGGATCAGTGCCCAGGCGTAAGACCACGTCATCCATTGGCCGGTCATGTTCTGCCAGTAGAGGATTCCCCCGATGCCTCCGACGATCATGGCCGGCACGGCCATGCCCGGAGCCCCCGTCATCATGCCGATGAGCAGCAGCCCAACGCCGACGGCCACGACGATGAGCGGCCAGGTAACGTCCACGCGCAACGAAGTCCGAAGTCCGGGCACAATCTGGAACGCCAGGAACACCAGGCCGACAAGGATCAGAAGGATCCCTCCAGCCAAGCCGCTACGCTGTCTTCGATCCATGATTCCTCCCCGATATCGAGGGTCGAGCCTTAGCAGGGCGCCACGAAGCGCCTGCGAGCCTCCGCCCCGAGACATAGTATCGCAGGGATATTGAAAGCGCCCCTGAGGACTATCTGACAGCTGGCTGTCAGATGTCCTCGATGAGTCGAGCCTTCGATCGGATGCTATAATCCGGACCTACGCCGCCCGAATCGCCCTGGCGCGCACGTCGACACATCGAGGGGCTCCGGGAAGGCGCCCGACCGGGAGGAAGCGTCCGTCATGGAAGACCTTCAAGCCGACCTCAAGCAGGCCGCCGAGCGCTTGCAGCGCCTCCTGGTGCGTCTTTGACGTCGCCTCGAAAGAAGCCCGCCTGAAGGAACTGGAGGAGGCCTCCCAGGCCGCCTCCTTCTGGGACAACCCCGAAATCGCCCAACAAACCATGCAGCGCCTCGCCCGTCTGAGGGAAGACGTGACGGGTTGGATCGGGCTGCGACAAAGGCTCCACGACGCTCTAGAGTTGGCCTCCCTGGGGGACGATGGTTTGCGCACCGAACTGGAAGCCGAGCGCAGTCAGCTCAGCTCCACGCTGGACGAGCGCGAAGTGCAGGCGATGTTCTCCGGTCCGTACGATCGGGACGACGCCATTCTCAGCGTCCACGCCGGCGCCGGCGGCACCGACTCCCAAGACTGGGCTCAGATGCTCGAGCGTATGTATCTGCGCTGGGCGGAATCGCGAGGGTTCCGCACGGAAGGCCTCGACCGCAGCGATGGCGAGGAGGCCGGCATCAAGAGCGTCACGCTCGGGATCGAAGGGGCGTTCGCCTACGGGTACCTCAGGGCGGAGCGTGGCGTCCACCGCCTCGTTCGCCTGTCACCCTTCGACTCGGCCCATCGCCGACATACGTCCTTCGCGTTGGTCGAAGTCTATCCGCAGGTCGAACGCGACCAGGACATTACCGTGCAGCCCTCCGATCTGAAGATCGATACCTTCCGCTCAGCCGGCGCCGGAGGACAGAACGTCCAAAAGAACGAAACCGCTGTCCGGATCACACACATTCCGACCGGGATCGTCGTTACCTGTCAGAACGAACGATCCCAGACGCAGAACCGTGAGAACGCCCTGCGGGTCCTCAAAGCCCGGTTGCTGGACCTGCAGCGGCAGAAGCAAGAAGAGGAATTGGCCCGCTTGAAGGGCGACCACGTCAAGGCGGAATGGGGCAGCCAGATTCGGTCCTACGTCCTTCACCCGTATCAGATGGTCAAGGACCACCGTTCAGGCCATGAAACGGGGAACACCACATCGGTGCTGGACGGGGACCTGGACGCGTTCATGGAAGCCTACCTGAGGGAGTCCATCGCTTCCACGGTGTAGGCGCTGGCGCGGTCTGTTATAATGCCGGTCGTTCAGTAACTGGAGGGAACATCGTGGCTTTGTACTTCAACATCGCCTTGATCTTGGTCTCCCTGTCGTTGGTTGTGGTCATCGTGCTGCAAAGTCGCGGGGCGGGCCTCGGCGGGCTCGCCGGCGGCGAGTACAGCGGCACCGGCTACCACGTTCGGCGTGGACTCGAACGCGTCCTCTTCAACGTCACCATCGGGCTGAGCGTGATGTTCTTCATCCTCGCCCTCCTGTCCGCCGTCATCGGCGGCTGAGGCCCCCGCTCCTTCTCCTTCGCGGGGCCGTTCCCTTCGCATGCGGACTCTGCGCTGGCAGATTCTCATCGCCGTCGGCGGCCTGATCCTGGTCGTGGGCCTGCTCATAGGCCAGGCGCCCAGCGGCCCGGACGCCGCGCCCCAGCCCGTCAAAGGCGGTGCCTACGTCGAAGGCTTGGTCGGCCGCATCGTTCGACTGAACCCCTTGCTGGACTTCTCCAATCAGGTGGACCGCGACATCGACCGCTTGCTGTATCGCGGGCTCGTCCAGTTCGATTCGCAGGGCTTGCCCCAGCCTGACCTGGCGGAAAGCTGGACCGTGTCCGCCGACGCCACCCTGTACACCTTCACGCTGCGCTCCGACGCCCAATGGCATGACGGTGTGGCGGTAACGTCGGATGACGTCGTCTTTACCTTCTCCGAACTGCAGGATCAGGACTTCCCCGGCCCGCCTGACCTGCATGGGCTGTGGAAGGACATCAATATCATCCGGCTCGACGACCGGACGGTGCAGTTCCAGCTTTCCGAGCCTTTCGCCCCGTTCATCGACTACGTCGCCATGGGCTTGCTCCCCGATCACCTGCTCCGCGGCGCCCAGGTGGAGAACCTGATCGACCATCCCTTCAACCTCGAGCCGGTCGGTACGGGCCCGTTCCGTTTCGACCGCTTCCTCGTCGAAGGCGAGCAGATCGTCGGAGTCAGCCTCGTCCCGTGGGAAGGGTTTTACGCGGAGCGCCCATTCCTGGAGAGAGTCGAGTTCCGTACCTATCCCGACGAGGCCGCGGCTCTGGCCGCGTACGAGTCCGGAGAGGTTGCAGGCATCAGTCGCCTGGACGGCGAGACCCTGAAACGGGCTCTGCTCCTGCCGTCGCTCAACATCCACGCCGCACGCGTCCCGCGCGCCGGGATCGTCTTCTTGAACCTGAAACACCCTGAGAAAACGTTCATGGCCGAGAAGGAGGTACGCCAGGCGCTGTTGCTGGCCGTCAATCGACAGTGGTTGATCGACAGCGTCCTGGACGGCCAGGCCATCCTCGCGACGGGCCCGATCCTTCCCGGCACGTGGGCGTATGCCAACACTCTCGAGCCCCGGCCGTACGACCCGCCAGCGGCCGCCCGCCTTCTGGAGGACCGGGGCTATGTGCTTCCCGTCGGCGCCACACCGGGTACCCCCGAGTACGTTCGGGCCAAGGAGGAATCCGTCCTCGACTTCACCCTCGTCTTCCCCGATGAGGCACCCTTCGACCGCATGGCCGCTCAGCTGCAGGAGAGCTGGGCAGCCATCGGCGTGCGAGTTGAGCTGCAACCGGCTTCCCCCGACTCGATCCTCCCGGACTACCTCGAGACGCACGATTTCGAAGCCGTGCTGACGGAGCTGGACCTTTCACCCTACCCCGACCCCGATCCTTATCCGTTCTGGCACGACACCCAGATCGAGGGCGGCCAGAACTACGGTGGGTTTGAGGACCGCAACTCGAGCATCTGGCTTGAACGCGCCCGGACTCTATCCGACGCGGGGCGGCGGGCCGAGTTCTACCAGAGCTTCCAGCACCGTTTTCAGGACCAGGTGCCGGCGCTCATCCTCTACTATCGTGTCTATTCCTACGGTCTGGATGCGGCCCTGCAGGGTGTCAGTCTGGGCCCCCTGAACGACCCTAGCGATCGACTGCAGGGCCTGACGGGCTGGTATCTGGTCGCGCGACGCGAGGCCGCCACCTCGCCTTAGTCATCACAGGGGTCGTGGTACAATGCCGCCTCCCCGCCTGGCGGGATCCACCCATCGACGTGTACCACCCGAGGGAAACGTTGGACTCTGATACGCCGTCGGCCGCCCCGACCACGCTGAAGGATCTGAAACCCGGTCTGCATCTGACCGGGAAGGTGACTCGTCTCGAGCTCTTCGGAGCGTTCGTCGACGTCGGCCTCGAACGTGAGGGGCTGGTCCACATCTCGATGCTCAAGCAAGATCGGGTCAACCGCGTCGAGGACGTACTTCAGGTGGGGCAGAGTGTAGACGTCTGGGTCCACCAGGCCGACCCGGTCAGCGGGCGCCTCGAGCTGACGATGATCCAGCCGTTAGCTCACGAATGGCGCAACCTCAAGCCCGGCGTAAGGGCTCGCGGCAAAGTCGTCAAGCTTGAGCGATTCGGCGCGTTCGTCGACATTGGGGCCGAACGCCCCGGCTTGGTCCACGTGAGCGAGATGAGCTCGGACTACGTTGCCCGCCCGGAAGATGTAACCCATGTCGGGGACGAGGTCGACGTGGTCGTCCTGGATGTCGACCGGAAGAAGAGGCAGATCCGGCTCAGCATGAAGGCTGCCTCCGCTCCGGCGGAGCTGGAAGAGGTCGAGGCGGAAGAGCCGCTGGCCACGGCGATGGAGCTGGCCTTGCGCAAGGCGCTGGAACAGGACGAGCCCGCCGGTCCTCCCCGCCCTGCGGCGCCGGCCCCTCGACAGAGCTCCGCGAATCGACGCCAGCAGGAAGACATCCTCAGCCGCACGCTGCAGCACAAGCTCCCGACCGCCAGCGAAGACCGCTAGCCGCCTGACCCGAAAAGAAACAAAGAGCCCGCCCCGTACTCGCGCGAGCGGACCCGGTGGTGCCGTCCTAGTAGCGCTGGCTGCCGGCCTAGACTTCCTCGTCCTCCGTTGAGTCTTCCTCTTCCTCCTCGTCCTCGGCGTACAGTTCCTCTTCTTCCTCGTCCCAAATCTCGTTCAGTTCCTCATCGTCCCAGCCCTCTTCCGCCGGGACGTCTTCGATATGCGAGTACGTCAGGCAACCTTCGTCCGGGTCGATCTCGACGGCCGCCGCTCCACAGTACCCGTCCTCCAGAAAGACGCAATCCACATATCGGCAACGAATGCGCGGCATGTCCTGTTCCTCCTGGGTCAGTCGCCTAACGCCCGGAGGCGTCCGATCGACAGAACGAAGAGAGCGATCATGACGACGGCCGACGCGACACAGAAGGGGCACACGGCCCGCAAGACGAACACTTCGATATAGGTCAGGTAGAGCGAATACAGCGTCCCAATGAGAGTCAGGCCGAAGAAGGAGTATCGTCCGGCGTCCTCCCAAGGACCTCCGGGCCGGTCCACGGCAACCGACGCCAGGATGAGAACATACCCGGCGGCTCCCAGGAGAGCGATGGGGACGCCGCCGATTTCAGAGAAACGGCTGCTGTTGACGGTTTCACAGTCCCCGATACCCGAACAGGAAGCCAACTGGTTCGCCAGCTTGACGTAAGCCAGGTAGGCGGAATCCAACAAGCCCACCAGGGCCAACAGGAGAGCGGTTATCCGGCCCTTGTCAACCCGCCCGGCAGGGGAAACGGTTGCGGTCATCCAACCTCGTCCTCGTTCAGGATATGTTCCCGCGGCTCTCAGGCTCGAAAGCCGACGGATTGTACCCTCGACCCTACCAGATTCAAGGTGGGAAGTGCAAGGGGCTCGAAGACGACCGGTCAGGGAGTTCCGGCCCTGGGGCATCCTCCCCGTGGAGCGGATCCCTGTTGTCGGGGTCGTCATCCAGGCTGCAGCCGGCGGGCCTCCAGGACGTTCGGCAAAGCTTCCAGTCGGTTCAGCACCCGGCTTAGTTGGTCGATGTCGGTAATCCCCATGACAAGGTCGAAGATCGCCAGGCTGTTCTTCGTGGAGACGTGGATGGATGACATGCTGATGCCCTCATTGGCGACCAGCGTCGACACATCCCGCATCAGCCCGTCTCGATCGTACGCCCGCAGCCGGACGGAGACGGGATAGGTCTGCCTGGGAAGGCCCCACGAGACTCGCACCAGACGCTCCTTGTCACGAATGCGGAGCACGTTCGGGCAATCCTGACGATGGATGGTCGCCCCCCGGCCGCGTGTCACGTAGCCGACGATCGGGTCGCCGGGGACCGGTTTGCAGCACCGCGCCAGGTTCGTCAGCAGGCCTGAGATTCCCAGGATGGTGATGTCCTTCATCCCCATGCCGGGGGCTGTCGCCGGCGTGGTCATGGGGACTTCGGGCAGCTCGAGGGTGTCGCCTTGCGTCTCCGCCAGGCGCCCGATGATCTTGCCTACGTGGAGGTCCCCGTCGCCCACGGCCGCCAGCATGTCGTCCACCTGGGCATACCCGAGGTCTCGGGCAATCTGGTCGTAGGCCACGCCTTCCACGCCCAGCCGCCGCAGCTCCCGCTCGACCAGCTGGCGACCGTGGCCGGCATTCTGCTCGCGGTCCTCGCGTTTGAACCATTGCCGGATCTTGGCCATCCCCCGCTGACTCTTGACCATCTCGAGGCTTGGGTTCAGCCAGTCCCGGCTGGGCCCGCCGCGCTTGGCGGTCAGGATTTCCACCGTCTCGCCGGTTTGGAGCTTGTAGTCGAGCGTCACCAGCTTGCCGTTGACCTTGGCCCCCCGGCAGCGGTGGCCGATGTCGGTGTGGATGTGGTAGGCGAAGTCGATCGGCGTCGCCCCCATCGGCAGGTCGATGATGTCGCCGCGTGGGGTGAAGACGTAGGCGCGATCGTTGAAGACCTCGCTCTTCATGGCGTCGACGAACTCGCTTGCGGTCTCGACGTCCGTGCGCCACTCCATCAGACGGCGCAGCCACGTGATGCGCTCTTCGAACCCCTCGTCGCGCTTCCGCCCTTCCTTGTAGCGCCAATGCGCCGCAATCCCGTACTCGGCGTTCTGGTCCATGGCGTAGGTCCGGATCTGAACCTCAAGGGTCTTGCCGTCGTCGTAGATCACCGCCGTGTGCAGCGATTGGTAGAAGTTGTCCTTGGGGGTGGCGATGTAGTCGTCGAAGGCTCCGGGGACCGGCTTCCAATGGGAGTGAATGACCCCCAGCGACAGGTAGCAGTCGGACTCGGTCGCGACCAGGATCCGTACACCCCGCACGTCGTAGACCATCTCGAACGGGACGCCCTTGCGGTCCATCTTGCGATAGATCGAGTAGAGGTGTTTCGGTCGGCCGCGGGCTTCGGCCACGACGCCGGCCTCGGAGAGCACCTGCTTCAAGCGAGCCGTGATGGCCTCAAGGGCTTTCTCCCGATCGACACGGCGCTCGGCTACACTCCCCGCGATCTCTTTGTACTTCTCCGGATAGACGTAGCGGAAGCCCAGGTCCTCCAACTCCCACTTCATCTGCCAGATGCCCAGACGGTTGGCCAACGGGGCGAAGATCTCGAGGGTTTCCTGGGCGGTCAGGCGGCGCCGCTCGGCCGGCAGGTGGGATAGCGTGCGCATGTTGTGGAGCCGATCGGCCAGCTTGATCAGCACGACGCGCACGTCGTCTCCCATCGCCAGGAAAGTCTTGCGCAGGGTTTCCTTGGCGAGCTCGGTCCGCGCCGAACGCTCGTCACGTCCCCGCCCGTCCCTGCGGCTCACCCGCGGGAGCTCGGTGAGCTTGGTAACGCCGTCGACCAGGTTGGCGACCTCCTGGCCGAAGTCCCGGCGCAAATCCTCCAGGGTCACCGGGGTGTCTTCCACCGTGTCATGGAGAAGCGCCGCCGCCAACACGGGCGGCGGCGCACCGAGTTCGGCCAGGATACGGGCCACGGCCAGGCAGTGCTGGATATAGTCGTCGCCTGAATGCCTCTTTTGTCCGCTGTGGGCTCTATCGGCCGTGCGAAAGGCCCGCGTCAAGAGCTCGCGGTCGGCCGGCGTGATGCTTTCGGGGAGGAGTTTGAGGAGGGCTTCCAGGTCCATAGGCGGCCCGCCTCGAGTATAACGACGCGCCCGCCCGGATTCAAGCCACGCGGGAAACCCACCGAAGCTTCCCGGATAAGGCTCCCTCGGCCTCAGGGATCAAGTGCCGTCCGGAGAGGCGAGGGCCGAATCGTCGAATGGGAGTCGATCAGGGAGTGGGCGTCAGGGTCGCGGTCGCCGGGAGGGGCGTCGACGTAGGCGCCGGGGTCGGGGTGTAGAGGGAGCGATCGAACTCGAGCGTGGCCACGGCCCGGGCGTCCGAGAGCCATTGCGAGAACGCGCTGTCGATGGCCTGCTGGTAGGTTGTCTCATCCAACCGGCGCGTCTCATGGCCGAGGACCAGGATCAGGTGCCAGCCGAAATCCGTCTGAATCGGCCCCACCACTTGCCCCACGGGGGTCGCAAAGGCCGCCTGCTCGAAGGCATCGACCATCGCGCCCTTGGAGAACCAACCCAGATCGCCGCCCCGGTCCTTGTTGCCCGTGTCGGTTGAGAATTCGGCCGCCAACGCGTCCCACGACTCGCCCTGACGATAGCGAGATAGGATCGCGTAGGCGACGCCTTCCTGTGCGACCAGGATATGTTTCGCCCAGACCTGCTCTTCTTCCCTGGGCACGGATGCCCCGACGTTCTCCCGCAGGCGCTCACGATACAAGTCGCCTTCGAAACGCGCCCGCAGCACGTCCTCAGGTACGTTCAGGTTCTTCTGAAGATCGTCCAGATAGGTTTGATAGTCGGCGTCGAACAGCTCGCGCGTGTAAGGCGTGGCCGTGGCGGTGGCCGTCGGAGTGGGCCCGGAAGTCGCCGTCGACGTGGGCGTGCCGCTTGGGCGGGGCGTCGGCGATGGCCCTGGGGTTGCCGTCGACGTCGGAGCCGGTGTGAAGGTGGCCGTCGCCTGGGCGGCCAGGGTGGGATCGAACGTCGGCGTCGCGGTGGGGGTCGGCGTGCCGCCCGGGAAGAAGCCAAAGGCGTCCTGGATGGCGTTTTCGAGGTCGTCGGGCGATACGGTCAGGCCTCGGCGCTTGGCTTCCTGACGGATCAAGCGGTCGTCGATAAGTTTCGAAAGCGTCTGGCTCGTCATCAGCCCGGTGTTGTTCAACTGCGCATCCAGCTGACTGATCTGCTGTTGGATGTAGGCTTCGGTCTGCGGGTTGGACGCCAGGAAGTTCATCATCTGTTCGAGCTGCAGCCGCTGGTTGTACAGGTCGGCCTGGCCCATGCGGACCTGGGCGCCCAACTCCCGGTAGCTGATCGGATCCCCGTTGACCCGTACGGCCGGCCGGCCGGGCTGAAGGTAGCGCAAGTCGTACCAGCCGTAGACCAGCAACCCAAGGGCCACGACGATCACGCCGATGACGGAGCCGACGATCCAGCGCGCTTGCTGTCGCTCGCGCGCGGCGCGGGCGACATGTCGGTGGACCAGATGCGGCTTGGCCTTCTCGGGCGGCATATCAGACGGCGCTCAAAGGAAGGATCGGCGCGAGCCTCAGCGGAACCGCTCCGCCTTGAAGGGGATCAAGGCGAGGTGCCGCGCCCGCTTGACGGCGCGTGCCAGCATGCGCTGATGACGTGCGCACGTACCGGTCTCGCGGCGCGAGCGGATACGCCCCTGTTCCGTGGTCATGCGCTTCATCACATCGACCTGCTTGTGGTCGATGGACTTCGTCTGCTCGATGCAGAACTGGCAGACCTTGGCTCGGCGGATGAAGCGCCGCCGGCCACCCGGGCCCTCGCCGCGCTCTTCGCCGGCCGGCGCGAATTCTCGTTCGTTCTCCTCAGCCACGAATCGTTCTCCTTTTGCTCACTCTGACAGTCGGCCCACCAGGACGGTGCTCACTCTGGATAAGCCTCATCTTCCCCCGGGGCCGCCACGAACGCCGCCGATGGCGCTTCCCGCTGCTCGCCGAGGATGATCATTTCGCGGGCCACGATTTCCGTGGAGAAATGCTTCTTCCCTTCGGGATCG
>Ga0214473_10008291_pt1 | contig 12295 bp, 7 predicted proteins | sample RVTome_7_FD_203509 | JGI IMG/M metagenome (GOLD analysis project Ga0214473, IMG submission 203509) | Soil microbial communities from uranium-contaminated site in the Upper Colorado River Basin, Wyoming, United States - RVT98D197 | ecosystem: Environmental > Terrestrial > Soil > Contaminated >... | reverse complement strand
TCCCTTTTATCAGGTCGCCGTGATCTATCTCCCCCACCTCCAGGCGATGATGCTAATTCAGGTTGTCGCCACGGTGGTGATCGGTGTGGTTCTCCGGTTTCTCTGGGTCAATCGCTTCCCCCGTCCTCTCTGGCTGGCGGTCGTTGCCTCCCTCAGCGCCGTGTCCCTCGCCGCTGCCGCCACGAACGTGCTCTACCTATTCGGACTGTGGTAAAAAATAACCCCCGCACAGTTGGACTGTTCGGGGGTTTATTCATTTCCTAGTGCTTTCCTCAGTATGCGGTCGTCCGGGTCCGGTGGTGGGGGCGCATCGAGTCTTTGAGCTCGCGCGCTTTGCGCCACAGAACATAATCGACTTGGGTGGCCGTGATCGGCTGGCCCAGCGTCTTCTCCAACTTCTGCCGCAGATACTCGGCGCCCCAGATGGTCGCGGTGCGGATGCAAACTTCTCCGATTGAGTTGAGTGGGAGTTCCTCCTCGCTGTCCACCATTTTGGCAAGGCCCTCGTCGTAGACTAGGATCCCCATCTCCCGCAGAACCTGGGGAATTCGGTAGTCGGAGAAGGCGGTGAGGATGCCAATATCCGCGAACCCCTTCCGTCCTTCTTCCACCAGAATCCGATGGATCATGCTGGCGGCGAATTGGGCCCGTTTGTAGAATCTCACGGTCTCCCCGTCCCCAAAGTAGCCCATCTCCGCCCCGTCGTTGAAGTTGGGGACCTGGGAAATCAGATGGCGGACAAGACCCTCGGCCGATCCCACGGTGGTCAGAAGTTCTTGAACGCCCTCACTTCCTTGGATTGGGACTCCCCTCCCCAACTCCTCCAGGCACGCGAGGCGTTGAGGGAGAAGCGGAATTTTGCTGTTTTCTCTCCCTCGGAAGATCAACGCCAACTGCTCTTGGTCGAGTTGGCAGAGATCTGGGAAGCGGAGAGGATTGATCCACCCCAAGAAAACCGCGTTCTCGAGGCAGAAATAGGCGGCGAAGGAACCGTCCAATAAACCGCCGGATGAATCGCGCACTGTCCAGCGAGGCTCGCCGTGGTCCGGCCAGAAGGAGAAGTTGATCGCGTTGAAGATCAGGGCGATCGAAATCTTCTCCTCTAGTGTCCAGCCGTCAAAGAAGAATTTCGATTTTGCCGTGTGCGCCACATCTTCTGGCGGAATCGTTCCGGCCGCCACGGTGATCGCGGTATGGTCGATCACCACAACTCCCGTCTTGAGAATCGGCGCGGTAGTGCGAAGCACTCCTAGCGGATCGTCCACGTTTTTTCTCCTCCTTCTCAGGATGAATTTTAACCGTTCTATGATAGCACGGGGTAAAAATTGCTAACATACTTTAGATGCGTAAATTCGATTTGATTGTGATCGGGGGCGGATCGGGATTGAACGTCGCTTCCCAAGCCGCTCGGAAAGGGCTCTCCGTCGCTTTGATTGAACCAGGTCCCCTGGGTGGAACCTGCCTGAACCGCGGCTGCATCCCTTCCAAAATGCTGATCGAGACCGCTGAGGTGGCGGAAACGATCAAGCGGGCGGGGTCCTTCAACATCCGAGCCGAAATCAAGGATGTCGATTTTCCGGGGATCATCGCCCGGACGATGGATTTTATCGACGAGGAGGCCGTCGGCATCGAAGAAGCGGTTAAAGCGAATCCCAAGTACACCCTCTTCAAAAATTTTGCCCATTTTACCGGACCGAAGAAGCTAATGGTTGGTGATGAAGAGATTGAAGGTGAAAAAATCGTCATCGCCGCCGGGACTCGCCCGAGCGTGCCTTCGATTCCTGGTTTGGACAAGACCGCTTTTCATTCCTCCGATACCATTTTCCGCCTTCCCAAACTTCCCGCTCACGTAGTTTTCATCGGCGGCGGCTATATCTCCTGCGAGATGGCGAGCTTTTTCGGCAGCTTGGGAAGCGAGATTACCGTGATCGATCGCGGTGAACTTCTGGTTTCCAATGAGGATGAAGAGATCGCCGCTAAGTTTACGGAAGTTTTCTCTTCCCAATATCGCGTGGTTAAGAACGCGACGGTGAAACAGGTGGCGGGTCCCCCTCCAGGAGAGGAAGGAGAAGTTACGGTGACGGTGGAGGTTTCCGGCCAGGCTCAAGAGATCAAGGGGGATATTTTGTTCGTGGCGGCGGGGCGGGTTCCCAATACCGACACTCTCAAGTGTGACCAGGCCGGTTTCAAACTGACGGAAAAGGGCTATCTGGAGGTGAACGAATACTTGGAAACTTCCGTTCCCGGAGTCTGGGCGTTGGGAGACATCGTCGGCAAGGCGCCCTTCAAGCATGGGGCGAATTGGGAGGCGAAACACGTGATTTTGAACGCGCTGGAGGATAAAAAAACCGCGGTGGACTACCGGGTTATGCCCCACGCGATCTATTCCTCCCCCCAAGTGGCGGGGGTGGGAATGCGGGAACAGGACCTGAAAGAAAAGAAGATTGAGTACACGGTTGGTAAATACCCGTACATCAAAACCGGAATGGGAAAGGCGCTTCAGGACGAAGATGGGTTTGTGAAGATCCTCGCCGATCTGAAGACCCGCAAGATTTTAGGAGCCCACATCTTGGGAACCGACTCCTCCGTCCTTATTCACGAACTGGTAGTGGCGCTGGCGGCCGCCGGTGGAGATTTGGATGCGATCAAGAACTCCATTCACATCCACCCCTCTCTATCGGAAGTGGTCCAGCGAGCGGTAAACGCTATTAATTTTGAAGGTCCCGCTCCGGAAGAAGGAAAAACATTAATGGAGCGCACCACCGAGCAGAGGGTTTGACTAATACCCCCCGGGGGTATTATGATGTAGCACAGATGCCCGAATCAATTTCAGTTCCCCAAGGAACAAATGGACGCGATTCTGAAGAATCACTAGCACCGCCGTCCGGACAGCGGTGTGAGCTTTGCGGAATGCTAGCCACCGCCGCCGTAAAGGACGCGCAAGGCGTAATCCATTATTATTGCGAACACCATGTTCCCGGGCATGAAATGCCTAAGGGTGGGCAGATGGAGCATTCAGGCCAAGCCGGTCACGAAGAGAAAGGAATTGACCGGCACGCCGGCCACAGCGTGAATATGTTTCGGGACCGTTTTTTTATTTCCCTGGCTTTGACGATTCCGGTAGTGATTTATTCTGATCTTTTTCGGCTGGTCTTTGGCTTTTCCGCGCCGGCTTTCCCCTACTCCGATTGGATCGCCCCGCTCTTTTCGACGGCGATCTTTTTTTATGGAGGGCCGGTTTTCCTAAGGAGCGCTTGGGGCGAGATTAAGGCGCGCTTGCCGGGGATGATGACGCTGATTGCCTTGGCGATCTCGGCCTCTTTCTTGTACAGTCTGGCGACTCTCATTTTCCCGTTGGGAGAGCCACTCTTTTGGGAAATGGCGACGTTGATCACGATTATGCTGCTGGGGCACTGGATCGAGATGCGGGCGGTTTCCTCCGCCTCGGGAGCGTTAAAGGAGTTGGCGAAACTTCTTCCGGACACGGCCGAAAAAATGGTCGGAGAAATCGCCGAAACCGTCCCCCTGGCCCAGCTGATGGTGGGTGACCTGGTGCTCGTTCGTCCCGGAGCAAAGATTCCGGCCGATGGCGAAGTTACCGAGGGAGAAACGAGTGTCAATGAATCGATGATTACCGGAGAGTCACTTCCGGTTGAGAAGAAAGTGGGGAGCGCTGTGATCGCGGGAACGGTAAACGGGACCGGCGCTTTAAAGGTGAGAGTCACCAAAATCGGCGAAAAGACGGCCCTGGCCGGGATTATGAGGCTGGTCGCCCAGGCCCAGGCCAGCCGTTCTCGCATTCAGGAACTGGCTGACCGAGCCGCTTCAGTGCTTACTTTTGTGGCTATTTCGGTGGGGGGTTTAACCGGTTTGGTTTGGCTGGTCCTGGGGGAGGGACCCGCTTTTGCGATTACCCGAATGGTGGCGGTTTTGGTAATTGCCTGCCCCCACGCCTTGGGGTTAGCGATTCCTCTGGTGACTTCTATTTCTACCACTCTTTCCGCCCGGGCGGGCTTGCTGGTGAGAGAGAAGCTGGCCCTGGAGCTGGCCCGGAAAGTTGATGTTGTTCTCTTCGACAAAACCGGGACCCTCACTTCCGGAGAGTTGGGAGTGACGGATGTTTTATTTCTTCCCGGATGGGGGGAAGAAAAAGCTCTGCAGTGGGTTGCCTCGCTCGAGACATCCTCGGAGCACGCGATCGCCGCGGGAATTGTGAAAGAGGCCCGGAACCGCAAGCTGAAAATCCTTAAGGTGGGGGAAGTACAAGCGATTCCCGGCCGTGGGATTAAAGGCAAGATCGGTGACCAGGTTGTTTATGCCGGCGGCCCCCGCCTTCTCGAAGAGCTCAAAGCCAAAATTCCTCCGTCTCTGCAGGCGCCGGTGGCAAAACTGTCCGAACAGGGAAAAACGGTGGTTTATCTGTTGGTCGGTAAGAAGGTGACGGCGGCGTTTGGGGTGGCGGATCTGATTCGGCCGGAATCGCGCCAAGCGGTTCCGGTTTTGCAGAAGATGGGAATTAGAGTGGCGATGGTCACCGGCGATGCCAAACCGGTGGCGGAATGGGTGGCGAAGGAATTGGCGCTGAAAGAATACTTCGCCGAAGTTTTGCCGGAACACAAATCGGAGATGGTTCAGAAGCTCCAAGCCGACGGAAGCAGAGTGATGATGGTCGGCGACGGCATCAACGATGCTCCGGCTTTGACCGCCGCGGACGTCGGGGTGGCGATTGGGGCCGGAACGGATGTTGCGATCGAAGCGGCCGGAATTGTCTTGATCAAGAACGACCCCCGCGACATTGTCAAAATCATCAAGCTGGCGCGGGCGAATTATCGAAAGATGATTGAAAATTTGGTTTGGGCAACGGGGTACAACGTCTTTGCGATTCCGGCGGCGGCTGGGCTCTTCTCCCCCTTCGGAATAATTCTGGCGCCGGCGGTGGCGGCGGTGTTGATGTCGGCTTCGACCGTGATCGTCTCGGCGAACGCTCAGCTGCTGCGCCGCCTCCAACTGTAAAAGTCTTCTACTCCCGCTTTTCTTCTTCTTTCGGAGGCAAAATTTCCGGCTCTTCCCCCTCCTCCATAAATGCGACCGCCGAAACGGAGTCTCCCTCATTCAAACGCATCAAATAAACTCCTTGGGTGGCCCGTCCCAGGATCGGTACTTGTTTGAGTGAAAGCCGAATCACCTGTCCCCGCTTGGAGGTGAGGAGCATGTCGTTCTGCTTTGCCTCCTCGACGATCCGGGCGCTGACCAGTTTGCCGGTTTTGGCGGTGACCCGATGGGTGAGAATGCCGGAACCACCCCGTCCCTGGGTTTTGTACTCGGCGAGGCGGGTTCGCTTCCCGACGCCGCGTTCGGAGAGCGTGAGGAGATAATCCTTCGGATTAACAACCACTTCGGTCGCGATCACTTCATCGCCTTTGCCGATCCTGATGCCGCGGACGCCGGCGGCCGCCCGGCCCATCGAACGGACGTCCGTTTCTTTGAAGCGGATCGATTGGCCCATTTTGGTAACCAGGGCGATGTCGTTCTCGCCGGAGGTGGGTTTAACCCAGATCAGGTTTTCCTGGGGTTTGAGGCGGATCGCCATGATTCCCGTCCGGCGAATGTTCTCAAAATCGGTCAGCGCCGTCTTTTTAACGGTGCCATGGTCGGTCGCCATGAAGAGATGGATCGGTCTAAGGTCTTTCTTGGGAATGCGAAGCATGATCACCACTTTTTCCTCCGACTCCAGGTCGAGAATGTTGACTATCGCCGTGCCCTTTGCTTGGCGAGTTGCCTCGGGCAACTCGTAAGCCTTCTGCTTATAGACCCGTCCCTTGTTGGTGAAGAAGAGAACCTCATCGTGGGTCGAGGTGGGGAGGATCTGTTCCACCGTATCCTCTTCCTTGGTTTTCATCCCGACCACGCCCTTTCCTCCCCGACCCTGCCGTTTGTAGGTCTCCTCCCGCAGACGCTTGATGTACCCATCTTCCGTCATCGTGATGATGACATCTTCTTCCGGGACCAGCTCTTCTTCGCTGAATTCTCCGATCCGTCTCTTGAAGATTTTGGTGCGGCGCTCATCGCCGTAAGTTTCTTTGACTTCTTGGAGTTCTTTCTCGACCTCTCGGTAGATGTTTTGCGGTTTCGAAATGATCAGGTCCAGGCGCTTGATCTCTTCCAGGATATCCTTGAGTTCTTGTTCGATCTTTTCCCGCTCCAAGGCCGAAAGGCGTTTAAGGGGCATGTCCAGAATGGCTTGGGCTTGGATCTCGGTCAGTCCGAACTTCTTGACCAGATTGATGCGAGCGTCGTCGGTATCGGCCGATTTCTTGATGGTCGCGATCACCTCGTCGAGGTGGTCCAATGCGATCTTTAATCCCTGCAGGATATGCTCGCGCTGCTTGGCTTGTCCGAGTAAGAATCTTATTCTCTTAAGAACGACCTGGTAGCGGTGCTTGAGGAACTCTTCGAGGATGGTTTTGAGCGTCAAAGTCTGCGGCTGCCCATCTACGAGCGCGACCATATTCATGTGAAAGGTGGTTTGAAGTTCGGTGTGCTTGAAGAGATAGTTTAGGACCGCCTGGGGACGGGCTTCCTTCTTGAGATCGACCACGACCCGGATCCCGTCGCGATCGGACTCGTCCCGCAAGCCGCCGATTCCTTTTACTTTCCCGTCTTTTACAAGTTGGGCAATTCTTTCGAGGAGGGTTGCCTTATTAACTTGATATGGTAGTTCGGTGGCGATGATCCGGTTCCGGCCTTCCTCTTCCGTGATTTCGGTTTTGGCGCGCATCACGGCGCTACCCTTGCCGGTGGCATAGCCCCGGGCGATCTCATCTTGCCCGTAAACCAAAGCGGCCGTCGGGAAATCCGGACCGGGAACGAACTGCATCAGATCTTCGACCGTAAGACTGTAATCGGCCTGGTGCTGGTCAACTTCTCCAGAGACTTTAGCCGCTTGAACCATTGCGACGAGGGCGTCTAAAATCTCTCCCAGATTGTGGGGGGGGATGTTCGTCGCCATTCCGACCGCGATTCCGGAAGAGCCGTTCAAGAGGAGGTTCGGCACCGCCGCGGGGAGAACGTTCGGTTCGGTCGTAGTTGCGTCGTAGTTTTGCCCGAAGAGGACGGTTTCCTTTCCAATGTCCGCCAAGAGTTCATCGGTCAGGGGAGCGAGGCGGCACTCGGTGTACCGCATCGCCGCCGCGGAATCGCCGTCGATCGAGCCGAAGTTTCCCTGCCCGTCGACCAGGGGGTAGCGCATTGAGAAATTCTGCGCCATTCTCACGAGCGCATCATAAATGGAGATGTCTCCGTGGGGGTGGAATTTTTTCATTACCTCCCCCACCACCGCGGCGCATTTGGAGAATTTGGTGGTCGGGCTCATTCCCTGCTCGTGCATCGCGTAGATGATCCGGCGCTGGACCGGCTTTAGTCCATCGCGGACGTCCGGCAGAGCCCGGGCGACGATCACGCTCATGGCGTAGTCCAGGTAGGCTTTTTCCATCTCCCCGGTGACGGGGACGGTAAGGATTTTTCCTTGGGGCAATTCGGGAATTTCTTGTGGTTTTTCTTCGACCATATTAGATTAGGGAAACTAGGGTTTAGTGGCTAGGGGCAGAGCAAACCAAACCTATTTATCTTACCAAAATTTGAACCGTTTGGGAAGAGATTTTACTGGAGAAAACAATTACAAACGAGCGTAACGAACGAGCTTGCTAGCGATCGAGGATCGCGTCCAAACTTTTCAGGGCGAGGAGATCCGCAGAGGAAAACCTCGCCCGCCTTCTTTTTACTAGATTTGGGGAGCCTAAATCAATTGCCGGGCCTCATCCGCCACGGCGCCCCGTTTGCTTTTGGGAACTCGTTCCAGGTTGGTAACCAGTTCCTTGCAGGTAACAATCCCCTCCCCCAAGAGCGTTGCTTTTTCGTGGGAGCTCAAGGTGGTTAGGGCGGTAACAGGGTAGAGTTTGTTTCTTTCCACCAGCTCGCGAAGACTGCGGCCTTCGGGGTGGTCCCAGCTGACGTACTTTAGTCCGACGCAATCGCAATAGGTTTTGGCATCTCCGGTCAGCTTAGTGTTGGTAACCAGCCATCCTTCATTAAAACCGTTTCCGGCGGAAACGTCTAAGAACCGGGCGTAAACATAAAGGGCGACTTTGGTATCCGTTTTCAAGCCGCTCTCGTTGTGGAACTTGGCCTCGACCATTTGCTTAACGCCGTCTTTCTCGGCGACGACATCCACCTCGTGCCAAACGCATTTGCCGCGAACCTGCTGGCCAACGGCGGTTTGGTAGCCCTCGCTCTCCAGAATTTTGGCGAAGAATTTTTCGAATGGGTATCCCGATGGTCCCAGCTCCATCAGGGCGCGCTTGAGGTTGTACTTGGATGCCAAATGGGTTCCGGTCTCCCGAAGGTGCTGAAAAATGTGCCGATATATTTCCCGGGTCGGGATTCCTTCGTAGAGTTCGGATTCGACTATTTTGAGCACGTCTTCGGCTAGTTCCCGGCCGACGCCCGCCCTTCGTAGGGAAATGAGGACTTTCTCTTTAGAGAACGGTTCGCGTTCTCCGGATGCTTTAACGACTTGGATCAGATTTGCGGTTCTTTTCGGCATTAGGCGGCTCCGATCTTGAATTCAACCACTTCCCCGTCTTGGATGAGATACTCCTTGCCTTCCGAACGGACTTTTCCTTGCTCCCGCGCCGACTGCCACCCGTTCACTTTCACAAAAGTTTCAAAATCAACGATGTCCGCTTTAATGAAATTTTTCTCAAAATCGCTGTGGATTACCCCGGCGGCTTGTTGGGCGGCGGTTCCTTTTTGGATCGTCCAGGCTCGAACTTCGATAGTGCCGGCGGTCAAAAAGTTGATCAATCCCAGAGTGGCATAGGCCCGCTGAATGAGTTTTTCCAGGCCGGATTCCCCTACCCCCAGTTCCTTGAGGTATGCTCCCTGCTCTTCCGGGGAGAGCTCGGCCAGCTCGGCCTCGGTCTTGGCGCAGATCGTCACCACCTGATTCCGGTCTACTCCCAGTTCCTGGGAATATCTTTCTTCGGATCCTTCGGTTTGTTTGAGATCGGCCTCGTCCACGTTCAGCGCTACCAGGATCGGTTTGGCGGTCAGCAGAGAGAGCGACCGGGCCGCTTTTTGTTCTTCTTCATCGAGTTCGACTTCTCGGGCCGGGAGACCTTTTTGCAGCGCTTCTCGGAGTTTGGAAACGGCCCGCCAGCGGATCGCGTCTTCTTTGGAAGTGGTTCCTTTGGGTTCCGCTTGCTTCTCCAGCGTTTGGAGGTCGGCCAGCTTCAGCTCCGTCTCCACCGTTTCGAAATCGCTGCGGGGATCGGCGCTTCCTTCCCGAATGATTTCGGGATCGGTGAAAACCCGCAGGACGTGGCAGACGACGTTTGTTTCCCGGATGTGGGCGAGGAACTTATTCCCCAGACCCTCTCCCTTGTGGGCGCCGGCGATCAGACCGGCAATATCCAAGAACTCAACCGTGGCCGGGACTTTCGGCGGCAGTTGATTCATTCGCTCGCTCTCCTTAATAACCTGGGCTAGTTCATCCAGGCGCCGGTCCGGAACCGGCACGATGCCGACATTCGGTTCGATGGTGGCAAAAGGAAAGTTGGCGACGTAGGCGGCCTGCTTCTTCAAGAGCGCATTAAAGAGAGTCGATTTTCCGACGTTGGGGAGTCCAACTATTCCGACGGACAATGACATATATAGGAGATTATTCTAACCTAACCCCAAGAGAATCCCCGCCCGTGATGTCCCCAGCGAGCGGTTTCGGCGTAGATCGGCCGGTCGAGTTTGAGCAGCTTGATGATGCCTTGGGGAGTGACATCATAGCCCTCGATCGGTGTAACCTTTCCGTCGATCTCGGCGACCGTCATCACCGGGTCTTTTACCCCGATCGCATACGCCAGTTTGGTCCTCACCTGTTTGGCACTGTGCTTCTTGAGGAGGTCAACGGCGACCCGTCGGCACATGTAGGCGGCGCTTCGGTCGACCTTGGTCGGGTCCTTTCCGGAGAAAGATCCCCCGCCGACGCCGATCTCGGGGCCGTAGTTGTCGATGACGATCTTCCGCCCGGAAAGGCCGGAGTCGGCATCGAAACCGCCGAGGTTCCACTCTCCCGCCGGATTAATAAGGTATAGGTCGCTCTTGATTAGGGAACGGACGAGTTCCCCCAGCTCCCTGGTCTTGGTGTTCTGGAAGCTGGCGACCACGGCGCTTACTTTTCCGTCCTCAATCGTTACTTGGGTTTTTCCGTCAAAAGGATACTCCTTATATACAGCCTGGCACAGGCTTCTCGCTAACTCATACTCCTTCGGCATAAAATTTTCCGTTTCGCTGGTGGCGTAACCCATCATGATTCCCTGGTCCCCTGCTCCGCCGGTGTCCACGCCGCGGGCGATCTCCGGGCTTTGTTTGGAGACGTTAGAAACGATCTCGTAGTCTTCGCCGACGATCCTTGTGACTATCTCCTTTATATCCACATTAGCGGTGCTGGTGACTTCCCCACTGACGAAAACTTTCCTGTGTCCGCCCAGGAGCTCGATCGCGATCCGGCTTTTATTATCTTCGGCGAGATAGGCGTCCAAAATAGAATCGGCGATAAAATCGCAGAGTTTGTCGGGGTGTTTTGGTGAGACGAATTCGCAGGTGCGCATCGGCATATGTAGAGTATATCAAGGTGAATTCCCAAGATATTTCCTTTTCTACCTCATAGTATTTGTCAAAGGGTTTGATGTGAGATTGACAGACAGGTTAGTATTATGTATAGTTAACAGCTAATGCGTACGCAAACGCGCGAAAAATTATTCTCGATCTTTACCTCTTTCACACTACTCTTTCAGTATGTAGTTGGAATCTTTTCATATTTGCCCGCGCCTGTTTATGCTGGACCTGGTCCTAGCGCTGATCTTGATCAGTGTGCGAATGGAGGAGTGGGTGATCCGGCGGTTGTTTGTACAAGTTCGGCCTGGCAGAATGGGAGCCTCAACCAAAACCAAGCCCACTATTTAGAGGGGGAGTCCGTTCCTTATCGTATGCGTATCGAAAATCTAACTGTTGGTGCTTCCTACTGGATTACAGTTGGATGGGACACTACGCAAGGTGGTAAACACGCGACTGACTATCTAACTTCTTTTGATAGAACCGAAACGACCGCTATTCCTTGTTCCGGAGTTGGTGGCTGCGGATCCCCAGACACTGAAGCAGTTCCGGACGATCCAAATGCTAGTGTTACCCAGATTCCTGGGGACTTTACTTTATACAACGGAACGATAACCGGTCTCTCATCTTATTCTTTGACCGGAACTTACGGGGGAAACAGTCAAACCGAGATCACGATTAGTTTTACCCCCTCAGCTGAGGATCCGGTTCTAGCTTGGGGTGGTCACATCGCAACTAGAGAAGATTGGGGTTCTGGCAATTCCGCTGTTAACATCCCTGGTTCTCCTTACCACATGCGTTTGATAAATTTGGGTCTGGATGGTGAGGATGGGTCCGGCGGTAATCAAGATCGCGCCCTGTCTGCTGGGGCAGTTGTTTATCCAGGGTCAATCACCATCGTCAAACAGGCTAATCCTGAGGGAGCAACTCCCTTTCCATTCACGGCTCTATCGCCGTTGAGTAACTTCTCGTTGGTGGATGATGGAACAAATGCCAATACTCACACTTTCTCCGGTATTACCAATTTTACTGATTCGCACGGCATCCCGACTTACACCGTGACCGAGAACACCCCCAGCGGATGGAGTTTTATGGGTGTCAGCTGCGTTGTGGTTAACCCGAACGGTGGGTCCCGGTCCATTACCGACTCATCTGTGGCTGTCAATCTTCAAGAAGGTGAGGATGTCACCTGTACCTACAGTAATGAAGCACAGCCTGGAACTTTAATCGTTAAGAAGGTTGTGGTTAAAGATAACGGTGGAACCCTGAATGCCCAGGACTTCTCCTTCTCCGTCGACAGCGACGATCCGATTTCCTTCGAAGCCGATGGCCAGAACGATCTCACGGTTAACGCTGGAACATACGGTGTTTCCGAACCGTCTGTGACGGGTTGGGCCACCACCTACGATAATTGCACCGACTTGGTTATTCCGAACGGCGGTTCGGCCACTTGTACCATTACCAACAACGATATTGCCCCTTCCCTTACCTTATTGAAACACGTCACTAAAAACAACGGTGGAACATCTTCCGCAACCGACTGGACGCTTACCGCAACCGGTCCAACTTCTATCAGCGGAGCAGGCGGGGCAACCTCCGATGCGACTTTCAATGCCGGCAGTTATGTTCT
>Ga0214473_10008290_pt1 | contig 12298 bp, 12 predicted proteins | sample RVTome_7_FD_203509 | JGI IMG/M metagenome (GOLD analysis project Ga0214473, IMG submission 203509) | Soil microbial communities from uranium-contaminated site in the Upper Colorado River Basin, Wyoming, United States - RVT98D197 | ecosystem: Environmental > Terrestrial > Soil > Contaminated >... | reverse complement strand
GGGCTTTGCCACGGCGCCTTCGACGATGAGCTGGAGGCGCTGCGTCGCGGATACGAACGCGCCCGCACCATGGCCAAGGACGCGCCCTACTCGCGGGCTTTGCTCAAGCGTGAGCTGGCCCGCGACGCGGATGACGAGGAGCTCGCTAGAGAGACCGGGGAGACCTTCAATCCCAAGAAGAATCCCTACATTCGGAAGGGGCTGCTGGCCCTGCTGGATCGGGGAACGCGCCCGCCGCCCATGGACTACTCCTGTTTGGGAGTCCAGCTCCCCGGCTGGCGCTATCCCGACGCCGCCGCCTTGGCGGATACGGATCCACCGTACGATCACGGCAATGGAGTCAATCGTGAACACTAGCGCCGCGGCGACCCGGAAACGCCGGATCAGATGGGAGCGTGAAACACCGTGACTCTGGACGCCATCCTACAACAGTGTCGGGACCTGATGGACTTGCTGCCCGCCCAAGCGCTCGACAAGGCCAGAGAGAAGCGCCCCGCCCTCGGCGGGTTCGGGGTGTTCCCCGTCTATGCGCCGGTGGAGATCATTCACGCCGCCGGCCTCTTGCCCGTCGGCCTGTTCGGCGCGGGGAACAAGGTGGAACTGTCCCACGCGGAGTCGCGATTTCAGTCTTTTATCTGCTCCATCGCCAAAAGCACTTTGGAGCTTGTGCTGCGCGGCGACCTGAACGGATTGGAAGGTCTGGTGTTCAGTTCCATCTGCGACGTGGCCCGCAATCTCGCCAGCCTGGTCAAGCGAAACGCCCCCGACCTTTTTGTGGACTATCTGCACCTGCCGCAAAACATGTACAGCGCGCAATCGGCGCGATACGCCCGCGCGGAACTCGAGCGCTTTCGCAGGAACCTCGCCGGACATCTGGGCCGGTCCATCCCGGACGCCGCGATCGCCGAAAGTCTGCTGCTCTACAATCGCGTGCGCGAGCTGGTCCGCCGTCTTTATCGTCATCGACAGGTGCATCCCGGCGCGATCTCCGCCGCGGACCTCTACGCCGTGGTTCAGGCCGGTACCCGAATGATGCCGGAAGATTACGTCCCGTTGCTGGATACGCTGTGCGAACATGTGCAGACGTCGGCGGCGCGCGAACGGGACGGCGTGAAAGTCATCATCGAGGGCGCGTTCTGCGAGGGGCCTCCGCTGGGTCTGATCGACGTGATCGAGTCCGGCGGCTGCTTGGTGCAGGACGACGATCTGACGATCGGCTGGCGGTTGTTCCAGTCCGATGTGACCGCTGACGAGGATCCGCTCGCCGCGCTCGCCAACGCCTACCTCGTAAGCAGCGTCTACACCTCTGTGCGTCACGATCAAAAACGTCCCCGCACGGAAGGACTGCTGGAGCGGATGCGCCATGCCGGCGCCGAAGCCGTCTTGTTCGCCCCCGCTAAGTTCTGCGAGCCGGCCCTGCTGGATTACGTGCTGTTCAAGCGCAAGCTCGACGACGCCGGCGTCCCCCACCTGAAGATCGAGTTTGAAGAGAAGATGTGGACCTTTGAGGCCACCAGAACGGAAGTGGAAACCTTCGCCGAATCCATGCTCTTCGACTGAGCCTGGGGAGGGCGGAATGGCGAACCGCCGAACACGCAAGATCACGAAATCGGAGTAGGGAGCCTATGGCCACGACTGTACAGCCGACCGCGCGCGACTATCGCGGCATCATTCACAATCTCTCCCGCGACATCATGTCGGACTGGATGGCGCAGCTCAAAACCGCGACGCGCGGCGGCGTGCCCTCGGCCTATCTGATGATCAGCGGGAACTGCGTCGAAATCCTGCGCTGCTTCGACATTCTGCCCGTCTTCCCGGAAATCAACGCTCTGCAACTGGCCATTCGCAAGAACTCCCTTCCTTACATCATCAAGAGCGAGGAGATCGGATACGCCTCGGACAACTGCGCTTATGTGAAGGCCGATGTGGGCTTCACCCTCTGCGGCGGCGTCGGGGAAAACGGCACTATTCCCAAGCCGAACTTGATCGTCTGCAACTTCGTGGGGTGCAATGTCTATATCAAGTGGTTCGAACATTGCGCCCAACTGCTCAACGTCCCCCTGGTGATGCTGGACATCCCTTTTGCGCGCGAGGACGCGCCCACTCGGGAGGACGTGGATTATGTGATGTGTCAGCTTCATGAGCTGATCAGTGCCTGCGAACGCCTGACCGGAAAACGGTTTGACCTCGACCGATTGCGGGAGATTGTGGCCTTGTCCGCCCGCGCCGAGGAGGGATGGAGCCGGGCCAAGGACCTGTGCAAGCATCGGCCGGCTCCCTTCGACGCCTACTTTGACAGCATCAACATGATGGGCCCGATCAACGCCCTGCGCGGTACCCGCCAGGCTGCCGACTTCTTCGATCAAGTCGTCGCGGAATATGAAAGCATGGTCGCCGAAGGCGTCGGCGTCCTCGCCGACGAACAGTTCCGCATCGTGGTCGAAGGCCCCCCTCCCTATCCCTACTACCGGAACTTCCGCAACTTGTTTGAGGCCTGGAAAGTGGTGGCCGTGCAGAGCACCTACTCCACGGTCGGCGGGATCTGGGAGTTCGGGTTCCGCCACGATCCCGATCATCCGTTGGAAAGCATCGCCGAGCAGATGCTCGTCCACAATCTGTGCAATCGTTCCATGCTGGAGCGCTACCGTCAGATTCGCCGCTACGTGGAGGAATGGGAGGCGGACGCCCTGGTCATCCACAGCATCAAGAGTTGTCGCCTCTTCTCCGCCGGGCAGGGCGACATGCGCGACTACTTCACCCGCGAGCTGAGCGTCCCCACGTTGATGGTGGAATCGGACCTCGAGGATCCCCGGTACTACGCGGAGGCGCAGATGAAGAACCGCATCGATGCCTTCTTTGAGTCCCTGAAATACAAGCGACTGCGGCAAAGACCGATGGAACCGGCCGGTCGTTGAGCGAAGAAAGGCGGACCTATGGGATATGCAGCGGGCATTGACGTGGGCAGCACGCAAACCAAGGCGGTCATCGTCGACGCCGCCCGGGCCATCGTCGCCCGGGCCTTGATCGACACCGGCGCCAACGTGGTCCGAGCCGGACAACGCGCGCTCGACGCCTTGTTGGAGTCCTCGGGCCTGGCTCGTCACGATATCCAGTTCGTCGTCGGGACCGGCTACGGGCGCTACAAAATCGAGGCCGGAGACGCTCAGGTCACCGAAATCTCCTGCCATGCCCGCGGCGCTCACATCCTCTTCCCCAGCACCCGCACCGTCATCGACATGGGCGGCCAGGATACCAAGGCCATCAAGGTGGGCTCCGAAGGCGACGTGCTGGACTTTTGCATGAACGATAAATGCGCCGCCGGGACCGGACGATTCCTCACCGGCGCCGCCGACGTGCTGGGTCTTGGCCTCGACGAAATCGGCGAGATCGCGCTGAAGGGGCAAAACCCCATCCGCCTGACCAGCGTCTGCACCGTCTTCGTCGAATCGGACATTCTCAGCCACCTCGCCCAGAACCGAAAAGTGGAGGACATCCTCGCCGGGGTGCACGAGGCCATCGCCACGCGCACCGTCGGACTCGTCCGCCGGGTGGCCATCGAACCGGAGATTACCTTCACCGGAGGCGTCGCCCGTAACATCGGGATGGTCAAGGCCCTGGAAAGGAAACTGAACGTTGGCCTCAACGTCAGTCCGGAAGCGCACTATTGCGGAGCCCTGGGCGCGGCGCTGTTCGCCATGGACCAGGTGCTCGCCCAGGAGCGCTTCACGCCGCCGGTGGACGCCCAGGCCACGGTGTGGGTGAACGAATGAATTCGGCGGAACGCTGTCAACAGGGAATCACCAAAACGGAGAGTGAAACCGTGACTTATGTAGCGGGAGTCGACCTTGGAGCCGGGGCCACCAAAACCGTCCTGGTGGACGATGAAGGGCGGCGCGTCGGATTCGGCGCCGCCCGGACGCGCGCGGACTTCAACGCCATCGCCCGGCAATCCCTGGAACAGGCCTGTGCCGACGCCGGCATCAGTCCCGGCGACATCTCTTACCTGGCGGCCACCGGCCTGGGGCGTTACAGCTTCGCGGATCGAAACATTCAGATCACCGATCTGACCTGCGGCGCTCGCGGCGCTTACGCTTTGTATCCCGAGGCGGCTTTCGTTCTCGACATGGGCGCGCAAAGCACGCGGGCCATCGCCTTGCGCGACGCCGGCAAGGTCAAAACGTTCCGAACCAACGAAAAATGTGCGGCGGGCAGCGGCGGGTTTCTCGAGCGCATCTGCCGTTATCTGGAGGTTCGCCTCGAAGACATCGGCCGGCTCTCCATGGAGGCGACGCAGCCTCAACCCATCAGCAGCGTCTGCGCCGTCCTCGCGGAATCCGAGATCATCAATCACGTCTCCGAAGGACGAAGCGTGGCCGACATTCTCCGCGGCGCGCACGATTCGCTGGCCGGCCGGGCGCTCAGTCAGCTCAGAATGGTGGGGCTGAGCGGATCGGTGGTCTTCATCGGCGGCGTGGCCTTACAGGAGGGAATGGTCGACGCCTGCCGGAAACGTTTTCAGACCACCATTCACGTCCCGGACCATCCCGGACACGTCGTGGCCTACGGCGCGGCCATTCTGGGTTTGCAACGCTACCAGAAACGCTTCGGCATCGTCATGAGTGCCGTTGCCTAGGGATCGAAAAAACCGGTGCGTCGCCGTTCGATCTTTCAATGAGGCTATGATTCACTCACCGAATGGGGTAATCTCCATGACCATAGATTGTCCAGGCATCCCCGGCGTGCGTCCCAGAGGAAAGGTGTGAAAATAGCCCGGCATTTCCATGGTGGAATAGGGTTTCCGCCGCCTTTCCAGTTCTCTTGATGTAGTGCCTCACGGCCCCGCTGTCCTCGCCGGTGTCACCGCCAGCAGTCCATCGAGTCGGTCATAGCCCGCGGCCACCCCTTGCTCCATCCCGGACGCGATGGTCGCGTCGCGGGCCTCCTTCGACGGGTACAGCGCCGAAAGGCGAAGCGTCGTCCCGCTGCCCCGCTCGGTGAGGACTAACGTCACCACCTGCTCGCCCGCCTGGGCGTCGCATCCAAACTCAAACGACTCCGTATGGACAATGCGCTCCGGTCGAATGAGTTCGCGAAACACCCCGTGCATCGCCATGGTGATTTCATCGGGGCCGTGCCACAAGTATCGAAAGACGCCGCCCACCTTCAAGTCAATCTCGCAGTCCACCAGCGACCAGCCCGACGGTCCGAAAAGCCACCGCTTGAGCAAGGGGGGCTGCGTCATGAAGTCCCAGACCAGACCCCGCGGCGCATCAAAGTCGCGGGTCATGACGATTTCCCGATCGTGGGGGGTCGTTACTTTTAGAGCCGCCGTTTTCTTCATTCAAATACTCCTCGAACGCTTTCTGTATCCGGTTGGGGTTCCCTGATTCTCATCTCATCGTACAGCGCGTCGACGCCGGATGACATTCCCATCGCCTCCCGATCGCGCCTCATTCTCCGCGATCCGGGCCTTGACCAGCTTCCGCACCAGCGCAGCCGGCAGAGGCTTGTCCGCTGGAAAGCGGATGGTGCCTTTGCTCGTGTCATACTTCTTGAGCTGGTTCCTGTGCGCTTCGACCGTCGTGGAACTCATGAGGTACAAGGCGCAATGGTTCGCGGTCGCCCCGAAGGCCACCAGCATTCTTCCGTCCTGACGGAACGCCGCGAGCTGGTAGCTGATGCACACTTTCGCCCGCGGCGCTGCCGCCCGGATGGTCTTTCGAAGTTTCTCCAGCGCCGCCCGCTTATCGTCGCTTAACGCCGCCATGTACTCGTCAATGGTCCTGGCCTTGATCTTGCGTTTCACTGCCATGACTTGTGTTCCCGAGTAAGAAGGCCGGAACTCATTGGGGTACCAATTGCAAGTCTTCACGAGCCGGTGTGGACACCAACAGTTTCGCGTCACTCGTCCGATTCGGCAGCCTGTCGGAGCGTCAAGAATGCTTCCTTGAGCGGCTGATTCACGGCGCTGTCCGGCTCCGCCAACACAAGGCGCTGATAGGCGTCCAGAAACTCGATGCGCAGGCGGTGGAACAGGTGGAGGAAGTGGCGCACGAACCCGATGCAATCCAGAATGGCGATTTCGGTGCCGTTGGTCTGATCGTACATGTTCGCCGCGTACTCTCGCACTTCTTCATCGATGGCATCGGTCGTAATGAAAATGTAGTTGTCGATTCCCGGGTCGCAATCAACGATCTTCTGAAGAGCGCGGTCGATATCATCTTTTGTAACCCGCTTCGACTTCATCTCGTACACCGTGACTACACGCTCGTCGTTGACCAAGCACACCTCAACATCGCCCATCGCGCCGCTTTGTTCATCGGCGGAGAGGTGGCCTTTCAGTGCGCACGCCTTTTCTGCCAATCGTTCTGCGGCACATTCATAGGCCGCCGCTACGATAAGAACAGGCAACCGGCTGCTGTGCTTACACGCTAGATGCTGCTTCAAGAGCGTGACGATTCCCTCCGTTGGCAGTGGCAACGCATCGTCCCCGTGCTTGAGCGCTTCGACAAGTCCCTTCATCCGTGCCTGCTTGTCGTCGCGCACTCCGATAAGGATGCGAATGGCTTCGATCAGAATATCCTCGGCGGAAATTCTACCTTTCGCTACGTCATCGAGCAGTAGCAGGGTGTCTTTGTAAACTTGTGGAGGACGACCGACCAAGACGGTCTTTGTCGTGAGCATGCCGTCCTGATTGCGAAGTGCGGGCGTCAGGAATGCGGTTGTGCTGTTGCAGGGTAATCGGTTAGCGTTTATGAACGCGGTTAAGTAGCGCTCGTCATAGGTGCGACCGGAGAACGATCCTTTGCCGCCGATCTCGGTGTAAGGTTTGCGCGGATCTATCTCAGGCCGATGAAGCTTCGCTAACATGCACGACATGAGCAATCGAACGCCCGCGCGATTACCCAGACAGCGGCAGACGTAATCAATTCGTTCAAGGATAGATTTGTCCGCGACCGCCGCTTTGTCTCCAAGCTTCGTCGCTTTAGCCAGAACACAGTCCAAGAGTTCGGACGGCGTTGTAATCAGTGGTCACCCCACAGCATTTCGGCAGCACGCTTCTTGTACGGATCGTAGTTGACCCAAAGCACTTCGGTACGAGTGTCTTTTGTCGAATGATTCGTCTTGGCAGGACCCACGATCTTTCGCCACCGAGCTTTCGGGTACAGTCTGTTGATGAGGTCACAGTTGTAGTTGGAGATTGCGACCATGCCCTCGGCAGCATTAAGCGCATCCGCCAATTCACGATGCTGTTCGTCAGTCATCTCATGTCCGTATGCCTTTGAATCACCGCGCGTGTCATGGACGTAGGGAGGATCGCAGTAAAAGAGGGTGTTGGGAGAGTCATAGAGCTTGATCACATCAAGCGCAGGGCGGTTCTCTATCTGCACGCGGATGAGCCGTTCGCCGATTTCCGGCAATAGTTCAACTCCGCCGAGCCACCGACTCACCACGCCGCTCATTCCGGCGCGGCTAGTGTCAATGCAATTTGCCCAGCGCCCGATGCTCGCGGTTTGGGCGAGCCCGGTTCTCACCTGCCTTGCCCTGACGTAGAAGCGGCGGGCGCGCTCTAACGCCGACAGTTTGCCATCGAGTTGACAGGCGATCGCGAACTCTTCGCGCGAGAATGGCGTTAGGCCGATCGCTTTGGCAAGCTTTTCCTTCTGGTTCCGAAGAACGCGGAAGAAGTTGCAGACTTCGCCGTCAAGGTCGTTGTACGTCTCAATCGGCGATGGATCGCGGTTCAGCAACACTGCCGCGGAACCCGCGAAAGGCTCGCAGTAGTGATGGCAATTCGGCAGGAGCGGAAGTAGCCAATCCAGGTGCGAAAACTTTCCGCCGTACCACCCGAACGCGATCAGTTTCCGGCTTCGATTCAGCCGAGAAACCGGCGGTGGCGCGCCTCGACGGCGCTTCGCCCCATTGCTCGCAGACTCCGATTCTATAGCGCCATTGCCGCCGAACGAGATCCTCGTCGCCTTCGTCGCCATGTGGAGAGTCTAGCGGGTAGAGTTCGAATCGGCAATGAATCGACGAAGGCGGCATAACATGGAAACCGATTCAATCGCGGCCTATGCGCGCATCCCCTCCCCCCGCCAACATCTCCTCCAGCCGATCGTACCCCGCGGCTACGCCAGGCCTCATGCCGGATGCGATTGTCTCGGCGCGCGCATCGTGTTCGCGCAAACGCCCTCCGTCGTTCTTTCCGTAGGAGGATTCCGCACCGTGACAAAACACATGGCCCGCGCCTCATTACCATATGACCTCCCCCGCGAAAGGAGGCAATGCTCCAGTATGCCCCTCGCACGCTCCGTACCGTGCGCTCCGCTTTGGCGCGCCAAAACCGAAGCGCCTGCGACGTTCTATAGGTACGGGAGAGTCCGCGCCATGACCCGATTGCCATTCAACTGTGTTCCTTCGACCCCCTTTGGGGGACCACGCCAAACCGCGCGTGAAGGCAACTACCGTCATGGGACATGGCACTCCCTACGCGTGGCAATACCTCTCGCCCGCGCGCGAAAGGGCATTCATCGGCGATTGAAAATGAATCTCGCCCTGACCATAATCTGCGAATTCCCCGGGTAATCCGCGAAAATCGCTTCCGGAAACGCTCCGTCCAACGATGAAAAATTCCCATTCAAAGCCATCTTCAAGTTTCACTTTATCGCCTTCCCTTGGGGTTTCCCGCTTTTTTTCCTTCGTTTTCCCTCCTTGCGGCAGTTTCAGAGATTCCTTCCCCGTCTTACCATTCCCGCTCGAACGGACGGTTCACGAACAGAGGAGGACACGAAGCATGAGAGTCTCCCTAATCATCGTCGCGACCTTGCTGCCGGTTTCTGCGGCCGTGGCCCAGCCGGAAAAGTGTATCGAGTGTCACAAGGAACGGACCCCCGGCATTGTCGCGGACTGGAAGGCCAGCAAGCACGCCGAAAACGCCGTGGCCTGCGATACCTGCCACGGCGCGGAGCACACCACCGTCGCCGATTGGGACAAAGCCCGCATCCCCACGCCCGACACTTGTGCTACCTGTCATTCCGATCAGGTCGCCCAGTTCAAACGCGGCAAGCACGCCCTCGGATGGGCGGCGATGAAGGCCATGCCCACCGCGCACGCCCAGCCCGTCGCCCTCATGGATGGAATGAAAGGCTGCGGCGGCTGCCACAAGATCGGCCTCAAGACCGAGGACGAAATCAAGCAACTCAAGGAGCAGGGGGGCGGTTTCGGACTGGCCTCCTGCGACGCCTGTCACACCCGCCACCTGTTTTCCGTGGCCGAGGCTCGCCAGCCGCAGGCCTGTCAGACCTGTCACATGGGATTCGATCATCCGCAATGGGAGATGTACTCCGCTTCGAAACACGGTGTGCGCTACCTGCTCAAACAGAATGGAGTGTTACCTGAGTCCGCCTCCGCGCCCACTTGTCAGACCTGCCACATGCAGGAGGGCAATCACGAGGTCCGCGCCCCCTGGGGATTTCTGGCCGTTCGGCTTCCCATGCCGGAAGACAAGCAATGGGCCGCCGACCGCGCCACGATCCTCCAGGCCCTCGGCGTTCTCGATCCGGAAGGTAAGCCCACGCCGCGCCTTGACGTCGTGAAGGCCGCCGACGTCGCTCGCCTGTCGGAGGAAGAATGGCAAAAAGGCCGCGACAAAATGCTCAAAACGTGCGCCCAGTGTCATTCTCAGAACTTCGCCAAAGGCGAGCTCGCCAAGGGCGACGACATGATCCGGGAAACGGATCGCCTGCTGGCCGAGGCCATTCGCATCATTGCCGATCTCTACAAGGATGGCGTCCTCGAGAAACCCAGGGAATACGCCCACGCGTTTCCGGATTTACTCACCTTCCATGACGCGCCCACTCCGATCGAGCAAAGGCTCTTCGTCATGCACCTCGAGCACCGCATGCGTGCGTTCCAGGGGACCTTTCACGCCAATCCCGATTACGCCCTGTGGTACGGCTGGAGCGAGATGCGCCGCGATCTGACGGAGATCAAGGAAATGGCCGCCGAACTGCGCAAAAACCACCGCGGGAAAAAATCGCCGTAAGGAAAGGAAGTGTCCCCGCCGCCGCAAAGAAAGGAGAACGTGAAAGACCGTCAGGTGCGAAAACGGTGATGAGTTACTTAGGTCGTGCTGGACCGTTCGAGCAGGGCGAAGATCTCGCGATTGCCGCCGTGGCCTCGAAGGGGACTATCCACCCGGCCGGCGATCGTCCAGCCCGCATCGCCGATGCGTTTCAGGACGTCCGCCACGACCTCGTCAAATGCTCCGTCGGGCAACAAGCCTCTACCAAGAAGCTCCGGCGCGGCCTCGTAATGGGGTTTAATCAGCGTGACGACGCGCCCGCCGGCTTGGATCAGACGCGCCGCGTTGGGCAGAATCTTCTCCTGCGGCGTCCAGCCCACGTCGACGGTGACGAGGTCCACGGGCTCGGGAAGTGCCACATGCATGGCATTCGTTCGTTCGTGCACGACCACCCGCGGATCACGGCGCAGTTTCCACGCCAGCGTGCCGTAACAGGTGTCCACCGAATGCACCCGCTCCGCTCCGCGCTGAAGCAGACAACCCACGAATCCGCCGACGTGGCTGCCCAGGTCGGCGCACGTGAGACCGCTGACGTCAAGTTGAAAACGGTCGAGGGCGAAGGACAGCTTCTCGCCCGCGCGGGACACGAAGGATGGTTCCGACACGTTGCCGCCGCGTGTTTCGGTGAATGCAGGACTCCGGAATAACGTCGATTCGGCTCGGCCCGAGGATCAGACCTTCTGGCCGGCCTTGACCGCGTTCAGGCGCGAGGCGAGCAGCGCCTTGCGTCGCGCCGCCGTGTTGCGGTGCAGCGTTCCCTTCGCCGCGACCTGGTCGATCTCCTGCTGAAGGCGGGGGAACATCTCCTGCGCCTTGTTCCAATCGCCTACGTGCAGAGCTTCCAGGAACTTGCGTGTTTCCGTCTTCAAGGCCGATTTGCGGGCCTTGTTCCGCAAGCGGTTGCGTTCATTCTGCCGGACTCGTTTTTCCGCCGATGCCGAATTCGCCATGGATGCTAATCTCCCAAGGATTTTGAGCCGGAATTGTAGAGTCTATCGCCGCGGCGTCAAGACGCGGCGCACCCGTCTAGGCCGGCAACTGCTCCAGCCGGGCCCGCACATCCCGGAAATTGTAGTCGATCTGCAGAATCCTCCCGTAGGTCGATCGGGCGGCGGAGGCCTGTCGAGCCGTCTCCTGGGATCGTCCCAGCCAGTACAGCATGTTTTTGGCTTGGTCGTCGTCGGAAATATCGTGTTCCTTGGTCGCCTCCTCCAGGGTGGCGATCGCCTGCTCGAAATAGCCTTTTCGATAAAAGCAGCGGCCCAGGTACAGCCCGCACGCGGCGCGGTTTCGCGGATCGTTCCGTGCCGTCTGAAAGAGGGGAATCGCGTCGTCGAATCGGCCCGCTTCGAAATTACGGACTCCGTATTCAAAGCGCACCCGGTTATCCGTGGGGTACCGTTCCATGCGCTCGCGAAAAACACCCAGCTCCACGCGCAAACGGGCGATGCGATGCTGCTTGAGCCGCTCCCGGTCCTCCTCCTTGGCCAACTGGCGTTCATGACGATGGAGCTGTTTCATGCGAATGTCGTCGGCCAGATGTTTCCACCGGTACTCGCCGGTTCGCTTGTATTGGTTCACCAGAATGCCGATGGCCCGGAGCTCGTCCTCGTCTTGCTCGCGACGGCAGAGCAGATCAACGACCTTGCGCAGCTTTTCGGGGCTGTCGGCGTCGGCCTCATAGTCCTGCATGGCCTTGCCGACCAGCTCATCCAGGCGGTCCTCGGTCTGAATGGAACGCTGTTGATCGTGAAGGTCGGCTTGCGCGACTTCGTCCCGGATGCTGTCCCGGTAGGATTCACTATCCTGGTATTTGCCTTTGTGAATGGTCAACTTGGTGGAGAGGTTCTTGACCAGGGTATCGACGGCGTCGTCCTTGGGCGTTCGCCGTTTCCAGAGGCTCAAGGTGTCCACGCCTTGTCGGTACGCGCTTTCGGCGAGGTCGGCCTCGCCCCGCGCCACCGCGCGATCGCCCAATTCCTCCAGCATTTTCGCCAAGCCCAGAAACTGCTTGGCGGACGATTTGGAATTGGACTCCAGCGCCTTGAAGTACACGTTGGCCGCCCAGCGGCAGGCGTCCTCCGCGCGCAGCTTGCCCGCGTTGCGCACGGTGCTTTCGAGGTAGGTCGCGTTATCCGGATCGTGACCGAAGAGCCACAGGGAATTCAGGTAGGCCTTACGCGGATCCTTGTCGTTGAGGGACCGCTTCTTCGT
>Ga0214473_10008289_pt1 | contig 12299 bp, 11 predicted proteins | sample RVTome_7_FD_203509 | JGI IMG/M metagenome (GOLD analysis project Ga0214473, IMG submission 203509) | Soil microbial communities from uranium-contaminated site in the Upper Colorado River Basin, Wyoming, United States - RVT98D197 | ecosystem: Environmental > Terrestrial > Soil > Contaminated >... | reverse complement strand
AAGCGACGGCGGGCTGGAAATAGATTTGAGATTTTCCACTCGAATTTGGGGTCTTAAAGAGTCTTTTCCCCGACCATTGGCTGTTGCTCTTCTTCTGTGTTGCATTGAATGGCAGATCGAAGACCCACATCTGCCCCCCCAGATCTCCGATATAGACCTTGTCGACATATCCGTCAGAATTGGTATCGACCGCCGCCGGAGGTGCTGTTAGGGAGTATTTCATCTCCTTTTTTTCTGATGGCGTAAATGGTCCGTTATCATAGGAGTATTCCCAGAGAATGTCACCCGTCTTTATGTCGATCACAAAGAAAGCTCTTCCCACTTTGTCTTTATAATCGAAGCCTCCTCCTATGAAGGCCACCCATCTCTCATAAAGCTCTCCATTTTGTTCGATCTTGACCCTTCCGATCGCAGGCTCGGACCAGCTTTCGCCCACCTTTCCGAGGGTCACGCTATCCGTAGGTTTCGGAAATTCCCAGAGATATTTCGGTTTCAACTCGTCTGTTGTATCCAGGGCAAAATAGGTGTTCCCCCCGTTTCTTAAGCCGGAGATCAGAACAGTTCTCCATTCATCAGCACTTTTTGTTGTATCCGTTGAATTACTGTAAAACCATACATCCGCCACTCTTGGTGTACCATCGACATAATCATAGTGGCCCTGAGATGTCTTATATGAGCTCATCCACTGTAAATTCTTCAAAATACTACCTGGAATAAAGGCCCATTCTTCCTCTCCCGTTGTCCCGTTGAATGCGTGGAGCATTCCGTCGTTTGCGCCCGCAATAACCACTTTAGTCCTGCTCTTCTTATTTTCATAAAAACCACCCGGCCCACTAAACCCCTTATCCTCGAAGACGGGTGACGGAGATCCGACGACGACCGGATTGGAATGGAAGATATCGCCCAACTTCCAAGGCCTGTCTTCAAGGAAGTTCTTATCGCCATCCAAGTCATAGGTATCGATCCCTCGAATATGGGCGATCAATTGTATCGCTCCGAGTAACGATAAGCCGAGACTGTCTTTCAAGTCCTGCACGTTTGTTACTTTGAAATCCTCCATTGCTCCATTGACAACCGTATAGATCTTTCGATCGCTTGGTGCTCTTTCATTCAGTTTTTGGCCGGCATCCCAAAGAAGATTTTGATCAAGAGGATAACCGAAATTGTCTACAGGAAGGGTTCCGTCTTTATTTAACCGGTAGGCCTTTATATCCCCTCTCCACGGGTTCTCCTTTGGCATCAAAGAAGCCATGTATAAGGTCTCTTGATCGACAAGTCGAACCGCGGGCACTGCCGGAGAGGTGAAAGAGTAGGCATTCCCCGCAATCTCTTTCTTAACGATGGTTCTCAAAGCCTGCTTAAGTTGCGAAGCATCTTCCGCGAAGAAGGCATATCCTGACAGAGGATAAAGCCTGGGGTCTGCATTCGTATTGGTTGTGGTGCAGGCATCGCCATACGTTGTAAAATTGTAAGCCCCCGGATCCCCTGAATTCTCGGTCAGGGGGTTATCCGTAGCTCCATAATAGGCTGCCCAGTTGAGCGTCGTCTTCAAATGGTCTTGCATGTTCCCAAATCCCACAACAAAGACCTTGATAGGATGATTCCAAATCCCTGTATTATCATGAAGCTCTTTTACCCTTTGGACAGTTAACATCCTTCTCTTGTACATGCCGGGGTTCCCCCCATTTCCGAGCCATTCTGGCGGGTTCTCCTCATCTTCAAGTTTAGGCTCCCACCCATTCCCATCACAGGCCGTGCTATCAGCGCCATCTGTAATCAGGATGACGAACCTGTCCCTGCATGCTGCGCCATAATCAGCTTGCTCGACCATTGTGAGGTATTTCTTTGCCTCTACCAGGGTTGCAGCCAGAGGCGTAGCCCCAGAAGGATCTGTCCCGTCATCGACCTTGCTCCAGACGTCGCTGTAGTGAGTTCCTATGCGAATGTTTCCCTCGGTCTCTCCAAAATCTGCCAGCACTTGTATGCGACCAGTCAAGGGATTGCCATCATCGTTTTTGAGGAGGTCATTGAGAACATTTGCGAATCTCATATAGGCGAACCTGACGTCTAAACTCAGTTCGTCGTTGGTATCGATCGTACCGTCATCATTGTCATCGAGAATGCCCCTGATGACATTTCTCGCAATATCTATTCTCCTGTTTGGATAGGAGACCGGATTGCCCGCAGGATCCCAATTCATGCTCCCCGACATGTCCAAAATGATCAATACGTTTGGAGCAGCTGCAAATGTCATGATACTCTGGTCATCAGCATTCAGATGGGCTGCATTGATCAGGACTGAAATGAGAACGAACAGAGCCAAAATAAATTTTTTCATTTCTCCACCTTTCCTCTAAAGGGAACGGTTTCAGGGTTTCCGCTTCGCTATTTTGATGACAATCTTCTTCGCCATGAGACGATCTGACATCCGAATGGCTTCGATCGTTACATTGAGTCTTGGCTTCAAAGCATTGACGTTAAGTATGTTCCCCCTTTCGTCCAATATCCTTGTCTCCGGAGAGACGACAACACGCCTTTCATTGATAACAATATACTTGAAGCCTTCATGAACCCCCTCGATCACTCCGGAAAAGGAGACAGGCTTGTCTTCTTTTGCCTGCGAGAAACCCGGGACGAAAAGGACAAAGAGTACACTGAGAGTGACAAATGGAATCACCAGACATCTTCGTAGATTCATTTCGCCCTCCTGTCAAAAGTAGAGAATCTTCTCCTGTCTGTCATGGGAAGTTGAATCAATTATTGTATCCAGTCCCAGAGCTCAAGGGTCCAAAACTCACATGGACCTCTGTCTCTTTCACCGCGTTAATGGCCTCGCCTGTTGCGTTGACCTGGAATCGCTTGAACGCCCAGCCCGTGTCATATCCGGCTTTATTGTAGAATCCAAAGGACGTAGCACTTTTCGGAGCGTTTTTGTCAGCAGGTGATCCGGTCCAGTAGTACGAATCGTCTTTGAGTGATGTCCGGGCAATTGGGTTTATGTTGAAAGGAAGCTGATTCAGGGCTAACTGGACTCCGGCTTCGGAGGCATAGAAGGCGTCCGTCGCAACCCTTTCGGTTCCTGCAATAGTGTTCTCAAACGTGGTCGTACTGATTGCGCCGATTCCGATCAAAGTAAGAACGAGCAAGAGCATGAGCGCAACGACCAGTGCAACACCTTTTTCGGTTCTCAAAATCTTTGCTGTCATGCCGCCTCCTTCTCCTCTATTAAGGGGATGGGGTCATATTTCTGACCTGAATATTGGAAGTGATGACCCTTTCACGATACCCCATCACAGACCCTCCCTTGTATTCAGGATCCTGTCTTTCCGTCCTCGCATTGATCCGGACATTGACCATTCGGGTATCCGCCGGGGTGGCGGGTGGATCCCCATCGGCATCGAAGTATGCGAATGAAAGACTCAGTATGTTGTCCGCAACAACTTCGGGGCCCGCCCCCGCATTCCTTGTCAGCTTGAAATTGCCATCGACTTGATAAGTAACCGCATCGATTTTGTATACGGGGATGGTGATCGGGCTTCCCAACGGATCGGTAAACTTATGGGTGAACCTGAGAGGATTGTTGAGAGTTATAAGGGTTCCACTTACCGAGGCAACGGTATTACTCTCAACCCCTCCGATTGATATGTATCGATTCACTGCATTATCAAACTTGGCAGCCGCTTCCGCGCTGGCCAAAGTTACTGTACTTTGGCCTCCTTGTGCCTCGACAGCCAGCGTGGAAATCGGCGTAAATGCTCCCAGAATCGTCACGGTATCGGTGCCTCCAGGTGTTATCAAATTCGTAACACCATTTACTCCTCCTGCCGAACCGTTTGCTCCTCCTGGCAAGAGGTCAACGACCTGTCCGAAGCCTGCCATTCTGATTTCCTTCACCATTTTGGTGATGGCAATCCTCGCATTCTGCTGGGTATCAACCACCTGTTCTTGGATCGTATAGGTCTGTTGTTGGCGAATGAAAGTTCGGTATAGTGCAGCAATGAGAATACTGCTTAATACCAGTGCAACGAGCAATTCAATAAGCGTTAGACCCGTATTTTTTCTTAGTACCTTCCACATTTTTAAACCCCTCACTATCGGATCCTGATCGTTGAAAAGGCGATACTGTGGCCTACCCCGTCATCCCACGTCACTGTATAAGTGATCGTCTTACGATCAACCGTGTTGTCGATCACCGTATATTTCCGGTTGAAGACAATGGTTGAGCCTGGAATGGTTGTCGTTCCGTCACTCTTATCCACTCCTGCCGTTAAATCAACATGAGTGAAAGCCCTATTTTTCAGGAATTCCAATCTGTCCTGGGCAACGTAGGTGGCCTGTGACAGATTATTGCTGAAGAAGTTTCCCCGGACAGAGGTGACCTGCAACCCGCATATAGCAAGAAGGCCAATTGCAAGAAGGATCACCCCAATGAGAACCTCGACCAGTGAAAAACCCTTCTCTTCTCTAATCATGTTAGTTAACCGTTACCCTCCCTGTCGTTGAAGTTAGCGCTATTGTCGTTTGTGCTCCTTTTGTGTTTGTCAGGACCAAGCTTCCACCTGTCGATGTGGAAGTTTGAATAGAATATTGCATTCCTTGTATGGGGGTCAAGGGGGGTACCCCCCTGCCAAAGGCAGGGTTTAATGCCCCGCCCGCCGAGGCGAGCACCCCACGCAAGCAAAGCGCCGTGTGGGGTGCAAGTTTACTTGGAGATCTGCAAGTGATATGCCAAATTCACGAAATTTTTAAGTCCTTGAAATAATAACAAAAATGAAATTTCGAATTTTAAAATAAATGATTTAAGGCCGCACTTTTGTAAGATATTGTGCATTTTTTTGTCACTTACAGAATCACTTTCGATAAATTCGTCGTTCCCGTCATTTTGCTGTCCATCCACACATGTCGCTGGCCTTTTCCCATTCTTTCGAAGGACAAGATCAGAAAATCTGATTTGAACACTTTCTGGACTTGGTGATAAGAATTTTGCCAGTTGACTTAAAATAGAGAACTGGAAAATTGTAAAAGAAATTAAAAATCAATGTCTTGAACGAGCAATCTCATTAGGTATTATTCTTGCATGGGTAATCCACGCGATTATGCGTTCTCGTGGATAAACTTCAGGGCCCGGAGTCTTTCACTGCTGATTCTGCAAATCTTATGATGTACGTTGCCATAAGAATTATTCTCTATAATAAGGTGAGGTTTCTTGTAACCCTCTTAGGGCTTGTTTTTGCCATTGGCCTTATCTTTTCCCAAATGGGAATATTCCTTGGCCTCGTGGAGAACGCATCTGTCATCATCGATCACACTCCAGGAGATATATGGATTACATCCAAGAATTGTAAGAATTTCGACTTTTCCCAGCCCTTTCCTGAATATATTTACTATCATGCCCGTTCTGTCGAGGGCATCCAATGGGCGGAAAAGGTGATTATTGCCTGGGCCATGATCAAGCAGGAAGAGGGAGGAACCGAGCAGGTGGAGGTCATAGGCTACAATCCGGATACCGGTATTGGAGGGCCCTGGCAGATGCGAGTGGGTGATGCCAGGGCAGTTAAGAATGGCAATTTTGCGATTGTGGATGAATCGGCGATGAAGAGGCTCGGCAACATAAAAGTGGGTCAATACAGGGAAGTCCTCCCGAGAAGACTTCAGATTGTAGGGATCTCTAAGGGCATTAGATCATTTACGACTGCTCCATTTATCTTCACCTCTTACAGTGAAGCCCAGAAACTCGTTGGATATGTCGGGACGGATCAAACCGTTTTTATCATCGCCAAGGTCCTGCCGGGGTATTCGTCGACCAAGGTCATCCAGGATCTGAAAGAGAGACTCCACGGAGTGGATATCTATCCGAAGGAAGAGTTCAGTTGGAAGACTCGTAAATACTGGACTATTGAAACGGGGGTTGGCTTCTCGTTCCTCTTCACCATACTGATCAGCTTTTTTATAGGCATGTTGATTGTAGGCCAGACCATCTATAATTCGACCGTCGAGCACATCAAGGAGTTTGGCACGCTCAAAGCCCTCGGTGCGACCAATAGAGAAATATACAAGATCATCTTCTCTCAGGCCTTTATCAGTGCCCTGTTAGGTTACCTCGTCAGTCTCGTCGTTACGATAGTCTCTGCCAGGTTCTATGAGGTGATAGGAATGGCGATGGTGGTACGGGGATGGGTCAATCTCACCGTCCTGTTACTTACATTTTTGATGTGTCTTTCGGCTGCGTTTGTCTCCATAAGAAAAATCAAACGGATCGACCCCGCAATACTCTTCAGGGGATAGAGAAATGGACGAAGCGGTTGTTACAAAGGGTCTGACCAAGATTTATAAAGAAGGGAGCGTGGAGGTAACAGCTGTCTCATCGGTTGACATCGAGCTGAAGGAGGGAGAGGTCGTGGGGCTTTTTGGCCCTTCGGGGAGCGGAAAGACAACGCTGCTCTCTCTCATCGGATGTATTCTTCGGGCAACCCGGGGTTCTCTAAGAATTTATGGGGAGGAAATTACTGCCCTTGATGAGATGAGACTTCCAGAGATCAGGAAAAAGTTCATCTCCTTTATTTTCCAGGGATTCAATCTCTTCCCTGCCCTCACTGCTTATGAGAACATCAAGATCGTGCTCAAGATCAAAGGAATAACGGGAGGGCATGCGAAGGAGAGGGCAGAGGGACTGCTCACAAAAGTGGGCCTCTCAGATCGGATGCACTTTCTCCCAAGAGACCTGAGCGGCGGCCAGAAACAGAGGGTGGCGATTGCCAGGGCGCTGGCAACCGATTCACCCATTATCCTTGCAGATGAGCCCACTGGAAACCTCGATTTTTCGAATGGTAGAACGGTGACGGAGATTCTAAAAGGACTGGCCAAGGAACAGAAAAGATGCGTGGTCATATGCACCCACGACAATAGAATTGCGGATGTCTTCGATCGAATCCTTTTCATGGAAGATGGTCAGGTTGCAAGAGAGACGAAGATATGGTGAAAGGACAGAAACGGTGAGGGTATCGTCATGAAAAAGGGCTGGTTTGGAATCTTAATCATCCTTTGCATCCTTGTTATCGGAACGCTTGCTATAACGACGCTTGGTCCTTTTTCTTCGAATAGAAAGGTTGCTGATGCAGCCTCTGAACCCCAGAAGGTCACCCAGGGGGCGAAAGAAAGGATTGTGATGGCGAAGGGTATCGTCGAAAGTGAAGAAGAGATAGAGATAGGGAGCCAGGTTGCCAGCCTGATCAAAGAGATGAAGGCAGAGGAGGGTGATACGGTCCGAAAGGGAGCGCTCCTTGTTATCCTGGACAATGAAAAGATACTCACGAGAATGAAACGGACAGAGGCAGCTCTCAAGGGGGTAAAGGCCCGTCTCAAGGAACTTGAGGCGGGATATCGAGCCGAGGATATTGAGATGGCCCGAAGCCGATTGAGACGTGCAGAAGCCATCGTCAGCAAGGCAAGGGATGAGTATGAGAGGCAGAAGAGGCTCTATCAAAAAGATGCAACCACTCTGGTTGAACTCGATCGAGCAGAGGAGAGGACAAGAGTTGCCGTTGAGGAGATGAACGAAGCAAAGGCCAATCTGGAAAAACTCCAAAGAGGGGTAAGAAAAGAGGAGATCGAGCAGGCAAAGGCAGCGGTCGAAAGGGAGATCTCGGAATTGAATTACCAGGAAACGCTGATCAAAGACTACACCTTAGTTTCTCCGATCGATGGATTGGTCATTGAACGGTTAAGGGACCCCAATGAGACGGTGAAGGCTGGCACTGCTATGCTAAAAATCATCGATCCCGCAAAACTAAGGGTGAGGGCAGAGCTCGAAGAGAGCGATGTCGGCCAAGTGGTCGAAGGACAAAGAGCAGATATCACCACCGACGCTTATAGGGATAAGGTGTACCATGGCAGGGTCTATAAGGTCTTCCCAGTGGTAAAGAAGAAGGCTCTGAGAACCTTTGACCCGGCAGCATCGCTTGACATAAGCACGCAGGGGATATATATTAAAATTGATGATTTTTCTGGCCTAAAAACGGGAATCACGGTGACGGTGAAATTCCTTAAATGACCAGGACAAGATTTTTATTCTTCCTTATCATTTTCCTTTTTTTCACCAGGGCAAACGCAGGAGAACTGACCCTCGAAGAGTGTATTTCGCTGGCAGTAAAGAACCACCCCGTTCTGAAGGCCTACCAGATGGATGTTTTTTCATCCGAAGAGGGTATCAATATATCCCGCGCAGGGTTTCTGCCTTCTTTGAAATTTCAGGGCAGAGAGACCTTGCGGGACAAGTCAGATCGACTCACCTTCGATGCGAATACCTTTGCGCCCGGGATCCCCCCTGTGCAGTCCGAAGTTTCTGCGGACAACCGGGAGTTTTATGATCTCAGCCTGAAGGTTGGACAGCCCCTTTTTACGGGAGGGCAGTTAACCCATTCCCTCAAGAAATCAAAGATACTGAATGAGGAGGCCCGTCACCATATCGAAAGACAGAAAATATTGCTGACCGTTGAAGTGAAAAGGGCCTTCCAGGAAGCCTTGAAGGAGCAATCTCGAAAAAAGATATTGGAACACATCACTGACTCCAAGAAAGAAAGCCTCAAAACCTTGAAAGACCGTTACCGGGAGGGATATGTCCAGAAAGAGGACGTCCTCGTGATGGAGACAGATTTATCTGTCATGGAAAGTGACCTCGATAAGGGCGAAAGCCGGCGGGCCCTCGCCCTCAGCCGGCTGAAGAGGATCATCTACTACCAGCCGGATGAGGAACTTTATCTGAAGGGAGAGCCCATCAATTACCTGCTCGTCGCCTCTCTTCCAGAAGTCAAAGAGGCTGCTATTAAGAACAGAAGGGACTTGAAAATATCTCAAGCAAGGCTAAGCGCAGCCGGAGAAGATATCGAAGTGGCGAAGAGCGACTTTTATCCAAGGGCTTCGCTCCAGGGGCAGTACTTCTACCAAAAGGAAACCTCCTCGACGAGGCCTCAGGTTTGGACGCTCTCTCTTCAGGTTGACTGGTCCCTCTTTGAGTGGGGTAAGACAAAGTCTGCCGTCAAAAAGGCAGAGGCATTCAGGCAGAGACGAATGTACGAACATGAAGACCTTATGAAGACGGTTGCCCTGGAGGCTGAGGAAGCCTGGAGAGCGGTTAAGGACCAGGAAAAAGAAGTGGGGATTAGGGAAAAGAGGCTCAGAACAGCGGAATATCGGTTCACGCAGGCCACGGAGAAGTATGCAGAGAGGGTGGTCAAGCTGGCCGACGTGATCGAGGTTGAAACAGAGTTAAGAAAGGCCTACAATGAATACCGTATCGGTCTCAATGACCTGAACATCGCCTTGGCGGAACTTGAGGCCTCCACCTCCGAAATTCAGGAAGGGTGGGTCACGCTGTCAATCGTCTACAGACCTGACTTTGATTTTCTCTCAAAAAGGTTGGAGGCCCTGGCGCGTGAAGACCAGAAAAAGCCTTTAGAGACAAAAGAAGGGAAGGCCGCTTTGGTTGAACCGAAAGAGGTTTCTCAAGCCGCACCCCCGGGGTTACAGCCCCAGGCTAAGCCCCCTCCTTCATCTCCGGCCGTTGAGAAGAAGGTGATGGAAGGCCGCCCAGCCGAGACAAAAACAGAGGCGGTCACCCGCTCTCACCCGGTGGCCGTCCGGGTCGGAGCTTACAAGGAAAGGCAAAATGCTGAGAAACATAAAGCTCTTCTTCTGAAGAAGATCGGGGATAAGAGAATCAAAATAGAATCCAGGGGGACACTCTATACTGTCTGGATTACGGGATTTAGAGATCGCGGAGAGGCAGAAGCAAAGATGAAGGAGCTCGGCATCACCGGCTTTTTGATCAGGCGTGAGACCGTTGGGAAATGAGGCGATGCTAACGGTAACTGTTTCTTTGGAGCATCCAGCCAGTAGGTTGGATGCTGGCGTTTCTTGGTGCAGGAGTTCATGAAGGCCCAGGGTAACCCTTGGTCCTTTTCTCCTTAATTCACCAGATTTAAGTCATCCCCGTCTCTTCAAACATCATGAGCATGTTGATAAGCCTCCACACCGATGAGGTCGTTATCGCATCTCTACGAACATGCCTATCGACCGCCGGCGATGAGAATTGACAATCCCCTCGAATCCCCCCCTTTAGGAAAGGGGAGAATTTATCCTCTTCCCTTTGTAAAAGGAGGCTGGAAGGGATGATTTAGGGGAAACGGACCATGCTTGGGTCGGATCGCTTCAGCGCGCAGGCATGGAAAGGGTCATGTTATTTTCAAAGCGATGTCGATTCAGAAGGGGTGTTGGACGAGTTCTTGATCGGGCCTACGGTTCCAACGATCGTCTCGTTAGGATTCAGGGAGTTTCTCTTGACTTTTCAAGGGGAGACTGAATAGAATAAATGGCATAAGAGTGGAGAATGGATATTCGAAAACTTGAAGGTCTTCTGAGAGAGGTGCGGTTAGGAAAGACCTCCGTTGAAGAAGCCACGGGACAGTTGAAGTCTCTGCCCTTTGAGGATCTGGGTTTTACGCGGATCGACCACCACCGGAGCCTCCGGAGAGGGTTTCCAGAGGTCATCTGGGGGGAGGGAAAGACGTCCGGACAGATCCTTTCGATTCTGAAGCAGTTGAAGGCCAAAGGCCAGAATGTTCTCATCACCCGCCTGGAAGAGAGGAAGGCCAAGTTGATCCAGAGGGCCTTTCCGAAGAGCCGGTACTACCCCCAGTCGAGGGTGCTCACGTACCTGACCCAACCCGTAAGATCGGTTGGGAAGGGAACAATCCTGGTCATCACGGCCGGCACCACAGACATCCCGGTCGCTGAAGAAGCCGTGGTCACAGCCCAGATGATGGGAAACCCCGTGGAGACCCTTTATGATGTTGGCGTGGCGGGTATTCACCGGTTGCTTGCCGAGAGGAAGAGGCTGGAAGACGCCCGGGTGCTTGTCGTCGTGGCTGGAATGGAGGGCGCACTCCCAAGCGTCGTGGGCGGGCTCGTGGATCGCCCCGTGATCGCAGTCCCTACCAGCATCGGATACGGAACCAGTTTCGGCGGGATAACGGCGCTGCTGGCCATGTTGAACTCCTGTGCCTCCGGAGTGGCTGTGGTCAATATCGACAATGGATTTGGTGCTGGGTATATGGCCAGCCTTATCAATCGACTCTGAAAGGTGGAGAATGGATATTTCCATGGTGATCGATCTGCTCGATGAAGGAATTCCTCTGCTTTTCCTGATTGCCCTCGGTCTCGCCTTTTATCAAGGATACAGGAAGAATCATACCCTTCTTTGTGAGCGAGAGGACCTGTTGAAGCGTTATCTCCTCTTTCGGGGAGATAAACAGGTCCGTTTGAAGATTTTTGGTGAGGACCAAAAGGCCTACCAGGAGCTTCTCAAGACGATTTCCAATAGTTGGAAGAACTTCAAAAGAACGTATGATCAATACCTCTCCTCGTTGAGCCGGAATACGGCCCGGACCAGGTTCCTCTTGCGGATTACCACCCTCGGTCTATTGATCAACAGTCTAAGACTTCTCATTGCAGACCTCCTCTTTTTGGGCCTGAAGATTCACCTCCTTTATACCGTTGTGAGGGAACTCTCAGGTTATGTTGTCGTCATCCTCAGCTTCTCCTTACTCAGAATGCAGACCTACCGTTTCCTCCGTCCCAAGGGGAGGGTGATGGATCTCGACCGGGAGATCCTCTTTTTCCCGAAGGGCTCATCCGAAGGAGAAAAGCAGGGCCTCTACAATGAATTCGATCCCCTTGAAGTCTCGGGAGGAGATGATGGAAAGAAAGATCAAGATCCATATCGGGGCGCTGAGGGCCGAAGCTGAACTGAATGATTCGAAGAGCGCCCAATCGATATGGGACGCACTGCCTATAGAGGCGAGGGCGAATCTCTGGGGCGAAGAGATCTATTTCGCCATTCCCGTCAAGACCGGCCTCGAGCCAGGGGCGAGAGACGTGGTTTCGGCTGGAGAGCTAGGGTATTGGCCCACGGGGCATGCCTTCTGTATCTTCTTTGGTCCCACTCCCGCAAGCCGGGGGGATGAGATCCGCGCGGCCAGCGCGGTCACTATCATTGGCAAGGTCCTTTCAGATCCCGCTGTCTTCCGGAAGGCAGAGAACGGGGTGAAGATTACCCTGGAAAAAGCCTAATGATAAGTTTCACTCGTTTAATTTGTTCCATTCGTTTCATTGGTTAACCGATAAGATCCATTTTGAAGAGCCTAACCAATCAAACCAATTAAACCAGTTAAACACCGTAGCATACAAGATTCAAACCCACGGGCTCGCGTCGAAGGCAAGTTCCGGCATTTATACTAGGGAGT